>ORJL011199292.1_pt1 | contig 33363 bp, 31 predicted proteins | sample 1779941 | NCBI WGS metagenome assembly ORJL01 (sample SAMEA104232317, study PRJEB22302) | groundwater metagenome | biome: forest; feature: aquifer; material: groundwater | place: USA | collected 2011-08-07 | depth 5.8 m | reverse complement strand
TCCTTGGCCAGGCCAAAGGCGCTCATCCCGTAAATGATGCCGAAATTGACCCGCTTGGCCGTGTCGCGCATTTGCGGCGTCACTTCTTTTTCCGCGACGTCAAAGATCAGCGACGCCGTGTACGCGTGAATGTCCTGGTTTTCCTGAAAGGCCTTGACCAGTCCGGGGTCGCGCGTGATGTGCGCCAAAATACGCAATTCAACTTGCGAATAATCGGCGGCCACGATCCCATGGCCGGGTTTCAAAGGAATAAATGCCTTACGGATTTGGCGTCCCAATTCGGTACGGATCGGGATATTTTGCAAGTTCGGCTGGCTCGAGCTCAACCGTCCGGTTTCCGCTCCGGTCTGGTGGAACTGCGCGTGAACGCGCCCCGTTCTCGGATTGATCAGCGCAGGTAAAGCGTCGATATATGTCGACTTTAGTTTTGCCAGCTGCCGGTATTCCAAAATGAGCGCCGGGACCTCGTGTTTTGGCGCGAGGACGGTCAAGACCCCCTCATCAGTCGAGAACCCGGTTTTGGTTTTCTTGACCGTTGGCAACTTTAGATCTTCAAAGAGCACCTGGCCTAATTGCTTAGGGGAATTAAGATTGAATTCCTTGCCGGCGATCCGGTAAATTTGCTCCGTCAAATTCGCGATCTTGCGTTCGCATTCTTTGGAAAGACCGTGCAATAATTCGATATCAAGTTTCACTCCACAAGTTTCCATGTCCGCCAGGACGAACGCGAGCGGGATCTCGATCTCGTTGAGCAATTTCTCCAGCGACTTTTCCTTTATTTCCTTGGCCAACGCGGGATACATGTCCCACAAGAGTGCGGCGCGGCGCGCTACGGGCTGTTCCATGAAATTCAAAGCGCCTTGCGGGTTGCCGGCCAGATACCCGGCCAGAAATACGTCGAAAACTTTCCCCTCCAGTATCACGTCCTGTGTTTTGAGCAGTTTGATGGTTTCTTTGGAATCATATGTGATCTTTTCGATTTCCTTGTCCCGAAAGATCTCCAGCCAATCCGCCACCCCATTGAGCGCGACCGCGCAATGTTCCGCAGGGCCAGTCGAAAGGATCAATTTCCGCGCCGCGCTGTCGGCTAAAACGGCAAAACGTCCGGCCGCCTTGATCTTTTTGATCCACTCGCCCACTGTCCCTTTATTCGCCAATGGTTGAATGTCGGGGAGTGCTTCTTGAGCATGACCGGCCGCGGCAGCTTCTTTGGCGAACCGGTGGAATTCCAGTTCCTGGAACATCTCAAACAGGCGGTTTTGCTGGGGTTCTTTGACCTTCAATCCTTCTAATTGCAGATCAAGCGGAACTTCGATTTCCAAAACAGCCAACTCCTTGCTTAAAAGGGCTTGTTCTTTGTTCTGTTCCAGCTTTTCCCGGACCTTTGCCGATTTCACTCTGTCCAGGTGCCGGAAAATTTCATCCAGACTGCCAAAATCATTTATCAGCTGGCGCGCGGTTACTTTACCTATTCCTTTGACCCCCGGGATATTGTCTGAATTGTCCCCTGCCAAGGCGATAAAATCTGTAATCCGGTGCGGCTCAAATCCCAAATGTTCCTTTAGCGCCTGATATTCCCAGATGGCGTCTTTTCGGGCGCTGAAAAATGACATCCGTTCGCCGGCCAACTGGTACATATCTTTATCATCGCTGACAATGACGACTTCGATATCTTTTTCCTTCGCGGCCTGCCTGCCGGACAGGCAGGCATGAGCGATCGTGGCGATGATGTCATCCGCTTCAAAGCCGGGTGATTCAAAGAGCGCCAGGTTGTACGCCGCCACCACTTCCTTGATAATGGGTATCTGGTCGACCAACTCCCGCGGCATGGCCGGACGCTGGATCTTGTAAGCGTTGAATTTCTCCTGGCGGTGCGTTTTGCCCGGAGAATCGAAACAAACGGCCATGTATTCCGGGTGATGATCGCGCAAGATCTTGCGCAGGGTGTTCACGAAACCATAGATCGCGTTCGTCTGCTGGCCCTTACTGGTCGAAAGGTCCTTGATGGCGTAGAACGAGCGGTAACACAGCGCGTGGGCATCGATCAAAAATAACTTAGCCGCCATCGTCTTTTTTAAAAAATTTTATTGTATCTGGAAGTCACAACTGGTTTGTTTTAAGTGGTGCAGGACAACGACCGTACCGAACGCTCAACCTTAGTTTACGTGCAACCTTTCACGCGATGCTCATCGACTATTTTAAATGTACTTCTCGGAAGCAATAGGATGAAAGGTAATAGAGGGTAAATAAACCGAAGAACTTTTATTTCAATGACTGTCTTCAAATAACATGCTAAGCATAATATATAAATAAAGCTTTGGCAAGGAAAAGTTTAGGGATTTTTATTCGCCATCGGAAAGGGTTACGGCGAATAATTAACCCGCGTTACTATCGGCCATTTTAGGGCCTTTGAGCGCCGCGGCGACTGTTGCCCCTTGCTGTTCCAGGACGGTCACCAGAAGGATCCCTGCGTTTTCCTGCCCGGGTGTTGTGCACGCGGCATCCAGCGCGAAAACGCCTTCGATCCCCGTTTGGAATTGCTCGTTGACCCGGATCCCGCCATCGGTGGCCAAAGACGGGTCGGTCAAGACCTTGAAATCGACCGGCGCGTCCGGGAAAATGATGATCTGCGCTGCCAGCACCTTGCCGGATTTAAGCCGTATGGCCTTGACGTCTCCTTCACCCAATATTTCGGCGATCGGATTTGCGGCAATGACACGCAACGTGTTCTCTTTCACGGCCGCTGTCAGTTGACCAGCCGCGTCCGCGGCCAACAAATTCTGTGCGGCCTGGTCGCTGGAGACCACCCAGATGACCTCTTTTTCTCTTTTAAGGAATGCCGCGACAATGGAAGTTCCGCGGTTGGAATCCGACTGGACCACCACCACGTCGATCAACGGCAGAAAGTCGAGGACCTGATCGAGTTCGGTCAATTGCTGGAGCGTGTAAACGCCGTTTTTATTGACACCCTTGATCTCGGGCAGTTTGTATCCCGGCGCGTCGGTGACAATCAGGACATCACCTTCAAATGTTTGCTTGTCTTCGGTGGTGACCTTGCATTTTTTGAGATTGATGCGGGCGATCTTTTGTCCGGTCACGACATTGATACGATTTTTCTCGTAATAATCGTTGGGTTTATAGAATATTTTTTTGTAATCGACCTCTTTGGCCAGGACCGGCGCGAACAAGCTGCGGTCATACGGATATTCACCATCGGTCACAATGGTCGCTTCGCAATCGGGTTGGGAGCGGCGGATCTCTTCGATGGCCTTGACCCCCGCGATCGAACTGCCCAGAATAAGTATTTTTTTCATATTACACTCCACGTCTTACGGTGAGGGTTACGATGCCCGTTTCGGCTTTAGGTAACGGTTAGGTACCGTAACCTTAAAACGTAGCCGATACTGGCTTCGTTACCGTGACCATTACCAATTTTTTATCTCCTGCTGTATCTTGAACGCTTCAATGCCGCTACGCATAAGCATGACGGCGGTCACCGGCCCAACGCCTCCGGGCACGGGCGTGATGAAGCCGGCCCGCTGGCTGGCCTTTTCAAATTCGATATCGCCGACAATCCGGTCGCCGACCTTGTTTATTCCCACATCAACGGCAATGGCACCCGGTTTGACCCATTCGCCTTTAATAAATCCGGCCTTGCCCACCGCCACCACCAAAACGTCCGCGCGCCCGACATGCTCAATGAGTTTTTTGCTCTCCGTTGCCGAATGGCAGACCGTGACCGTGGCGTTTTGCGCCAGCAAAAGCAGGATCAAAGGTTTTCCCACGATCTCGCTGCGGCCCACAATGACCGCTTCCTTGCCGCGCAGATCGACACCCGTTGAACGGATATGTTCCATGACCGCGGCCGGGGTGCAAGGGACAATGTGCGGTTCGCCGAGCATCATTTTGCCCATATTCGCGATACTAATACCTTCTAAATCCTTTAAAGGCGCGACCGCGTTGGCGGCCACCTTAAAATCGATCTGTTTGGGCACGGGCTTGTAGACCATAATACCGTTGACATTTTTGTCGGCATTGAGCTTCGTGACGGCATCAAGGAGTTTTTGCTGGGTGATATCTTCCGGAAAATTTTGCTGTTCATACTGCAGCCCGATGTAATCCGCGATCTTTTTCTGCGAACTGGCGTAGGAATTCGCGCTCGCGTTGTTGCCGACCATGATGTTGACCAGCCGCGGCACGGCGCCAAATTTTTTCTTCAGCTCCGCCACTTCCCTGGCAAGATCGTCCTTGAGCTTCTGGGCCAACGCCTTGCCATCAAGGATGTGCGCGGTGGCGTTCATTGGTTGGCCTCGACGTTCAATTTTGCCGAATTAAACGCGGCGAGCAAAAGTTCCAGCGCGACCTTCACGTCCGAAAGAAGATATTTGTTGCCGTAGCGCACCAGCGTTGGCGACAATTGCACCGCCTTGTAGCAAAGTTTGCAGATCTCCAGCGGCACTTCCGCCGCCCTGCGCCGTGCCGCGTTACGCTTCGCGGGCGCGGCCTTGCGTGTCTTGACGACGTTCAAGTACGCCTGGGCGTCCAGGTCAACAAGCATGAGGAAACGTTTACGTAATTTTTCACTTTCTTTGAGAGTATCTTTAAGTTTTTGTTCAATTGTTTTCGGCGCGCCTTTGCCGAGCGAATAATTGACGACCATCGACAGCAAGGCCGCGCCCAATGCCGCTGTTGCCGCGGCCGCCGACCCACCCCCCGGCGCCGGAACCTTGAGCGACAGTACTCGAGTGTATTCACTTAAACTGTAATTTCTAAAAGGTTTCATATGCGAATCATCATAACCCAAATGCCATACTATTTCAATCAAACCGGTAACAATTTTGACATTAAAAAATATTGCAATGCCGAAAGTCCTTTATTGAGTCTTTGCTATGCGTGTAAATATTGTATACGAACCATCAAGTTCTTTTAGGACAAAAGAGTCTTCTTGAACATTTTCAATAGAATTGCGATCCAGTTTTCCATAAAGATTATGAAGATTTTCATCATAAGTCCAAACAAAATCATTGCCTTCAATAATCCATCGACCAGAATACTCTCCTAATTGCCAAGTTCCATCCTCATTGATCCGGATTTGAGACTTTGCTCGAGCTGAAAACCAAATACCAACAAACTGATTCCTGGCATGATTCGAAACTTCAATTTGAGATGGTACGGTTTTTAAATAATTTGTTTCTATTGTTTGGATTTTCCATTTATACAAAAATACACCCAGCACCAACATGCCAAGGAAGATTTTAAATATTTTTTTCATGTGCAATTGTAGACGAAAAATCTAAGTCGTTGACCTTGCGCTAATTATAAAACAAATCTTTCAATTTGTGTCGGGTATTTTGGCCCTGCTAATTGCGTTAGGCCGGATGCAATTTGAATTCGCGCCATTCCGCGCAAATTGAATGTTCGCCGTTCGGCGACAATTTGAATTCCCGCCTCCGGTTTATCGAATGCCGGTATCGCAATGGATCGTCATCGGGGCGAATTGACCGGGCTCAACGGTACAAAATTCCATCTTGCAGTGAGGTAATGGCCCGGCACCGGGCAGGGGCGCGACGCGATATTCCCCCGGCGCAAGGACAACGCGGAATCGGCCGTCCACCCCAGATCGAACGCGCGCGACTTCCCGCTCTCCATCTTTCATTTTCACAACAAGCGTTGTCTGATAGCCCTTGTCCGCGCACTCTTCTTCCATCCCGGGCCCCATGACCGGACACGAAGGCCCAAGCATCACCGCGCCCGCAATCCCGCCGGCGGCAAGTTCCGACTCCAATCCAGAGCCTCCCGGCGCGGATCCCGAGGGAAGCTCCTCACCGGGGCATGACGCAAAACCACAATTCTCTAAAACCCTGCCGACAGAAGAACCGTCCGGACACAGCTTCGCCTCCTGTGTGCAAACAGTTTCTGCCTTGCCATCGGCGGCCAACATCATAACGCCCATCGAAGCAACAGCAATGATCCCCGTCATGGCCAAGGGTATGATTCTAATACTTTTTTTGTGCACAGTGACCTCCTGAAGTACTGTTTTCCAGACATACCGTATCTTAATTATTACCAATTGCGGCCCACGAGCCGCTTTGGGATCGTTAACGTACCTTTATTTTCTGGCAGCCGCTAGGGATGCTCTTTTTCAAAGATCCAAAGAGCCGGGGCAATGAGCCCCTCTTCATCCTTTGTTTGATACCGCATTTTTCCTGCGGTATATTTGATCACAAAACCCATTTCTTCCAATTGAGTTATTCCATTATTTGTCGCCGGGTCGACCAGAAGTTTGCCTTGTTTTCCCCAATTGTCCACCTCAAGAATGACCGGCCGGCGGGCCGTATTGACGATTTTTGCCAATTCCTGCCCGGAATCGGGGAGCTCGATCAACCTGCCTCCAAAACGCGCAAAATTAATACCGGAAAAATAACGGATCTGCCGATACGAGCTGGAAACGATCAAGGCATCGGTTTGGGCATGATTCCGGACCCATTGTCCCGCTCCGGAAAACTCATTGGAAAATTTATTTTCCTCATTTAACATAAACTCTAAATGAGGGTATCGGTTAAACGCGATAAAGCCAAGGAACAAAATGACGATCAAACGCCACAGGGGTCGTTCTTCGCGGCGGTGCACATACTTTTGTATGCAGAGGCTTACCCCGATCATCGCGAAAATTATCATTATCGGCAAATACGGCAAACTGTACCGTAAGATCCTTTCGGGCGCAAGACTAAGACCAATAAGGCAGACAATCCAGCCCGTGATCAATGAGATACAGGAATTTCTCCTGTCCTTAAATAATCCGGCAATCCCGATGAACACAAAAGGAACAAGGTACCAGTGATCAAGCGTTTTGACCAGATTGGGAAAATAAAACCAGGCCGGGGTTTCCTGGGTCTTTTTCGTGATCGTTGCCAGATCAGGCATGACACTCCCCATCTGAAAATAATTGACAATAAAAAGCGCGCCGATCCATCCCAGGATGATGGCTAGCGGAACAATAATTTTGCGATATAACTTCTTTTTATTTCCTTTGGCAATAATCAGGTAATAGGCCAGTACAATAGGGACGCACAATAGCCCGGTCCATTTTATTCCGATGAGTATTGCCGCCCAGAGGCCTACCTGCTGGTCAATTCGTTCGTTAGAATTTTTATCTACTTTCCCAAGCGTATACAAAAACAACAGGAAGACGGCCATAAAAAGGGCGTCCATAAGGATTTTCGCGGAAAATTTCAGATACACAAAATTAAACGCCAGGACCAGGGCGGAACTGGCTCCCACAAAGTCGCTGTGGATATTCTTCCCGACGTAATAGATGATATAAATTCCCAAAAGACCGGCAAACAGAGAAACCAGCTGATATCCCGTCAAGCCAGGCCCCAAGAAATTTCCTAAAGATAAAAGCGCGGCAAATAATGGCGGATGGAATTCGTTGACCTCAGCGGAAAAAACCATAAGCGGGTTTGCGAATATCCGGGAAGCGCTCCAGGCATAAAGAGCCTCATCCGGCCACAGCCGTTGAGTGAACATATATTGAAACCGCACTATGGCTGAAATGAATAACACGAGGCCCAAGATCACATAGCCCGCGTATTTTTCCGCTTGTTTAAAGTCGTTGTTCATTTCGCTCCCCCGCCCAAGCATGAAGCAGGGCCATTATTTGCCTTTTTAATTGTGGTGCACATTGTGAATTTTATTTTGTCACCGAGCTGTGCGCTTCGATGCTGATAGCCACTTCGACCTCATCACCAAGCATCACACCGCCGCTATCTAATGCCTTGTTCCAGGTAATGCCATAATCTTTGCGGTTTAATTTAAATTGTCCCGTAATGCCCAACGCGTCAAAACCATGCGGACTTTTAACGGGGCCTAAAATGGTCACCGGGATCGATACCTTTTGGGTCACGCCATGAAGGCTCAAATCGCCTGTCAACACATATTGATCGCCGGAACCCGTTATCGTGGAAGCCTTGAACGTGATCTCCGGGAATTTCTCGGCATCAAAGAAATCGGCGCTTTTTAAATGCTTGTCCCGGTCGGCATTTCGGGTATCAATGGAAGCGGCCTTCACCGTGGCCGCAATCGATGATCCGGCCAGATCATTTCGGTCAAAATTGATCTGGGCGTCATAATCACTGAATGCCCCGGTCACCTTGCTGACCATCAAATGCATGACGCTGAAATTGATCGAGGAATGCACTTTGTCGACCTCGTACGTTCCGGCGTAAGATAAATTCGCCCCCAGGCCCATAACGGCCAACAGTACTAGTAATTTTCTTCTCATCTTTTCTCCTCCTTGTGTTTGTTTAAAATGATCCGTAAATTATCCGGCCTCAAAAGCGTTCTTGATGAGCTCGACCGTAAAGCCCCCGGCCTCACCGGGGACCACGGCCACAACATCGAAGCGCGCGTCGATGTCATCATCGCCGTATTCGCTCAAATATCCCCGCGCCGCGCGGATGATCTTTTTTTGCTTTACTAAGGAGATCGATTCGAAAGGATGGCCGTGCCAGTCTTTAGTGCGGGTGCGGACCTCAATAAAACACAGACATTTGCCGTCTTGGGCGATGATATCGATCTCCCCGAAGGTGTTGCGGTAATTGCGAGCGATAACGCGGTAGCCCTCTTTTTTAAGCCATGACGCCGCCTGTTCTTCGCCCAGCTTGCCCAGATCGAGCCGTTCTTGCGTCATGGCTGGCACTGGAACGTTCGGCGCTGGATCAGCGATGGCCCTAACCGCCGGATGGCCGCTTTATGCTCCGACGTTGGATAACCTTTGTGCTGGCTGAACCCATATCCCGGATAAACACGATGGTACATGTTAAGGACACGGTCGCGGGTCACCTTCGCGATAATTGAGGCGCAGCCGATGGAGAGAACATTCTGATCGCCCTTGATGATCGTTTTATAATGATACGGCAGGTCAGAGCGAAAACGATTGCCATCAATAAGAAGGCATACGGTCTTCGTGAATTTTTTTTGCTTGGTCCTCGTCTGAGGAAGCCACGCGATAAGATCGACAACGGCATTATGCATCGCGAAAAAGGTCGCCTGCAGGATGTTGGCCTCATCGATCACGCGTTCGCTGATCATCCCGATACCGACGTACGAACGCTCGTAAATCTCATGGAAGGCTTCTTCGCGCTGAAGTGGGGTGAGCTTTTTGGAATCACGGATGGGGACTGAAAAGTTTGATCGGCGCAAGGAAACGGCAGCCGCGACAACAGGGCCGGCCAGTGGCCCGCGACCCGCCTCATCGACGCCGATGACGAGGTTAAAACCAGCTTTTCTGGTCTTATCCTCAAGGGCTAACATAGTTTCGTTGCTCGTAAACCCGTATTGAACTACGCCTGAACTGCTTGTTCCTTTTTAACGCGGGCGGCTTTGCCGGTGCGTCCCCTTAAATAATAAAGTTTGGAACGCTCCGAAACGCCTTTGCTGACAACATGTAAACTGTCGATGACCGGCGAATGGATCGGGAATATTCTTTCAACCCCTTCTCCGAAGGTGATCTTGCGCACGGTAAAAGTGCCTTTTAATCCGCGGCCGGTCTTGCTGATAACGGTGCCCTCAAAAGGATGCAGGCGGACCTTGTCGGCCTCGCGCACCTTGATCTTCATCTTGACCGTGTCGCCGACCTTGAACTCCGGCAACTGTGTCCGTAGCGATTTTTCATCAATGTCGTGTATGATCTTTGCAGTGTGCGTGCCTATCATCTTGAACTACCTCCCTTATATGCTTTTAAGAATTTTTTATGAGATCCGGGCGATTGCGACGCGTGACGCGTCGCGCCTGCTCTTGACGCCATTTTTCAATGGCTAAATGATTGCCAGATAATAGCACATCAGGAACTTTTGCGCCACGAAAATTTGCGGGACGGGTGTAGTGGGGATATTCGAGGAGATTGCCCTCAAATGACTCGTCCGCGAGCGAAGCTTCCTTACCCACAACGCCGGGGATAAGCCGCGTCACGCAATCGATCAGGACCATGGCCGGGATCTCGCCGCCGGTCAGGACATAATCGCCGATGGAAATAGTTTCATCCACCAGTTTCTCCCGTACCCGTTCATCTACGCCTTCGTAGTGGCCGCAAAGGACGATCAGGTTTTTCTGTTTGGCCAGGTCACGGGCGAGTTTTTGGGTGAGCCGTTTCCCTGAAGGGGACATCAGGATGACCCTGGCCTTGCGTTTGCCTTGGATCTTCTTGATTGCGTCAAAAAACGGCTGTGGCGTCATGACCATGCCCGGTCCGCCGCCAAAGGGGCGGTCGTCGACCTTTTTGTGTTTATCCCGGGTGTATTTGCGCAGGTCATGGACGCGGATCGTCACCTTTTTTTTCTCCTGCGCGCGCTTTACGATAGATTCATTGAGCACGGGAGCGAACATTTCCGGAAATATGGTGATGATATCAAAACGCAATTGTTTCTCCTTCGCTGGCGCAATATCGGGCCAGGAATTCTCTCTGGAAGTCCGCGTAGCGGTCCGTTTCGATGGCCGCGCGGATCTGTGCCATCAAATTAACATAAAAATAAACGTTGTGGTACGAAATTAATTTGAGACCCAATATCTCGTTGACGTTGACCAGATGCCGGATGTAGGCGCGGGTGTATTTGCGGCATACGACACAAGAGCACGCCCCGTCCAGCGGGTTAAAATCGGTCGCGTATTTTGCGTTACGGATCACTTTGCGTCCTGACGAAGTAAAGGCTGAACCATTACGCCCGTAGCGTGTCGGAATGCAGGTATCGAACATGTCGACCCCTTCACCTACGGCGCGGACAATTTGGTCCGGCATGCCGATGCCCATGAAATACCTTGGCCGGTCAGCCGGCAAAAGCGGCATCACCCAATCCAAGGTTTCAAACATAACTTCGACCGGCTCCCCTACGCTCACTCCGCCAATGGCGTAACCATCGAACCCGATGCTGATTATTTCCTGGGTGGAACGCTCGCGCAGGTCCTTGTACGTCGCGCCCTGCACGATGCCGAACAAATGCTGTTTGTTTTGCATCTTCCGTGTCAAAAAATGTTCGCGTGAGCGCTTGGCCCAAAGCGTTGTGCGCTTGACGGAAATTTCCGCTTCCTTGCGTTCGCAGGGGTACGGCGCGCATTCATCCAGCGGCATGATCATGTCCGAGCCAAGAACTTCTTCGATCTCCATCACTTTCTCCGGAGAAAAAAACTGCGTTGAGCCGTCAATGTGGGATTGAAAAGAAACGCCATCATCGTTGATTTTTCTTAATTTGGAAAGGCTGAAGACCTGGTAGCCGCCGCTATCTGTAAGGATCGGCCGCTCCCAACCCATGAACTTATGCAGGCCACCGGCCTGTTTGATGACCTCGGTACCGGGGCGCAGAAAAAGATGGTATGTATTCGAAAGGACGATCTGGCTGTCGAGTTCCCGAAGATCTTCATTGGTCAGTGTCTTGACCGTGGCGTTGGTCCCGACCGGCATAAAAAACGGCGATTGGATATAGCCGTGCGCGGTGCGGACAATTCCCCGTCGCGCGCTTGTATTTTTATCATTTTTGATAAGTTGGAACATATTTTTCATGTCACCCAGTCACCAGGTCACCTGTGACATTGTGACTTTGTAACGTGTGACTTTACAAAATTATCATAGCGTCGCCGTAACTGTAAAAGCGATATTTTTCCCGGATCGCCTCGGCGTAAGCTTCTTTCATTAATTTTATCCCGCCGAATGCGTAGACCAGCATCAACAAAGTGCTGCGCGGCAAATGAAAATTAGTGATCAGGACATCGACCGAACGGAAAGTATGCCCGGGGTAAATAAAGATATCCGTTTCCCCGGTCAACCGCGAGGGATTCTTTGCCAACGTTTCTAAAACACGGCAAGATGTGGTGCCAACGGCAACGATCTTTTTTTTATTTTCATTCTGGATCGCGTCAAAACTTTCGCGCGTGAGCGAATATTCCTCGGTGTGCATTGGGTGTTGCGTGATGTCCTCCGTTTCCACCATGCGAAAGGTCGCCAGATTGACATGCAACGTGACGGTTTCGATCCTGTGTCCCTTTTTGCGTAAAACGTTCAATAAGGCCGGTGTAAAATGTAACCCCGCGGTGGGTGCGGCCACAGAACCGGGTTTACGGGCGTAGACGGTCTGGTAATATTTGTGGTCCAGCGGCTCAGCGGCGCGCTTGATGTACGGCGGCAACGGCATGTGGCCGTGTTTTTTTAACTGCGCGGTTATATCTTTGCGGTTGAAACGTACGATCCGCTTGTTTATGTCGAGCAACTCGGCGGTCAAGCTTCCGCCGTTGAATTGTATGTTTTCATTGAGTTTGAGCCGGCCGAGCGGCCGGATGAGCGCTTCGTACGAGCGTCCGTCCCCGCCAGGGAGTTTCTTAAGCAAAAAGACCTCAACCTTGCCCGGCGTTTTTTCGCGGCGTCCCAGAAGCCGTGCGGGGATGACCTTGCTGTCGTTAAGGACAACGCAGGAACCGGGCGGCAGATATTTTCCCACATTGGCGAAGATGTCGTGGGCGATCGTCTGTTTCTGGCGGTCGATGACCATCAAACGCGCCTGGTCTCGTTTTTTCAACGGATACTGGGCGATCAATTCCTGAGGCAGATCAAAATCAAATTCCGAGAGTTTCATGGCAGGTCAACGGGCGGCTGTTCACGGTAATTGACGATTTGCGCGCCGGGATAATAAAAGAAAAGGATCTCATCATATTTGTACCGTTCTTCGGCCATCTGGTGCGCGCCCCATTGACACATCCCCACCCCGTGCCCCCAACCTTTACCGACCAGGTCGAAGTAATACCCTTTCATGACCACTTCATATTTATTGCTCTTGACCGTGTTGGGGCCGATGATCGAACGGAATTTGATGCCGGGGATCAGTGTCTTTTTTCCATCGCGCGCGCTAAATTGCAGGTTATTGATCCTGCCACTCTCGTTGCGGCTTACGACACGGACCTCCGCGATCGGGCCCGTCTGATAATCATTGGCGGAGAGCTTCTCCTGGATGTCCTGCGATCGAAAGTTTCTTTTCCAGTTCGCGTGCGGCGCCAGCGCGCAAAACGAGCACGCCACGCCGGCTAACGGCGGCAGGTTCTCTCCCCAGATATTTTTGGCGTTCTCCGTGTGACCGCCGCAGGACGCGTGAAAATACGCCGGCAAGACCTTGTTGTTATAAACCAGGATATTTCCCAGGGTGCGCTTGACCGCGATGTTGGTACGGAAACGTTCGGAGTTTTTGCCGCCGTAGACCTGGGAATAGATGTCCCCGGTCACGTCGTAGTCGTCGTCCTTGTTCTTTTTCATCTGGTACAGCGCGTAGGTGCGGGCGGCCACAGCCTGGGCCTTCATCGCTTCCATCGGCCAGCGGTGCGACACTTCGTGATAAAGAACGCCGCGGATGTATTGTTCGATCTCGATGGTGTTGACGACTAAAAATTTCTTATCCGCTTTGACGATGATATCCAGCGCGCCACGGTAACGGTTCACCTTTTTATCCAGATAAAGTGCGATATCCTTGCTGGACGCAAGGCGGATCCGGTGCAGCGGGTATTTCTGGTCATTGATCATGATGCCGCCCGGATAAGACGAAATGCGCGATTCTTTCATCCCCCTTCCTTCTTGCAAGATTTTACCAGAGCCCAAGTCGAGGATCTTGTATTTGCCCCGGATGGAAACATTTAATTCGTCAACCTTATTGAGGATGGCCACCCGGACGTACTTCTCACCTGGCTCATCGGCCGCGCGCGCCGGGGTGAAACCTCCCAGCAACAATCCAGCGATAATGAAGGAACGGATCAACGTTGGCGCCATAGGAAAAGGACCAGGCTTAGCAGGACACTTAATAACAGGCATGTCGTGAGCGGAAAATAAAAAGAGAAATTCTCTTTCTTTATCGCGATGTCTCCGGGCAGACGTCCCAACCAGGGGATCTTTCCGGCAACGGACAAGATGACCCCCACAAATATCAAAACGGTGCCCAGAATAATAAAGGTTTTGGCTAATCCCATGATGATTAATAGAGTCTCGGCTGGATCTCTTTTTCCGTCGCTGGGGCTTTGATGTGTTTGCTGGCTTCTTCGGTAAGCTCACGTCCGCGGGGCGTGCGTTTTAGAAATCCGATCTTCAGCAGATACGGCTCGACAACATCGACGATCGTGTCCATTTCCTCGTTGAGGGTGGCGGCCAAAGTCTCAATACCGACCGGGCCGCCCTTGTAATGCTGCGCGATCACTTTAAGAAGTTTGCGGTCTTTCTCGTCAAGCCCGATCTCGTCAATGGCCAGCGAACGCAAGGCTTCATCGGAAATTTGCGCGGTGATAGCCCCGGTCTGTGTCTTGACCTGCGCGTAATCACGCACCCGGCGCAAAAGGCGGTTGGCGATCCGTGGTGTTCCTCTGGCGCGGCGCGCGATCTCAATGGCCGCCTGCGGATCAAGCCGGACGTTAAGCTTGACGGCCGAGTTGGTCACGATCTGGCTGAGTTCCTGCGCGTTATAAAAATCCAGATGATGGAATATGCCGAAACGGTCACGTAGCGGCGCGGCCAAAAGGCCGCTGCGGGTCGTGGCACCGATGAGAGTAAACGGCTTAAGATTGAAATTGATCGTCTTGGCGTAAGGGCCTTTGTCCACCACAAAATCGATCTTGAAACTTTCCATGGCAGGGTATAAAAATTCTTCGACGATCTTCGAAAGCCGGTGGATCTCATCGATAAAGAGGATGTCCCCTTCTTCGAGGTTAGTGAGGATCCCGATAAGGTCACCGGCGCGCTCGATCGCCGGGCCGGAGGTGACGCTGATGCGAGCGCCCATTTCGTGGGCGACAATGTTGGCAAGCGTGGTCTTTCCAAGACCCGGGGGGCCTGAGAACAGGATGTGTTCGAGGCATTCATTCCGGCCTTTGGCGGCCTGCAGCGACACCTGGAGATTCGCCATTAATTCGGATTGCCCGATAAATTCGTTTAACTGCGCGGGACGCAGTGACAGGCTGTAGACCCGGTCTTCTTCAGTTTCCTGGTTGAACAGGATCGCTTTGCGCTCTTCCATCGTCCGCGGCCTCATCAATGGGGATGATCTTTTCCTGGTTACGCATGACCTCGATCTCGCCAAAAACGCCTTTTTGGACGGCAACGAGTTCTTTCAAACGGATCAATTCCAGTACGGCCAAGAATGTCACGATGATCTCGATCTTCGTGCGGGCGCGCTGAAAAAGGTCTTGCAGGCGAATGGGGGATTCCTTGAGTAATAAATGCAAGATGTCGTGCAATTTCTTTTCAACGGTGAATTCCTCGGTGATGATCTCATGAATGACCTCTTCTGGGGCTTTCTTGAGCGCCTCGGAAAGGGCGCTGATAAGATCGAACAAACTGGCCTCATAATAGATCTCTTTGGACTCATCCTTTAATTGCTGGAGCGCTTCGGGATCGATGTTGCGGCCAAAAAAATCCTGCCTCAAGGTCTCTTTTTCCTTCAGGGCTTCGGCGATCTCCTTGAACTTTTTGTATTCCAGCAACCGGCGGGCCAGCTCATCGCGCGGGTCGAGCTCCTCCTCTGGCTGTTCATTGGGATCCGGCGGCAGGAGCATTCTGGATTTGATCTGCATCAGCGTCGCGGCCATCACCAGAAAATCCCCCACCACATCGAGGTCCAGCATTTTCATCATGTTGATGTATTGCATGTACTGCTCGGTGATCTGGCTGATGGGGATATCATGGATGTCGATATCGTCTTTTTTGATCAAATACAGCAAAAGGTCCAGGGGGCCTTCAAATATCTCGAGTTTCAGTTTGTATCCCATAGCATTGTCCCGTTTATCGTTTTAATTTTTTCTCCCAAAGGGAGCCTATCGGCCGAAGACGATCTCTTTGACCTGCCCTATGGTTTCCCGGGCGATCCTTTGCGCGCGTTTTTGTCCATGCTCCAAAACCTCGCGCACGTGCGCTTTACGTTTGGCCAGGTCGTTACGTTTTTCCTGAAACCCGGACAACCGGTTAACGATCGCCTCTCCCAAGATCGTTTTGCAGTCAGTGCACCCTTTTTGCGCGTGAGTACACCATTGACGCACATCGTCGCAACGCTGCGGAGCAAAAACCTGATAATAACTGTAAACGTTGCATTTGTCAGGATGACCAGGATCGGAAAGTTTAATGCGCTTGGGGTCAGTGAACATCGTTTTCACATTTTTGATGATCTCCGGGGGAGGGTCCGACAAATTGACCGTGTTCTTGTAACTTTTACTCATCTTGCGGCCATCGATCCCCAAAAGGCGCGGCGTCCGCGTCAGGATAGCTTCGCAATCCTGGAAAAATTCCGTTTTGTAAATATGGTTGAAGCGTCGGGCCATCTCCCGCGTCAATTCAATATGAGGCAACTGATCTTCGCCGATGGGGATGGCGTTCGCCTTGTACAACAGGATATCAGCCGCCTGCAAGACCGGGTATCCAAGAAAAGCGTACGTCTGCAAGTCACGCGTTTTGATCTCGCGCAACTGTTCCTTATACGTCGGGTTTCGTTCCAGCCAGCCCAACGGGGTTATGCAGGCCAAGAACATCTGCAATTCCAGATGTTCCGGGACATGCGATTGGACAAAAATGATCGACTTCTCGGGGTCAATGCCGTAGGCCATCCAGTCCAGGGCCATATCCATGATATTTTCCGCGATCGCGCCGCTTTGCTCATATTCTCCCATGAGCGCGTGCCAGTCGACGATCGAAAAAATGCAGGAATGTTTTTCCTGAAGTTCCAGCCAGTTATCGAGAGCGCCGACGAGGTGTCCCAAATGAAGTTTGCCGGTCGGGCGCATGGCGCTAAAAACGGTCTTTTTCATATTTTTTGCGCGATTCTCTCGATTTCATAGACCTCGATGATATCGCCCGCCTCAAACCCGGTGAATCCCGCAAAGCTGATACCACATTCGGTCCCTTCAGCGACATCCTTCACGTCATCCTTGAAGCGTTTAAGGCCTGTGACCGTCCCGGTGTACACCGGCTCTCCATTGCGCAGGACATCAACATGGTCCTTGCGGGTGACGCGGCCTTTGGTAACGTAACATCCGGCCACGGTCCCCTGCTTGGATAATTTAAAGACCTCACGGATCTCCACGCGCCCCAGGAATTTCTTGCGGATCTTCGCGTCCAAAAGGCCTTCCAGGGCTTTTCGGATGTCATTGACGGCGTCATAGATGATCCGGTATTGCCGCACATCAACAGGGTCTTCTTCGAGCTCTTTCTTGGCGCGCACATCGATGTCAACGTGGAACGCGATGATGATCGCCTTGGAGGCGACCGCCAAAATGACGTCGGAAGAATTTACGTCGCCAACGCCGGCGTGGATAAGCTTGATCTTTACTTTATCACTGGGGATCTTTGTCAACGAATCTTTCAACGCCTCCAAAGACCCCTGCACGTCAGCTTTGATAATGACATTAAGTTCTTTGATGTGACCTTCCTGCACTTGGGCGTAAAGATCCTCAAGAGTGACGCGTGAAGTCATTTGCAGGCGCCGGTTCTTTAGCTGCTGCTGACGCTTTCCCGCGATATCTTTGGCCTGACGCTCATCCTCAAAGACGTAAAATAATTCTCCCGCTTCAGGCACATCGGAAGGACCCAAAACCTCAACAGGCATGGATGGCCCGGCTTCCTTGATCGAACGTCCGCGGTCATCGATCATCGCGCGTACGCGGCCGTAATAGGGGCCGACGACGATATAATCGCCTTCACGCAGTGTTCCGCTTTGAACGATCAGTGTTGTGACCGAACCTTTGCCCGGGCTCATGTGAGCGTCCACAACGATCCCCGACGCGTTTTTGTCTGCGTTGGCTTTTAACTCCAGCAGTTCAGCTTCCAGCAAGATCAATTCCAGTAAATTGTCCACACCTTCACCGGTCATGGCGGAAACGCCCACAACAACCGTTTTCCCGCCCCAATCCTCCGGGGCGAGATTGTGCTCGGATAACTGTTTTTTGACGCGGTCGAGATCGGCGTTCTTGCGGTCGATCTTGTTCAAGGCGACAACGATAGGGACATTCGCCGCACGCGCGTGGTCGATGGCCTCTTCCGTCTGGGGCATGATCCCCTCATCCGCGGCGACGACTAAAACGACGATGTCCGTGATGTGGGCCCCCCGGGCGCGCATGGCCGTAAAAGCTTCATGACCTGGCGTGTCGAGAAATGTAATGCGTCCTTTAGGGAGCTGTACCGAATACGCGCCGATGTGTTGCGTGATCCCGCCATGCTCGGTGTCGGTCACTTTTGATTTACGGATACGGTCAAGGAGCGAAGTTTTTCCATGATCGACGTGTCCCATAAATGTGATGACCGGCGCGCGGGGTTTTAAAAGCGCCGGATTTTCATCTTCCTTCTGATGGAATGCGATGAGTTGTTCTTCCTGTGTCTTGATCTTGACGACATTATATCCGAATTCACGGGCAAGTTTACTGACCACCGCGGCATCGAGGCTCTGGTTTATATGCGCCAGGAACCCAAATTTCATCAAGGATTTAAGAATAATGCTTGGTTTTTGCTGGACTTTTGTGCTGAAATCTTTAACGCTGATAGGAAGGTCGATCTCCAGGTCAATGAGTTGTTTTGCTTCAGCGGACAACTCGTCACTGCCCACCGTTGCCGTTTGTTGCGCCCCACCGGTAAAGGTTTCGCGCACGGCGCCGGGGATCGTCGGCTCGTGAGGGGGTGAGAAACCCCGGTGCTCTCCACCGCCCATTTTTCGTTTTTTCCGCGCTAAAGGCTTCAACGCGATCATCGGCTCTCTGCTGATGCTGACTTTCGGCTTGTTGACCGGCCGGTTTACGCTGGAGCTATCAACGACTGGTGTTTTGGGGGGCTGCGGCGCTGGTTCAGGTTTTTTCTCAACAAGCTTTGGCGCTGTATCAACAGCGACCGAACCTTCTCCTGCTTCCTTTTTAATTGCTTTTGCTGGCTCTTTCTTGGCCTCTTTTTTGACCTTTGTTTTAGCGCCCGGTTCTTTTTTAACAGGCTTGGCAGTTTTCGTGGATTCTTTGGCCGCAGGTTTTTTCTCGACTTTTACGGCCACCTTTTTTGTTTTGCCCAGCTCACTACGGACAACCGAAGCCACCGCGGCGCTCAATTCCTGGTCTCCATCCTTGGCCTTCAATTTAAAGGACTTCAAGGTCGCGAGGACCTTTTCGGTCGTTGTATTAAGACCTTTAGCTAATTCTGATACCTTCATAAATGCGTATTCCTTTTTGGCGTTTTGATCAACTGATAAGTGCTTTGGCGTCCTTGATGATCTTTTTGGCTTTAACTTCACCTACACCTTTGATCTTTGTCAATGATTCAACATCTGCCGCGGCGATCTTTTCCACCGTGTCGAATCCCGCTTCTTTAAGTTGTGTCATGATTTTTTCACCGACCCCGGTCAGCGAAGTCAAGTCAGGACTGCCTGCCGGGAGTGCGCCGCTTTCTTTTTTCGTTTCTTTTTCCTGGGCCGATTCTTCCGCTCCGGCCTGCTCCTGCAATTGTTTCCATTGATCAAAGGAGAACAGGTCCAGTTCCCAACTGACCAGCTGGCTTGCCAGACGAACGTTCTGCCCGTGCTTGCCGATCGCCAGAGACAATTGGTCGTCCGCGACAATGATGTTCGCCTTCTTCTCGTCAAAATTCAACTGGATCTGTGATATTTCCGCCGGAGAAAGGGCCGCCTGGATGTATTCCTTGATATCGGATGAATAGCGGACGATGTCGATCTTCTCCCCTTGCAATTCAGATACGATGTTCTTGACGCGCGAGCCGCGCATCCCAACGCAGGCGCCGACGCAATCCACCTTTTCGTCCTTTGAATCGACGGCGATCTTGGTGCGCTCGCCAACATCGCGCGCGATCGACTTGATCTCAACGATTCCTTCATAGATCTCCGGGACTTCCAGTTGAAAAAGTTTCCGGACGAAATTCGAATTAGCTCGGGAGAGAAGAATCTGCGGCCCCTTACTGTCACGCTTGACATCGAGCACGTACGCCCGGATGCGATCGCCCTGGCGGAATTCTTCTTTCGGGGATTGTTCTTTTTTGGGGATATAAGCCTCCGCCTTGCCCAGATCAACAATGATGTTCCCGCGTTCGAAACGATAAATACCGCCGGAGATGATCTCGCCGATACGCACCTGATATTCGTTAAAAACAACGTCTTTCTCAGCTTCGCGGATCTTTTGAATAACGACCTGTTTCGCCGTTTGCGCGGCGATACGGCCGAACTCGCTGGAACGGATCTCTTGATTTCCCGCGTACGCAGTTATCCGGCCGGTTTTGATGTCTAAAACAGCCCGGACCTCTTCATTCTTGTCCACTGTCCACAACTTTTTCGCAGCGGTAGCGACGGCGGATTCGACGGCTTCGATCAAGATCTTTTTATCGATGCCTTTATCGCGCTCTAATTGTTCGAGTATGGTCAATAATTCTGTGCTTTCCATTCCTGATTCCCTTCTTTATATTTCCAGAACTGCTTTTTGTATGTTATCAATGGCTAATTCCAGCAACCCCTGAGGGGTGTCAACGACCACCTGGTTATCTTTTACCTCCCTGATGGTGCCGGCGTACTCTAACCGTTGCTTGACCGGCGCGCGCAAATGGATGCGGATCAGTTGCCCAATTTTTCGGGAAAAATCTTTTGGGGTCCGTAACGGCCGGTCCAGCCCCGGAGAGGACACCTCCACTTCAAAATCCTCTCCCAATATCCGCGTTTGATCACACTGTGTAAAAACTTCACGATTAATGACCGAACACTCCTGGACCGTGATCCCGCCGGCTTCTTTATCCACAAGGACTTCAACGACCGGCGTTCTTCCCCGGCGCTTGAGGTTCAATTCAACCAACTCCGCCCCGGCGCGGACAATGCTAGGCATTATAAGCTCGTGGAGTTGCCGTGTCAATTCCTCAGACATGGAGCGCCTTTGAGAATTTCGGACAGTTTCTGCGGCATCATGTTCTTGTCCACAAGCACCGCCTCGTTCGTGCGGCGGTCCTTGATCTCAACTTTTCCTTCCATCAGGTTGCGCTTGCCGATAATGACGCGCACCGGGACACCGATAAGGTCGGCATCATTGAACTTGACGCCGGCGGTCTCCGAACGATCATCCAATAGGACATCATAGCCGCCAGCCGTCAATTCTTTATAATAACGGTTCGCCAGCTCCATGATCTCGACGGCCTCTTGACCCGCCGGGAGAGGCACGATCTCCACGTCAAAAGGCGACACTTCACCCGGCCACTGGATCCCGCGTTCGTCATGGTGCTTTTCAATAATGGCTGCGATCACTCGGCTGACACCGATACCGTAACAGCCCATGATCATCGGCTTTTGTTTGCCGTCTTCATCCAGGAATTGCGCCTGCTGCGCCTGACTATACTTTGTCCCTAATTGAAAAATATGGCCTAATTCAATGGCGACTTCGGACTTTAATGTTCCCTTGAGGCATTGCGGACACTTGACGCCTTCGGAGCGATCTCCAGAAACAGAGCTGTAGGTCTTACAAGCGTCACAGTGCAGAATCGTGTCTTCCCCGATGGGAGCGGTAACCAAAAATTCATGCGAAAGGCTTCCACCCATCGCCCCGGAATCCGCTTCAATGATAACGGCATCCAACCCGCAACGCTTAAAAATGTTCTGATAGGCCGCATACATCGCCTGGTAATTCCTCTTAAGGCCTTCCTGATCACGGTCAAAACTGTATGCATCTTTCATGATAAATTCACAAGCCCGCACGATGCCAAAACGCGTGCGCAGCTCATCCCGGAATTTCGTTTGGATCTGATAAAGCGTGAGCGGCAATTGCCGGTAGGACTGCACGTAATTTTTGACCAGGTCGGTGATGACTTCCTCATGCGTGGGGCCCAAACACATGGCGCGGCCGCGATTGTCGGTAAATTTGATCATGACATCTTTAAGCACCTCATCGCGGCCAGTCTGCTTCCAAAGCTCAATGGGTTGCAGGACGGGTAAGAATAATTCCGTGGCGCCCGCGCGGTTCATCTCCTCACGAATGATATGTTCGATCCGGCGCAGCACCTTTAACCCCAACGGCAGATAGGAATAGACCCCCGAAGTCAGCATATGCACGAACCCGCCGCGCAAAAGGTACTGATGGCTCATCGCCTCAACCCCAACAGGCGTTTCTTTCAACGTCGGAATAAAATATTTTGACCACAACATCTTTAAACGTCCTTGAATGCCGGCAAGGATTCATCAAAAAATCCTTGCGGCAAGGTTACCATTCGTTTCTTGAACTTATCATAAAAAGATGGCTTTCTCCGGTCCAGGACCCACTCACCAATGACATCGCCTTTTTCCGTCATACCCTTTTGATCGAACCTGAGGACATTATGCAATACCGGCCTCTGGTTTTTTTCATCATAGACCAGATCGGTGACCGCGGTCACGCGGCGGCGCCCATCGAGAAAAAGCTCGACGTGGACGACGATGTCGATGGCACGCGCCACCTGCTTTTGTATCTGCTCGGTACTTAAGCGAACCCCGGCCATGAGCATCATCATGACCATACGGTTAAAACAGTCTTCCGGTGTTTCCGCGTGGACGATGGCGAGCGACCCGCTGTGACCGCTGCTGATCGATTGGATCAGATCGAGCATTTCCTCACCGCGCACCTCACCGATAATGAGCCGGTCCGGACGCATACGCAGCGAATTGACGAAAAGTTCGCGCATCGTGATCTCCCCGCGGCCCTCGATGTTGGCCGGTTTTGAAACAAGCGTGACCACGTGGTCCTGAAGCAAGCGTAACTCCGGGGTATCTTCAATGGTGATGATCCGCTCTTCCGATGGAATATGCCGGGAGAACACGTTAAGCATGGTCGTTTTACCCGAGCCTGTCGATCCGCAAAAAATGACGTTGAACTTGGCTTTCATGGCCGCGATCAACAATGTCGCGATATTTTTATCGATCATGCGAAGGTTCAAAAGATCATCGACCGTGCCGATGGCATCGTTGAACTTGCGCACCGTCATGACGGGTCCAATGAGCGAACACGGCGGTAAAATAACGTTCACACGCGAGCCGTCCTTGAGCATAAAATCCACATAAGGGGACGATTCATCCACCCGCTTGGTCGAGCCCGAGCCGGCAAGGATCTTCTGGATAGTATGCACCAGCTGCGCGTTGTTCTCGAATTTGATGTCGGATAAAGAAATGCGTCCGCTGCGCTGAATATAGATCTGTTTGGGTCCGTTGATCATGATCTCAGAGATCGTTTTATCTTCCATCAAAGGCCGTAAAGGACCCATGCTGACCAGGGCGCTGACTAAATCACGGATGACGGCCGCGCGTACTTCTTTTTCAAGAACGACGTTTTGATCATGGCACATCCGGACAATGGCGTCATCGATAAATTTACGCAGCTGGTCCTCTGTCAGTGAATCTTTGACCTTAAGGAAATCCGTTTCCTTAATCAGATAATGATTGACCGCGTCGCGCAAGTCATGATTGGCCATTCTTGGTCCTCCTCTTATCCTAAGGAAGCAATTGTTTGATTTTATCGATAAACCCGAACCGCGAGAAATCACTGTATAAGACGAATAACGCCAGCATAATGATCATGCTAAATCCGACTTTTGCGATATATTCATCGGTGCGTGCCGATAACGCGCGTCCTCTGATCTTCTCGACAGCAAGTAAAAACAAATGCCCGCCGTCAAGGGGTATGACCGGCAGTAAATTAAAGATCGCCAGGCTGGCGCTGATGACCCCCATGATGAACAGAACGTGTGACATACCCATTTCCGCGGCTTTCTGTAAAATGTAAAAAATGCCGATAGGACCAGTCACGTTCTCCTTGACCGACATTGAACCCGTCAACATGGCGAATATCGCCTTATAGGTCATGGTCGTTATCTTAAGGAGCTCTTGTCCCGCTTTAACGAACGCGACCGCCGGATTATATTGCAGTGTGATGATATCTTCCGCCGGCCGGATCCCGACAAGACGCACCTCGTGGTATTTCCCGAAGATCGATTTGCTTGTTTCGACCCGCGGGTCGATCGTTTTAGCAACGAATTGCCCGTTGCGCACGACCTTTAACTGAACGCTTTTTCCTGTGGATGTAGCGATCGCTTCTTGCAGATCGGTCCAGCGCTCAATCGGGTGGTCATTGACCTTAACGATCTGGTCGCCAACCTGCAGTCCGGCGGCTTGCGCCGGATAACCTTCGATCACGCTGCCGATCTTGTTGCTCAGGTCGGGGTACCCAACCATAAACACGACAAACAAGCATAAATATGCGAAAACAAAATTTACCACGGGTCCGTTAAAGACAACCAACGCGCGGTGTCCAACAGGTTTCGAGTAGAATTCATCCGATTTGCCGCTGCACTGGGAACGTTCATCCCCAGCCATCTTGACGTAACCGCCCAAGGGAATGATATTGATCATGTACAGCGTCCCATTATATTTACGCGAATATATGGTCGGACCGAACCCCAGCGCAAAACGTTCCACCGCAATGCCTAAACGTTTCGCGGTTATAAAATGCCCCCATTCGTGCACGACGATGAGAATGCTTAGTGTTACAATGAACAAAATCGTACTGTTGACGTTTGCTAAGAGCGTTTCCATGGTTTCCTGTCGTTTCCGATCAATTGATCTGCTTCTTGCCGCGCCCATTGGTCCGCGTCCAAGATCTGCGAAAAAGATGGGTGCGCGACAACTTTATGTTTTTGAACGATTTTTTCTACAACACTATATATCCCCGTGAATTTCAAGCGATGGTTTAGAAAAGCATCGACCGCGATCTCATCGGCGGCGTTTAATACCGCCGGCAACGTCCCTCCCCGCTTTCCCGCGTCAATGGCCAGAGATAATGAAGGAAATTTCTTGAAATCAGGTTCTCGGAACGTCAACTGCCTCAATTTTATGAAATCCACGCTCTTTAATCCCGTGTCCCATCGTTGGGGATACGTCAACGCGTATTGGATCGGCAAACGCATGTCCGTGATGCCGAGCTGGGCCATGATCGAACCATCCTTGAACTCAACCATCGAGTGTATGATCGCCTCCGGGTGAACGATCACCGTGATATCTTCAATCGCGACCCCAAATAAATGCTTGGCTTCAATGACCTCAAATCCCTTGTTCATCAAACTCGCTGAATCGACGGTAATACGCTTTCCCATTTTCCAGCGCGGGTGCTTGAGGATCTGCGGAATCGACAAATTGTCAAAACGCTTGGGCGCAACGTTTAAAAGCGTCCCACCCGAAGCGGTCAAATAGATCTTCTTGAGATACCGCCGCTCTTCTCCGGCCAGACATTGAAAAATGGCGCTCTGTTCACTGTCAATGGGTACAATGGTCGCCTTATGCCGTTGTGCCTCCCGCATCAGGATATCCCCAGCCGACACAAGGGCTTCTTTATTGGCCGGCGCCACTGTTTTCCCGGCGCGCACCGCCGTTAAAAACGGCCGCAACGCGGCACTGCCGTGCATCGCCACTACAATGACGTCAACTGAACCAGCCTGGATGATCTCATCCGTGCCCGTCGTGACGTTCAAAACTTTGGTGCGACGCGTATTAATGTGCCGCCGTAAATGTTCGACCCCTTGCCCGTTAACGGCCACGCGCGCGGGGTTGAATTTACGTATTTGTTCTTCCAAAAGCCGGTAATTGTTATACGCGGTCAATCCAACAACATTAAACCGTGTTGGAAAACGCTCAATGACCTTTAAAGCATTGATGCCGATAGAACCCGTTGAACCGAGAATAACAATATTTCTGCGCGTCATCGTGTTACGGCGTGAGAACCACCGAACTTATATAAAAATAAAATACCGGTGCCGAGAACAAAATACTGTCGATCGCATCAAGCACACCTCCCTGACCAGGAAGGAACTTTCCGGAATCCTTAACGTTGCAATCCCGTTTAATAAGCGATTCCGAAAGGTCACCGAGCTGCCCCATGCCGCCAAAGAATGCCCCCATCAAGGCGATATGTCCGAGCGAAAATCCAAATTGCGCAGGTATAAGCTGGCTGCCCAAAACAGCTGCCAATACGCTAAACAGTAAATTCCCCAAACCTCCTTCGATGGTCTTGTTGGGGCTGATCCGCGGCAGCAGCGGATGCTTTCCAAATTTACTGCCAACGAGTAACGCACCCATATCCCCGCACTTAGTGACCAGCAAAATGAACCCGAGCAACTTGACGCCATCGACGCCGGGAAGAAAATATCGTATCCGGATCAGAAAGCTGAAAAGCCATGACACATATAATACTCCAAAAAGTGTCGTCGATATCCCAATGATCGCGTTCGTGTTATCATTGCGCAAAAACTGCATAAAAAAGATCAACAACAAGAGCAGGACGATGAACAACAGTTCCCAACGGTCGGTCGGTTCAAAACGTGTGAATATCGAAAGCGGGATCAAAATGCCGATCACGATCCCGGTATAACTGTATATGGGGATGCCTTTTTTCTTGATCAGATAAAAAAATTCATACAACCCCGCCAGCGTCAATCCCAAAAGGACCACGATAAAGATCCATTGATTCATGACCGCGAAGACCGTAAGCAAGATCATGATCGTCGAACTTATAAGGCGTTCTTTGGTCACGATGATCGCCCCCCTGTCGCCTCGCTTAAATCACCATAGCGGCGTTCACGCTTTTGATAGTCCGCAATGGCCTTTTCGAGCTCTTCCGTGGTGAAATCAGGCCAGAATTTGTCCGTGAAGTACAACTCGGAGTAAGAAAGCTGCCACAAAAGAAAATTGCTGATCCGTTTTTCTCCGGATGTTCTGACTAAAAGGTCCGGATCCGGAAGTCCCCTGGTATATAAAGAATCTGTGAATACCTTTTCATCGATATCGGCAATAGCCAGGCTTCGATTTTCGACCGCCGTTGCGATCTTCCGGACCGCGTCGATGATCTCCTGGCGGGAACCATAATTAAAAGCCAGATTGACGAGCAATCCCGTATTGTTCTTTGTTTCACTGATGGCCGTTTGAAAGGTCCGCAGAACCGCGGCGGGGACGCGCTCTTCCCGGCCGATCACCCGAAATCTTATATTATTTTCTTTCAATGTCCTGATCTTTTGCTGCAACACATTAGTCAGCATGGTCATCAATATAGAGATCTCGGAATCCGGCCGGCGCCAGTTTTCGGTCGAGAACGTATATAGGGTCAGGACTTTGATCCCGATCCTTTGGGCCGCGGTAACGATCTCCTCAACGCGCTTGATCCCTTCGGCATGACCCTGCGTTCGCGACAAATGCTGCTGTTTCGCCCAGCGGCCGTTGCCATCCATGATAATAGCCACATGCTGCGGAATATTGGATGTTTGCATCATCTTATGATCGTTAAAAAAAAAGGGGGCTTCTTTTCCCCCATCACAATGCGTTACAGAATTCGACAAAGGCGTTACATTACGACATAGCGTGATTCTAAGTAGCGCCGGCGGCCGTGGGCGCGCCAGAGTCAGAATTGCTTTGATTCGTCGGAACAGGATCCAGCTGCTCAATGCGCTGTTGTAGTGACTTCTGAAGAGCTGCTCCCTCTTTGATCCGTTCCTGCAATTGCTCATTTGCAGATTTCGCCTGCTCCAGCAAGGTCTCCGCGCTTTTGACCTTTACCTGCGCCCGTTCCAGCTCGTTTTCCAAACTGCTGATCTTGGAAACGGCTTTTTCAAGGCTTTCTTCAGCTGTCAAACGCGTATAACGTTCATTTTCCAAGACCTTCCTGGACTGAAGGACATTCTGGTTAAAATGAATGGCCACGCCAAAACAAAATAGCACCAATGCGACAGCCAATGAGATAGCCACAATTCTCATGCTCCACGATCTCCTGCTTAACGCCCTTCGGTCGTCCGGTTGGGGAGAATGACGATCTCCACACGACGGTTCTTTTGCCGCCCTTCAGCCGTCGAATTATCGGCAACCGGCCGGAATTCTCCATATCCCGTGGCTGATAAACGCCCGGGCGAAGTATTATTCGTCTGTGTCAGATAATGCAGAACACTAAGCGCACGCGCGCTGGACAATTCCCAGTTTGATTTCCAGCCGGAACGCTGGATCGGGACATCGTCCGTGTGGCCCTCGATACCGACCGACAGCTCTTTGACCGTTGTGTTAAGGACAGCGGCAATTTTATCCAATTTTTCTAACGAACTTTCCCGTAGCTCGGCTTTCCCCGAAGCGAAAAGAACTTCCGCCACGAAGGTAATGACCAATCCGCGATCCATCATCTTTACGCTGACTTCCTGATCGCTGATCTCTTTACTGAGACGTGATTCGAGTTCTGTTTTAGCCTTTTCCAGACTTTGCAGCCGCCCTTTAAGTTTCGCGATCTCTTCGACGTCCGATCGTCTGCCCTTTTGGAGCACGATCGTACAACCGCTTAAAATAAAAACAAACAAAAAACCCGTAAGCATTACAGAAAAATTACGGAAATTATGGGACATCGCTTTCTCCTTAGTATTTACCCCACCTTAACATAGGCATAATTCAAAGTCAAGCTCTTTATGACAACTTGAGCTCCTGCAATGGGATACGGCCTAACGGACAATAATTTCCGAGCGTTTGGTCCCGATAGATATATACTTAACGCCAACCTTCAACAGCTTTTCCAGGCGTTCAACGTATTTGCGCGCGTTGGCCGGTAACTGGGCATAGGTGCGTGCCCCGCTGAGATCGGTTTTCCAGCCGTCCAATTCCTCATAGATCGGCCGGACATTGCTCAAAACCTCAAAATCCATCGGGAAGTCCTTATAAATCCTTCCTTTATATCTGTATCCGGTACATATCCGGATCTTGTCCAGATCTCCCAAAACATCCAGCTTCATGATCGCCAGCTCATGAACATTATTGATGATAACCGAATAACGCACCAGAACACTGTCGAACCAGCCGCAACGCCTGGGGCGGCCGGTCGTTGAACCAAATTCGTTCCCTTTTGTGCGTATCTCATCTTTGAGGCTTGAGGAGAATTCCGTCGGAAATGGACCTTCGCCGACGCGTGTCGTATAGGCCTTGACGCACGCGATGGTCTTGTCGATGCGCGTTGGCGCGACACCGCTCCCGGTGCACAAGCCTCCAACGATCGAATTTGAGGAAGTGACGAACGGATAGGTCCCGAAGTCAATATCGAGGAACGTTCCCTGGGCCCCTTCAAAAAGAACGGATTTCTTGTGATCAAGGGCGTCGTTCAAATAGAGTGCGGTGTCACAGATGTACGGACGAAGCTTCTTTCCATGATCCAGATATTCGGCGTAGATCCCCTGCAATGAAAAACTTTTAGTATTAAAGACCTTTTTGAATATCTCGTTTTTTTCGCGGAGATTGTCTTCCAGTTTGGACCTAAGGATACGCGGATTCAAAAGGTCGATCATGCGGATACCGCAACGGCTGACCTTATCCGCGTAACACGGGCCGATCCCGCGGCCGGTCGTGCCGATCTTGTTCTTGCGTTTGGATTCACGCAGTCCATCTAAAATACGATGATACGGCATGACAACGTGGGCATGCCCGGAGATCTTTAACCGCTGTGTCCCCACCTGGATCCCGCGGACCGAAAGATCAGTGATCTCCTTTAAAAGCGCTTTGGGGTCGATCACGACACCATTGCCGATCACGCATACTTTTCCCTTGTGCAGGATCGCGGATGGCAAAAGATGAAAGACATATTCCTGGCTGCCCACAACGACCGTGTGCCCGGCGTTATTACCACCCTGGTAGCGGACCGTGACATCACTGTGTTCCGAAAGGATATCAATGAGCTTGCCCTTGCCTTCATCACCCCACTGCGCACCAACAACGACGATATTCATAGGATTCCTTTACCTTAATACAAATAAATAGATCAAACCAAACCCGACGGCGATGCAAATCGCGGAAAAACAGATCCGCAGCCAGGAAATGGCGGCGCCGAAATCAGCGCGCAATTTCGTTGAACGTTTGATGTGAAAAAGCATCTTCCACACCACCCATAAAAAAAACGCCAAAGACAAGGCGTGCAAGGCAAAAAATAAAGTGGCCAACAAAACATTGCCACTGGCGAACAAAAAATAATCTAAAACATAATTGGCCTGGTCCTTTGGCCATAACGAATTTACGAGGACAACGGCCAGACCTAATATAACAGAGAAAATCGCGATGCCAACGTTTTTTTCTGCTGTTTGTCTTCCTTCGGTCAAAAATGACGGCAACGGCGGCGTGAAATGCTGCCTTTTGGATTGCCACCACTGCCGCAAAAGCAAATATCCCGTGATGAGCAATAAAACTGCCACTCCCAGCGAAAGAAAATAGATTCCGTACGCGATCAGTGGGCGCTCGAGCCAAAATTCACTTTCGCGCCACGCCAGAAAAAATGTCAGAAAAAAAACTGTTCCAACGGTAAATTGCCCGATACGGGCGACCTGTCGCTGCGTGTTCCCAAAAATCGTTACAAAAATTACAAAACACAGGATCATCGACAACATGTACGGATTAAAACTGTTGACGATGCCCAGCGCGATCGCCGCGACCATGTAATCGATCAAGGTCATATCGGCTTTAAACCTTCAATAGCTTCACGTACAAAACATCGTTCGTGCCCCGCAACCGTTCGATCGTTTTCTCCGGCACATTGCTGTCCACATTAACGACGCTGATCGCCAATCCGCCCGGCGCTTCGCGCCCCAGCGTGATCCCGGCGATATTGATCTTCGCCTCGGCGAGTAATGTCCCGATCGCGCCGACCAGTCCTGGCTTGTCATTGTTCTGGATGAACAGGATATATCCATCCGGAACCGCTTCCATATAAACATTATTGATCTTGACGATGCGCGGTTTTTGATTGGCCGATAATGTCCCCAGGATCGCGAAAGGTTCTTTATCCGTCGTGACTTCAACCCGGATCGCGTTGACAAACTCCTCTTCTTTCGTGGAAACAACTTCCTGGACGTTGATGGCCCGTTCTTTGGCGATCTCCAGGGCGTTGATGAAGTTGACGGTCTCACCTAAGACCGGCGTCAAAAGGCCGTTGACCAGCGATAACGTGACCGGCGCCACCTTATATTTGCTCACCACTCCGTTGTAGATGATCTTCACGGCGCTGATGCGCCCGGCGATCAATTGCCCGGAGAATTTCCCCATCCGGTACGCGAGGTTGATATACGGCTCAAGTGTCCGAAAAGCTTCCGCGTCAACCGTTGGAAAATTGGCCGCGTTCATGATGCCTTTACCTAAGAGGGCGTTACGGATCGTTTCGGCGATCTCGATGGCCACGTTAACCTGCGCTTCGGAAGTCGATGCTCCCAAATGCGGCGTCATAATGCAATTATCCAATTTTAAGAGCGGAGAATTCGGCGACAACGGTTCTTCTTCGAAAACATCGAGCGCCGCGCCGGCGATCCTTTTTTCCGCCAAAGCTTTCGCAAGTGCCGCTTCGTCCACGATCCCGCCGCGTGCGCAGTTGATCAATCGGGCCGTCTTTTTCATTAATGGGAATTCCTTCTCCCCAATGAGGTTGGTCGTCTCTGCGCTCTTGGGGATATGGATGGTGACGTAATCCGCGTCCTTGAGCAATGTTTTCAAATTTACCATCTGTACGCCAAGTGTCGCGCCGACTTCCAACGAAATATATGGATCAAATACGATCACCGACATGCCGAACGCCTTCGCGTAACGGGCCACCGTCGAGCCGATGCGGCCAAAACCGATGATCCCGATCGTTTTTCCGTGCAGCTCAACCCCGCTGAATTTGGAACGTTCCCATTTTCCGGCTTTGACCGACGCGCAGGCCTGCGGGATGTTGCGCGACAAGGCCAGGATCATGCTCATCGTGTGTTCGGCGGTTGAAGTGGTGTTTCCCGCCGGAGTATTGATGGCCACGATCCCTTTTTGCGTGGCGGCCTTCAGGTCCACGTTGTCCAACCCGACGCCCGCGCGGCCGATGAACTTCAAACGCGCGGCCGCCTGGATGATATCCGCCGTGACTTTCGTGCTGCTGCGCACGATCAAAGCGTCATAATCCTTGATGATCGCCTTTAACTGGTCCGGCTTAAGATCAATTTTATAATCGACCTGGAATTCCTTGACGGCCTGTAATATCTTCAATCCTTCATCGGCAAGCTGGTCGCTGACAAGTATTTTGCTCATTACGACTCCTATTAAATTATTATGTTACGCGATAAACACCTTTTGCGCGGCGGCGACACCGGCGCCGGGCGTGAATTTATGTCCCAACTTCAACAGAACTTTTTCCAGACACGCGATCCCCGTGAGAATATCGTATTCATCCACGCAACCCATGTGCGCGATGCGGATGATCTTTCCCTTTAACGAATCCTGTCCTCCGGCGACTGAAATTCCATGGGTATCGCGCATGATCTTGACCACTTTATTGCCGTCCACCTCCGGCGGAAGCTTGATTGCCGTCAGGACATTCGACCAGCATGATTCATCCGGAAAAATGGACAACCCCAGCGCATGGGCCGCTTCGCGCGTGCCTTTGGCCAGACGCGCGTAAGAGGCGAACAAATTCGGCAGGCCTTCCTGTTTCATGCGCCGCAGACTTTCATTAAGCGCGATGACGATCCCGATGGCCGGCGTAAACGGCGTATCGATATCTGCCATGGCTTCTTTGGACTTGCGCAAGTCAAAATAGTACCGTGGGCTTTTGCAGGTCTCGACCAGCTTGAACGCCTTCGGGCTCGCGGAAATAAACGCCAACCCCGGCGGAAGCATGAACCCCTTATGCACGGCGGAAACGACCACATCGACCCCCCAGTTGTCCATCTGCAGATCGATGATCCCCAGCGCGCTGATCGCGTCAACGACCAACACCGCGCTGGTGTCGCGGACAACGCGGGCAACCGCCTCAACGTCGGTGGTGACCCCGGTGGATGTTTCGCTCTGGGTGATGAAAACGGCCTTGATGCCCTTGTCCGCGTCAAGGATCTTCTTGATCTGCGCGGGATCGACCGCCTTGCCCCAGGTAACCTTGATCACATTCGGCTCAACGCCGTAACTGCGGCAAAGCTCGCTCCAGCGTTCGCCGAATTTTCCGCCTTCGACCGTAATGGCTTTATCGCCCGGAGAAAGCAAATTGCAGACGGCCGCTTCCATCGCGCCGGTCCCCGAACAAGTCAGCAGGTAAATGTCGTTTTTCGTCTGGAAAACCTGCTTTAAGCCTTCAACAGCTTCTTTAAGGTTCTCCTGGAACTGCGGTGTGCGGTGATGAATGATCGGGCGTCCCAAGGCCGCGCAAATTTCCGCGGGGATCTGAGTCGGTCCGGGGGTAAGAAGTAACGTGCGTTTCATCGTCAACTGCCTTTCTATCTCGATATAAAATTAATACTTAACTTTTCTTTGCCGGACGGATGCTGGTGATAACATCATCAACCAAACCACATTCTTTGGCTTCCTGCGC
>ORJL010116631.1_pt1 | contig 33372 bp, 34 predicted proteins | sample 1779941 | NCBI WGS metagenome assembly ORJL01 (sample SAMEA104232317, study PRJEB22302) | groundwater metagenome | biome: forest; feature: aquifer; material: groundwater | place: USA | collected 2011-08-07 | depth 5.8 m | reverse complement strand
GGGCGGGCGCCCGCCCCCCCGCCCGCCTCATCCCCGAGCCACTGGCCGCCGCGCTGGGGGCCAACATCCCGGTGGGCTCGCCGCGCGGCAACATGGTGGTGGACATCGGTGGCGGCCGCTGTGAGGCCGCGGTCATCTCGATGTTCGGCCTCGTCGTCTCCAACTCGGTGCGGGTGGCCGGCGACCGCCTCGACGACACCATTGCGGCCTACATCCGCCGCCGCCACAACCTGGCCATCGGCGACCGCATGGCCGAGGAGGTGAAGCTGGAGGTGGGGGCGGCGATGCCGCTGGACGTGGAGTTACTGTGCCAGGTGCGCGGCCGCGACCAAGTGACCGGGTTGCCCAAGACCATCACGGTCACCTCCACCGAGATCACCCAGGCGATCTCCGAACCCATCGGCCAGATACTGGGGGCGGTGAAGAACGTGCTGGAGCGCACGCCGCCCGAGCTGGCCTCCGACATCATCGACCAGGGCATCGTGCTCACCGGCGGCGGCGCGCTGCTGCGCCGGCTGGACGAGTTGATCGCCCATGAGACCGGCGTGCCGTGCTACCCGGCGCCCGACCCACTGCGCTGCGTCGCCATCGGCGCCGGCCTTGCGCTCGACTACCTAGACCTCATCAAGCGCAATCTGCCCGGCGAGGACGAGTCGCTCATCGGGCCGTATTAGGAGGGAGATGGCGATATCGAACCGCATGACAGCACATGCAAAGGTGGCGCCTGACACCAGGTGCGAAGTAACCCCAGAAATGGGTAGACTGCTTGGCTCACGCGGGGTCAAGGTACTCGAGAAGGCCGTCCGATGCCTGGAGAGTGTCATTCAAGCGCACGATTGGCCGCGACCGACCCTGACCTTGAGACTCGAAACGGACCTGGAAATCCCCGACTGGGAGTGCGTCATCATCCGGTTCGCGTTTCCGGTCTCCGAGGAGATCGCCGAGGAATACCTCGAACCGCTTTACCCCGACATTGATGTCTTCGCCGGGTTGCTGACGCCGGCGTATCGCGAGGTGTTCGACAGGCTTATCTGGTTTGACGTTGCGACTGCCTGAATATGGTGCGCTCGACCCTCGCGCCTTCCTAGACCGCGCGAGGAGACTCGCAGGACGCCCGGATGCCGCTGCGCGTCGTACTGCCGCCGACCGTGCGTATTATGCGGACTTCCTGTAAACCCGTTCAGGAGACACTTATGACCCAACCCGAACCCAGCCACATCGCACTCGTCACCGGCGGCAACCGGGGCATTGGCCGCGGCATTGCCGAGGGGCTGGCGGCAGCAGGCTTCACGGTGATAGTCACGGCCCGGTCAGGTGACCACGCCGAGCAGGCGGCGGCCGATCTGCGCGCGGCGGGCCACTCGGTGGTGGCACGCGGGCTCGATGTGACCGACGCCGGGTCGGTGCTGGCGCTGCAACGCTGGGTGGAGAACAACTACGACCGGCTGGACGTGCTGGTGAACAACGCCGGCGGCTACTTCGATACCAGCCACAGCCCCAGCACGCCTGACTTCTCGATTGTGCAGGGGGCGCTGGACGTGAACCTGATAGGGCCCTGGCGCATGGCCGCGGCGTTCATCCCCATGATGAAACGGCGTTCGTACGGCCGCATTGTCAACATGTCCAGCGGCGCCGGAGCGTTCAGTGGCGGCCTGCGCGCCACCACTCCGGCCTACAGCATCTCCAAGGCCGCGCTGGGCATGCTCACGCTGAAACTGGCGGCCGATCTGAAGGACAGCAACATCCTCGTCAATGCCGTCTCGCCGGGCTGGGTGCGCACCGATATGGGCGGGCCCAGCGCCCCGCGTTCGGTGGAGGAGGGGGCCGACACGCCGGTGTGGCTGGCCACCCTGCCCGAGGGCGGCCCGACCGGTGGCTTCTACCACGACCGTAAGCTCATCCCCTGGTAGCGTGCCCCACGGCCCATCCGCCCAACGGCCGACGCAAAGGCCATGGCGGTAGTGTACTGTGGAGGGACAGGTTGCCTAAATGGGGAGGTGTGTCCAGTGTTCGAGTTTGTCGCCTGCCTGCTGGTGGTGCTGCTGGCAGCAGGCTTAGGGGGGTTGGCAGGGCCCAACTCCTGGTATGGTACGCTCCGAAAACCGCGCTGGATGCCGCCCGCTTGGGTCTTCTCGCTGGTGTGGACGCCGCTCTATGCCCTGATGGGCGTGGCGCTGTGGCTGGACTGGCAGATACGCGACCCCGAGGTACGGACGCCGGTGCTGGTGGCGTTCGCTATGCAGCTTGCGCTGAACGTGGCGTGGAGCTGGCTGTTCTTCCGCTTCCGGTGGCCGGGCATTGCCCTGGCCGAGCTGGTGGCGCTGTGGTTTGGCGTGTTGCTCACCACCACGTGGTCGTATGGCGCTGTGCCGCTTGCGGGGTTCTTTATGGCGCCCTACCTGGTGTGGGTCACCTTCGCGATGGCGCTCAACTTCCGGGTGTGGTGGCTCAACCGCGACTGAGGCCGCCCCTCCGCTCGATCGCTCTAGCCGCGCTTCGACGCTGGAACCGCCGCCGCCTTCCCATCTGACCCCTTCAGGTAGTAGGTCATGCTCTGCAGCGTGACCACCGGGTCGATGTCGCGGACCCACACGCCGTCGGGTACCTGGGCCTGGTAGGGCGCGTAGTTCAGAATGCCCTTGATGCCCGTGGCCACCACGTGGTCGATCACGCGTTGGCAGGCGTGCGCGGGCACCGCCACTATGGCGAGCTGGGGCTTCAGTTCTCGCACCCCCTCCGCCAGCTCCTCGGAGTGGCGCACCACCAAGCCGCCCACGGTCGTGCCCACCAGCTCGGGGTCCGCATCGAAGGCGGCCACCACATGGAAGCCCTGGGGGGCAAAGCCCTGGTAGCTGAGGATGGCCTTGCCCAGCAGGCCCACACCCACCAAGACTACCGACCACTCCCGCTCCAGCCCCATGATCTGCCGCAATTCCCGCAGCAGGTGGCCCACCCGGTAGCCTCGGCCCTGCTTGCCGAAGCGCCCAAAGTAGCTGAGGTCCTTGCGGATCTGGGCCGGCGTGGAGTGCAGTAGGCGTCCCAGTGTCTGAGAACTGACCACGTCGGCGCCCGCGGACTCCAGCTCAGCCAGTACCCGCACGTACAGCGGCAGCCGCAGGATAACGACCTCGGGTATCTGATGCAGAGGTGTCTCTCCGCGCAACGTCAGCGGCCTCCTACTTGGCCCACGTGCAACGCCATGGTGCCGACGTTCAGGGTCCGAAAGGTCACCTGGGTCAGTCCGGCCTGCGTCATCAGGTCGCGCAGTTCCTCCGGGGTGCGGAACGCCAGTACCGAGTCGCTCAGATAGCGGTACGCGTCCGGCTGATGGCTAATCCAACCGCCCACCAACGGAATCAGCCGGGTGAGGTACAGGTCGTACCCTTTGCCCAGCAGACTGTTCGAGGGTGGCATGATCTCCAGACACACCACCCGGCCGCCCGGCCGCACTACCCGCCCCATCTCGGCGAACGCGCGCCCCGGGTCGGCCATGTTGCGGATGCCGAACGCCACCGTGGCACAATCGAAGGCGGCATCGCCAAAGGGCAGCCACTGGGCATCGGCCGCCACCAGGCCGATGCGGCCAGCGGCGCCGGCGGCGGCCACTTTGGCGGCGCCCAGCCGCAGCATGCCATCGCTGGGATCGGCGCCCACCACCCGTTTGGCCCGGCCCAGCAGCGCCAGCGCCGAGTCGGCGGTGCCGGTGGCCACGTCGAGCGCGCGATCTACCGGCAGGGGCGCCGCCAGGAACGCCATGCGGGCGCGCCACGCCTGGTCCTGCCCGGCCGACATCAGCCGGTTCATCAGGTCGTAGCGGCCCGCGATGCGGCTGAACATACCGCTGACGCGAGCGGTCTTCTCCAGTGGTTCCACGGGGGGTATCATCCTTCGCGTTGCTCCGGCCGGTACTGCTGCTCCACCGGAAGCGCCGCATCCACGCCCAGCGCCACCAGCACCCGCCCGACGATGTGGTCGATCACTTCGTCTACCGTGACCGGCTTGGCGTAGAAGTGGGGGAAGGGCGGGATGACCCGCACGCCGAGCTGGGCCAGCTTGTGCAGGTTCTCCAGGTGCAGCGTCGAAAGCGGCACCTCGCGTGGCACCACCACAAACGGCCGCGCTTCTTTGAGCGTGACGTCGGCTGCGCGTTCCACCAGGTTACTGGAAAGCCCGTGAGCCACCGCCGCCACGGTGTTCATGCTGCACGGCACAATGGCCATGCCGCCGGTGGGGAAGGTGCCGCTCGCGATGGGGGCGGCGATGTCGTTATAGGAAAAGGTGCGGCAACCGGTGTGGGAGAGCCAGGTCTTAAGCGGCGTGCCCACCTCCGCCTGCCACACAGTGGCGCCGGCGGGCGAGTACACGACCACGGGAGGGCGTTCCCGCCGCTGCAGGGCCTCTATGAGGCGCTGGGCCAAGAGCGCGCCGCTTGCGCCGGTGATGGCGACCACGATGGGTGGTTGGCTCAATGCAGTTTTGTGACAGGATTCACAGAATACATAACTGGTAATCTAGCCCGCGCCTGCCACCTTTGCAACCTGCCGCCGCCGCTGGAGTGTTTCAAGTGCGTGAATTTCCTGGGATCGAGGTGGGGCGGGGGAGAAGCCCAATACGGGTGTGCCGCTCTTGTGCAGGTGTTTCGGCAAGGTGGCCTGAGCTGATGCCCCACCCGTACAACTTCGCAGCACACCCGCCCAACACCAGCGTGCGCGTGTGCAACGAACGGCTGTGCGTGGTACGATTAACCCCGCGAGCGCATCCGGTGCGCGGGCCTTCCGATGTTCCCTTCCCCATCGGCCGGTGTGTTGTTTGGTGAAAGGGCAGTCTGTTGTATCCCAGTTGGATGCAGTGAAGGAACGCACATGCGTCTGTTTGTTGGGGGCATCCCCTATTCCACCACTGAGGCCGAGTTGGAGCAGGTATTCGCCGCTTGCGGCGCCGTCTCCTCGGTGAACATTGTTACCGACCGCTACTCGAACCAACCCCGCGGCTTTGGGTTTGTGGACATGCCGAATGAGGAGGATGCCAAGAAGGCCATCCGCACCCTCAACGGCACCGTGCTGGGCGGCCGCACCATCGCCGTGAACGAGGCCAAGGCCCGCGAAGAGCGCGGCGGGGGCGATCGTGGCGGCTCCCGCGGCAGCTTCGGTGGCGGCAGTGGCAGTGGTGGTGGTAATGGCGGTGGCGGCGGTCGCCGCTACTAGCCCGCTCCCCCTAGCGGATAACAAAGGCGCTCGCCATTCGGCGAGCGCCTTTCGCGTAGGCGGGTTTGGCCGGGACGGCCGCCGGCTAGCGGACGGCCACGTGCTTCGGCGCCTTGCGCTCGGCGACGCGGCATTGGAACACAGCGGCCACCACCACGCCCAACGGCGCGGGCAGGCCGCGTGGCCCCAGTCGGTCGAGCGCCGCCTGAAACGCCTCGGAGCATACGAGGGCGGTGATGGTGTCCGGGGACTCCTCGGCATGGACGGCGGCGAACCGCTCGTCGTGGTTGCAAGCGGACGCAATGGCGTCCGACTCGTCGGCGATCTGCTTGGGAGCAGTGAACTGATGCGGGGCGATGCGCCGGCCGGTGGCGTCGGACTCGGTCAGATACATGAGCCGGCGCGCTTGCGCGAGGGGGACGGACAGATCCAAGGCAGGGTCCTTCGTCGGAGTCCCTTCCTTATGGTGTGCTCGCGGGCTTCGCCTATCGCGCGCCACTGGGAAGATAGCCGGCTTTTTAGGGGTGGTTCCCGCAGTATACACCCCCAGTGTCAAGTGCAAGCATTTCTCCCATCTTGCGCCGGTTCAGTCGCGTGCGGACGAAATCGGCCCCCAAACCCCCGGTAGGGCTGTAGGACAGAGCGCACCACCATTGCCCGCCGCGCACCGACGCGTTAGGCTGTGAACGCTATGCTACAGAAGAAGTACGCTGCGCTCCTCCGCCTGCCATTGGTGTTCCTGGCGGCCCTGCTCGCCCTCACCATGGCGCCGCTCACCGCTGCGGCAGATGAGGGCTGGGTCATCAAGGTGTTCGACGCGCAGGTGGTGGTCGATAGGGACGGGTCGATGACGGTCACCGAGCGTCTGGACGTCGACTTTCGCGGCCTCGCCAAGCACGGTATCTTTCGCGACATCCCCATTGCCTACGCGTACCAGGGCGGCCAAACACGGTTCTACGACCTTAGCGTGACGTCGGTGACGAACGGCGCCGGGCGCGGCCATCAGTACAGCGTCACCAACAGCGGCACCTTTGTCCGCATCAAGATCGGCGACCCCAACGTCACCATCTCCGGCTCGCAGACCTACGTCATTGTCTACACCGTGCGGGGTGCGCTGAACGGCTTTGCCGACCACGACGAACTGTTCTGGAATGCCAGCGGCAACGAGTGGCCGGTCGCAATCGAGCGCGGCTTGCTGAAGGTGACTCTGCCCTCGAGCAGCGTGCAGCAAGTGGCCTGCTTCCAGGGCGCCACTGGGTCGAAGGAGGCCTGCACCGCTGAAGCCGCCGGAGCATCGGCCCAGTTCGCGTCGACGCGGCTGCTACCCGCCGGTGAGGGGTTCACGGTGGTGGCCGGCTTCCCCAAGGGCGTCGTGAGCGAGCCGGCGCCCATTCTGCGCACCAAACCGCGTGAGGGGCTCGATATGTTCCGAGTCACGCCATTGACGCTGGCGGGCGCTGCGGCCACCGCGCTGATCGCCGTGTTCGGTTTGGGGTGGGCCTGGTGGACCTACGGCCGCGACAAGGCTTACACCTCGGTGTACTACCTGACCCGTAACCCAGAGGAGGAGACGGCGCCGCTGTTCAAGCACCAGGCGGTGGTGGTGGAATACGCGCCGCCCGAGGGGCTGCGGCCTGCCGAGATCGGCGTGCTGCTCGACGAGAGCGCCGACACCATCGACGTCAGCGCCACCATCATTGACCTGGCGGCGCGGGGGTTTCTGCGCATTGAGGAGTACAAGACCGACGGCGTCATCTTCGGACTCGGGTCCACCACCGACTGGCGCTTCGTGAAGCTGGACGCCACGGAGGCGGAGCGTACCGCGACCAAGGCGTACGAGCGCAAGGTGTATAGCGATCTGTTCCTTACGGCCACCACCGTCACGCTCGCGTCGCTTAAGAACAAGTTCTACACCACGGTGTCCTCCACGAAAGACTTGCTGTACCAGCAGGTGCAGAAGGACCAGTGGTTCCCGGCCAGCCCGGAGTCCATGCGCAACCAGTGGCGGGGCATCGGCATCGGGGCGATGGTGCTGGGCGGCCTGTTGGCCTGGGGTGCCGGCAGGGAGTTTGGGGCGAGCCTGGTGTTTGTGCCGGTGGTGGCTGCGGGCCTGGTGCTGGTGCCGCTGGCGTCGGTGATGCCGCGGCGCACCGCCATGGGAAGTGAGCTGTTGCGGCGCAGTCTGGGCTTTCGGGAGTACCTGGTGACGGCCGAGACGCATCGTCAGCAGTTCAACGAGCAGAAGAACACCTTCGCCAAGTACCTGCCCTATGCCATGGTGTTCAATTGTGTACACAAATGGTCGTCGGCGCTGGCCGCCCTGGGCGTGGAACCGTCGCAGGCGTTTGGCGGGTGGTATGTGGGCTATGGCGCCGGCTGGGGTAGCTTCGCCACCTTTGGCAACCAGATGTCGACCTTCAGCGACCAGCTTGCCTCCACCATTACCAGCACGCCGGGCGGTTCCGGCAGTAGCGGGTTCGGTGGCGGAGGGTCGTCGGGCGGTGGCGGCGGTGGCGGCGGCGGCGGAAGCTGGTAAGATGCGGGTACGGCCTGTGAACAGACCGGAAGGGGTGCGCACATGGATTTTCTGTCGCCCGGGATGATTGTTGGTGCAGTGCTGGTGGTGATTCTGCTATGGGGTTTTGCCACCTACAATAGCCTGGTGCAGACCCGGCTACAGGTGAAGGAGGGATGGTCGGGCATCGAAGTGCAGTTGCAGCGGCGCAGCAGCCTGATCCCCAACTTGGTGGAGACGGTGAAGGGCTACGCCGGCCACGAGCGCACCACCTTTGAGAACGTGACCAACGCCCGCGCCGCCCTGCAGAACGCCCAAGGCCCGGCCGCATCGGCCGAAGCCAACAACATGGTGATGCAGACCCTGCGCAGCCTGTTCGCGGTGGCCGAGGCCTACCCGGACCTGAAGGCCAACCAAAACTTCCTGGACCTGCAGAGCCAGCTCGCTGATACCGAGGACAAGATCTCCTACGCCCGCAACTATTACAATGCACGGGTGCTCTCGTACAATGGCACTATCGCCGTGGTCCCGAACGTGTTTGTGGCGCGCATCGGCGGGTTCCAGCCGGCGGAGTTCTTTGAAGCACCGGCCGAGGCTCAGGCCGAGGTGAAGGTCAGCTTCAGCTAACCGGCGCCTGTGGGCCAGCGCTACCTCTGCATCCACGGGCACTTCTACCAGCCACCGCGGGAAAACCCCTGGCTGGAGACGGTCGATACCGAGGATTCTGCTTACCCGTTCCACGACTGGAACGAGCGCATCACCGCCGAGTGCTATGCCGCCAACACCGCGTCGCGCATCCTCGATGCCCGTGGCCGCATCGTCCGCACCGTCAATACCTACAGCCGCATCAGCTTCAACATGGGGCCCACGCTGCTGTCGTGGCTGCAGCAGCAGGCGCCCGACACCTACGCCGCCATTCTGCAGGCCGATCGTGATAGCGCCCAGCGCTACTCCGGCCACGGTTCGGCGCTGGCGCAGGCCTACAACCACCTGGTGCTGCCACTGGCCAACCAGCGCGATAAGGTGACGCAGGTCCGCTGGGGCATCGCCGACTTCGCCGCCCGCTTCGGCCGCCAGCCCGAGGGCATGTGGCTGCCCGAGACGGCGGTGGACCTTGAGACGCTGGATGTTCTGGCCCAGCACGGCATCCGCTTCACGGTGCTGGCCCCGCACCAGGCGGCGCGGGTGCGCCCGTTGGCCGGCGGCCACTGGCAGGACGTGACGGCGGCCAGCCTCGACACCCGGCGGGCGTACCTGCAACGATTGCCGTCCGGCCACACCATCGTGCTGTTCTTCTACGACGGCGACATCGCCCAAGGGGTGGCCTTCAACGGGCTGCTGCGGTCGGGCGACGGTTTTGCGACGCGGTTAACCGGCGGCTTCGACAGGCGTGACGGCCCGCAACTGGTGCACATCGCCACGGATGGTGAGAGCTACGGCCACCATCACCGCTTCGGCGACATGGCCCTTAGCTACGCCATCACACAACTGGAAGCGGCTGAGCGCGATGGCATCACCCTGACCAATTATGGCGAGTTCCTGGAGCGCTTCCCGCCCGAGTTCGAGGTGGAGATCGTGGAGAACACATCGTGGAGTTGTGCCCACGGTGTGGAGCGCTGGCGCAGCGATTGCGGCTGCAGCACCGGCGCCCATCACGGCTGGCAGCAGGCGTGGCGCCCGCCGCTGCGCAACGCCCTTGACGCGCTGCGTGACGATGTGGAGGAGCTGTTCGAGCAGCAGGGCCAGGCGCTGTTTGCCGACCCCTGGGCCGCCCGCAATGGCTACGTTGCGCTGGTGCTCGATCGCTCGGACGTGGCTCGCACTGCCTTCCTGACGCAGAACGGGAAGCTGGGACTGACCGCCGAACAGGTCACCCAGGCGCTGCAACTGCTGGAGATGCAGCGGCACGCCCTGCTGATGTACACCAGTTGCGGCTGGTTTTTCGACGACATCGGCGGGTTGGAGGCGGCGCAGGTGCTGCTGTACGCCGCCCGCGCCGCGGAGCTGGCCCGCCGGCTCGACGGCCGCGACCGCGAGTCCGGCCTGCTCGCCCGCCTGTCGGAAGCCGCCAGCAACCTGCCCGATATCGGCAACGGCGCGGCGGTCTACCGGCGGGCGGTGGATGCGGCACGGGTCGACATGACACGGATGGTCGCGCATTTTGCCGAAACTCGTGCGCTCGGCCTGGAGGGAGCCTGGAGCGGCGGGGCGGCGGGCGATCCGCGCGCCACGGTGACGCCGTTGTCAGAACGTGACAGTCCAAACTTCTACCTGCGTACCGCAGGAATGTCTGGGACGCCGGGTTTCTTCAAGGCACACCTTGTGGTGCTAGACAAGGCAACCAGGGAGGTTGGGTTGTTCAAAGTGGCAGCATCGCGGAGTGACAGTGCGGTAGTCTGCGGTGTCGCCCCCATCAGGATTGATGCCAGCCTGCCCCAGTTGGCGCCCACCCAAGAGGAGGTGGCAGCCCTGCTCCAAACGCCAACGTACGGCCTGGCGGCCCTGCTCCCAGACGCACTCCGGGAGTGGTTGCAGACCGAGGCCCAGCGGGCCGGGCTGGCGCAGGCCACCGCCGTCCGTGCGGTGTACCCGGACTACGTGCCGGCGTCGCGGGTGTTGACCAGTGTGGAGCGCACGCTGCCGAGGGCGTGGGACGGCTGGGTGGGCGAGGCGCTGCGATCTGAGTTGCAGGCGGCGCTCGCTGGCGACGATATCGACGCCAGCGTCATCCGCACCATTCTGGCCGCTGCTGCCCGCTGGAGTGTGGTGTGGGATGCCGAGGGCCTGGGCTACCGCTTCACCGGGACGGTGGACCGGCTGGCGGTGGCCTTCGAGCGGGCGCCGCACGACCTCGGTACATTGCGGCGGCTGGCGAAGGCCGTGGCGGTGGCCACAGCACCGGACGTTCCGGCCCGCGCCGCCCTATGGCGGGCGCAGAACGCAGCGATCACCGTGCTGCGTGACGATGACGGAAGCCAGCGCCAAGCCAGTGACGGCGGCGATAGCCCAGCCCTGGCGTGGGGGATGGCTTTCGACGCGCTGTGCCGGGCGTTGGGTGTGCAAAGGCCGCACGCGTAGCGCGTTATTGTCGCGTTGGAACGCTTCGTGCTAGCATGAAGCGTTCGATGGCGCCTGACTGAGACTGCATGTGTTGACCTAGCGAGGTGGCTATGGCTGAGGATGGGATGCTGGCTCCTGCAGCGATGAACCTGCTGGAGTGCGTTATCTACACCAATAACACGCGGGTGCGGGGCAAGTTCCAAACTCCGCACGCACGGGTGTCCGACGCGATGAACCTGCCGGACGCCGAGTTCCTGACCCTGCAGCAAGTGGGCGTGCGCTCGCTGTTCAGCGACGAGACCGACGAGATGGGCGCCGCCTCCGTCTTGTTGCGTCGCAATAACGCCGTCATTGTGTCGCTGGCTGAAGAAGACAGCGACGCTGGTCGGCCCGACAGCGTGGCCGCCCACGTGGAGCGCAACGTGAAGGAGACGGTGCTCGAAGCCGGCCCCTACACCGTCAAAGGAATGGTGCACCTGCCGCCCGGCGGCGACCTTGTCCAGTACGTGTCGGAGGCGTCACTCCCTTTCATGGCGGTGACCGACGCTCACATCATCTTCCGCCCCGACCCCGGCTCCAGCTTCGATGCGTCGTTCATCTTGGTGAACCGCTCCTGGATCGAAGCCATGATAGAGGGGGCCACCGACCACGCTCCGCAGTGGCGCACCGCACGCGAGCGCGTCGACACACCAGGAAAGAAGGCCAGCGACGATGTGAGCGCCCAGGCGCGCGAGGCGGGCGAGGTACTGCTGGCCACGCAAGTCTTCAACACCGCCGAAGTCACCGCCCTCGAGAAGGCGCTCACCGGGCTCTCGGCCAGCGGCGGCGTGTCCCGCAAGTACTTCTACAGTGGCTCCGAGGTGTTCCGCGAAGGCGACTTCGCCGATGCCCTGTACGTGGTAGCCAGCGGCACGTTGGAGGTGGTGGCGAGGGACCGGGTGAAAGGCGGCGTGCGCCGCATCGCCGAATTGAAGGCCGGCGATGTGTTCGGCGAGGTCGCACTATTGGGCGAGGGCCGCCGCACCGCATCGGTCATCGGCACCAGCAGTGGGTCGATCTACGAGATCAAAGAAACGGCGCTCAAGAGCCTGGTGGCCATCATCCCCGCTGCCACCACCACGCTGCTGCGGGTGATGGTACAGCGCCGCGGCCCGCGCGGCAGCTCCATCCGCACGCTGAACTAGCGCGCTTGCGGGCCTCTCGCATGTCGTCTGAGGAGTCCGGCGGCGAAGGACCCCTTTCACGCCGCGCGGGGATGCGGACACCGTGGGAATGATCTCGGCACACCGCACCGGGCCACGCTTTTCACCGTAACGCTCCCGCACCGCAAGGGCTCACCCTGGCCCTGAACGCAGGTTTTGGCAGCGATGGGACAGCAAGAGGCACAGGAACGTTCCTGTGCCTCTTCGCATCTAGTGGTGCTGGTGGCCGTTAGTTCTGACGGCCGTTCTCGTGGGTCTCGCGTTCCAGCCGCATACGCACGGCGCGTTCGATGCGGGCGGGGTTCCAGCGATAGCGCACCGCGTACTTCCACAACTCCAGCCGCAGTTCGTGGTCGTCGATGTCCAGCAGCGCCTGTGCCGCCGCCTCGCTCAGGTGGTTGTTGTTCAGGCTGTCCTGCATCTCGGTTTCCAGTTCCAGGTAGCGCAGGGTGCTCTCCACCAAGTGCTCGGGCACGGCCAACCGTTCGGCGATTTCGTCGATAGCCATGCCCATCTGCTCGCGTAGCACACCGCAGAGCCGGGCCCGGTCCATGGCGGGCAGCCGCTGGATGTGCCAATCGTCGGCCAGCACCATCTGGATGGCCTCGCGCGGGGCTACCTCGTGGATGCGGACCGGCACCCGCTGGGCGCCCATAATGCGGGCGGCCTGCCAGCTTCGCTCGCCGGAGATGAGCCAGTAGGTCTGGGCCCCAACGACATTGCCCAGCGTGGACGGCATAACCACGAGCGGGCGCAGGAACCCGTGGGCCTTGATGCTGTCCATCAGGCGGTCCAGGCCGTCCTTATCGATGCGGCTGAGCGGCACGAACGGGTTGGGGTGGATGAGTTCAAGGTCCAGCATCACCACCATGAAGTCGCGCGCCAGCGGGAACGATGCACCGTGGATCGGCACCATCAGGTCGCTGTCCATGTCGGCGGTACGGGAGGGTGTTTGCGGCCGGCTGAGCGCGGGAATGGGCTGCTCCTGCGGGTGATCGTCGCCCGGTTGCATGGCCTGGAACAGGGCTTGGAACGCCTGGCCCGGCTCGGAACGGTGGATGCCCTGAATGCGATCGAGCAGGGCGCGCTGGCCCATGGCGGCCGGGCGCGGTACCCGCAGCGGCGCAGGGGTGTCTTCAATGTCGAGGGTGGGCAGCGGCGCGATGGCCGTCTCTTCGTCCTCCGGTGTTTGCTCTGCCCGGTTCTGCAGCAGGGCCGCCAGGCCGCGACCCAGGGCCGCCTGGCGGGCTCCGTCACGGATGCGGTTGCCCAGCACCCCCGGCTTCACGAATTCGTTGTGACTCGCGTCGTGCTCAGCCATGACGGTCTCCGCTATTTCTTTGCCAGTCGCAGCAACATCTCGTCGGCGACTGCTTCGTAGGCTTTGGCGGCGGCAGTCCCCGGCGCGTATTCCATGATGGTCATGCCGTGGCTGGGCGCTTCGGCCACCTTGACGTTGCGGGGAATGACCGACTTGAAGGTCTGCGGGAAGTGGCGGCGGACCTCGTCGGCCACCTCACGTGAGAGGGAGGTACGGCTATCGAACATGGTGAGGATGATGCCGCCCAGTTCGAGCTGGGGGTTCAGGTTGTCGCGCACCATTTGGATGGAGCTGAGCAGCTCGGTCAGGCCTTCCAGCGCCATGTACTCACACTGTACGGGCACGAACACATAGCGGCTGGCGCAAAAGGCGTTGACGGTCAGCAGGTTCAGCGCCGGCGGGCAGTCGATGATGACGAACTCGTACTCGTCGCCGATCTCCTGGAACGCCCGGCGCAGCTTGAACTCACGGCCGATCTGCGGCGCCAGTTCGATCTCGGCCGCCACCAAGCTCGCGCTCGAGGGCAGCACGTCGAGCCCACTGATCTTGCTGGGTTGCACCACCGAGCCGAGCGGCATGCTGCGCACCAGCACTTCGTGAACGGAGGGGCCGTTGCCAACGCTGCACCCGAGGGCGCTGGTGGCGTTCGCCTGGCCGTCGAGGTCGACCAGGAGTGTGCGGTGCCCCTTGGCCGCGATATACGCACACACATTGATGGTGGACGTGGTCTTACCCACGCCTCCCTTCTGATTCGACATCGCAGCTACGACGGCCATTCACACCTCTCGCTTGCCCAGATTGCCCGCCTTCGAGAAGCAGGTTCCTTCTCTAACTCCGGGCGCATTCTACAAGTTATGGCAAGCTGGGTCAACGGAAGTATGCGGAGCATCACACCTGGCGGAACTGATGCAGGGAGTCTGGCCGCGTTACAATGACCACCGTGACCGTCTCGCAGCCTCCATGCCTTCCGCCGTGCGCTCGGGCCTCCGGCCTTCATCCATCACCTGGAGCGCGCTGCGACGTATGCCAGGGCCACAGGGATCAGCTTTGCCCTTGTGGTGACGGAACTCGCTGTGCTGGTGCTGGCAGAGACGGATGAAGTGGCGGGCGCCGAGGCCCCGGTTCCCTGACCTTGCCGTTGGTGCTACACGTGCCGCTTCCTGACAGGCGCACCGCCTGCTATGCTTTGCGCACCCTACGCTGTGCCGCATCGGAGGCGCGTCCGTTGAACATGATCCCAACCAAACGTATGCCGCCCCGAACCGGCAGCGGGCGGCGCCGCCACCTGCCGGGTGAGCGCTCGTGACCGTGCTGGCCAAGGTGCTCACCAGCGCCATTGTGGGGCTGGACGGCGGACTGGTGCAGGTGGAGGTCGACCTCTCGCCGGGGTTGCCGGCGTTCGCCATTGTGGGCCTGCCCGATGCGGCGGTGCAGGAAGCGCGCGAGCGCGTCCGCTCGGCGGTGCGCAACTCCGGCTGCACCTTCCCCGGCCGCCGTATCACGGTGAATCTGGCGCCCGCCGACCTGAAGAAGGAAGGGCCCGCCTACGATCTGCCGATCGCCGTGGGCATCATCATTAGCTCCGAGCAGGCGCCGCCGCTCCCAGAGCTGGCGCTGTTCCTGGGCGAACTCTCGCTGGACGGGACGGTGCGGCCCACCACTGGAGTGCTGCCCATGGTGGGGCTGGCCCACGAACAGGGCATTGGCGCCGTGTACGTGCCGGAGGCCAACGCCGGGGAGGCCGCACTGCTGCGCGGTCCGGCGGTGTACCCGGTGAAATCGCTGGCGCAACTGGTGGCGCATCTGCTGGGCGTGGCGCGCATTGAGCCGTTTCCGCAGACTGAGGAGGCGCCGGCCGAGGATGAAGCGGACTTCGGGGGATTGGACTTCCAGCACGTGAAGGGGCAGGAGCATGTGAAGCGGGCGCTGGAGGTGGCGGCCGCGGGCGGCCACAACGTGCTGATGGTGGGCCCACCGGGCAGCGGCAAAACGCTGCTGGCGCGCTCGCTGCCCACCATCCTGCCCTCGTTGGCACCCGAGGAAGCGCTGGAGATCACCAAGATCTACAGCGTGGTCGGGCTACTCCCTTCCAACCAGCAGCTTATGCGCCGGCGGCCGTTCCGCGCCCCGCACTACACCATCTCGCAAGCGGGCCTGGTGGGCGGCGGGCGCTTCCCCCGCCCCGGCGAGATCACCCTGAGTCACCTGGGCGTCCTGTTTCTGGACGAGCTACCGGAGTTCGGCCAGGCCGACCTGGAGGTGCTGCGCCAGCCGCTGGAAGACAAGACCGTCACGATCAGCCGGGCCAATGGCAGTGTCACCTTCCCCGCCCGCTTCATGCTGGTCTCGGCCATGAACCCCTGCCCATGCGGGTATTACGGGGACCCAGTCAAAGAATGCTCATGCTCACCGTCGATGGTGTTGCGGTACCAGAAACGCATAAGCGGGCCATTGCTGGACCGCATTGACCTCTTCGTCGAGGTGCCGCGCATCGACTACGACAAGCTGGCGAGCGACACGGTGGGTGAGCCATCGGCCAGCATTCGGGCGCGGGTGGAGGCGGCACGGCGGCGGCAGCGCGAGCGCTTCCACGCCACGAAGCTGGGCTCCAACGCCGACATGACGCCGCTTGAGTTGCGCGACTTCTGCAAGGTGGAGTCCGATGGCCAGACCCTGCTACGGGCGGCGGTGAAACAGTTCAACCTCTCGGCACGGGCGTTCCACCGCATTCTGAAGGTGGCCCGCACCATCGCCGACCTAGCGGCTGCGCCCACCATCACCGCCGCTCACGTGGCGGAGGCGCTGCAGTACCGGCCACGGGCGCTGCTGGGCTAAGCTATAGTCATAGTTATGGCCGAGGTGCCGACATGCGCGTAGGCGTGCAGGAACTGAAAGCGCGGCTGAGTCATTACCTGGACTTAGTGAAGGCGGGCGAGTGTGTCACGGTCACTGACCATGGCAGGCCGGTAGCCGAACTGCGCGCCCCCACGCCCTTGCCCGACGACCTGCCCCCGAAGTTGCGACGGCTCATTGAAGAGGGGCATGCACGGCTTGGCGGGCCGATGCGCGACCTGCCGCCCCCCATTCCTCTGCTCCCCGGAGATAGCGGCAAGACCATGGTCGAGTATGTGTCGGAGCAGCGTGGTGACTCTCTACCCTGACTCTAGTGCGCTGGTGAAGCTGTTTATTCGGGAAATCGGTTCGGACGTGATGATTGCCCTGCGCGAAACCGAGCGTTTCACGGCTATCGAATTAGGCTATGTGGAAGTGCGGGCCGCCTTGGCCGCCGCCGTTCGGAGCGGCCGCCTGACCAGCGACAGGTATCGAACCGTGCTGAACCTTTTCGACCGGTTTTGGAGCGAGGTGACCGTAGTGGAGGTGACGAGTCACCTTGTTGCACAAGCCGCAGATTTTGCCGAGACCCACGCCCTCCGCGCCTACGACGCCATGCACCTGACGGCGCTCACAGCCGCGGGCGAGCCGGACGAAATCACCTTCCTGTGCTGGGACGCACGGCTCCGGACGTCTGCCCAGCGTCTCGGTTATCCAACCATCCCCAACTAATGAACCACTCAGGAGACATCACCATGGAACACAGCGAGGCCTATGAGCGCGGCATGGCCGTACGCCGCGAGTTGGGGGGCGAAGCATACACGGCGGAGCGGGACAAGAACTCCTACGGCGACGCGCCGGCGCGGGCGTTCATTGACGTGGCCACCGAACTGATCTTCGGCCAAATCTGGACGCGACCCGGGCTCGACATGAAGACGCGGACGCTGGTCACGCTGGTGGCCGACGCCGCCCTCGGCAACGAGGAGTTGGACGTGCACCTGCGCATGGCCCTTCGGCAAGGCTGGACTGAGGCGGAGATCACCGAGGTGTTCGTGCACCTGATTGGGTACGTGGGCGCCCCGCGTGCGCGACAGGCGTTCATTCGGGCTCGCCCCGTGTTTGCCGCCCACCGCCAGGAAACCGGCGGCTGACCGGCAGTCGAGACGCCAGCGGGTAACGAGCGAGGGGGTGACCAGGCAGGCCACCCCCTCGCTCGTTACGGCGCGTTGCGGTTAGGGCCGGGCTGGGCCGCCGCCGGGAATGCCCCCCGGGATGCCGCCGGGGATATTGGGGATGGACGGGAATTCTGTGACGGGCGATGGCAGCGTGAAGTCGCTATCGGCCACGTTGGTCGTGGCGGCGGTGGCCTCCATGGTCATCTCACCGTTCTTGCTTTTACTTTGCATGTAGAGCGGAATGCCTTCCTTGCTCAGGCATATGGTGCCCTGCTCGAACACGCCCGACGCTGGGTTCTTCGGCTGGGTGGTGAAGCAGTAGGCGGTCTGCCCGGCGACCTGCTTGGTACCGGCCGGCGTCGCATTCACGTCTTCGGGCTTACTCATGGAGTCGATGGTGGCCGCTGGATTCGCGTCGGCGGGCGCTTGCGGCATCTTCAGGCAGGACTTGCTGCCCGTCAGCGCACTGCACATGAATGTGCCGTTTTCCAGCATGAACATCGACGCCTCGGGCTGACCGGCGATCTTCATGTCCATGCGGTTTTTTGATGACTTGCGGTACATCGTCTGCTCGCCCTCAAGGGGCTTGCCGCCATCGGTACCGGTGATCTTGTAGGTGACCTTATAGCTGGCGCCTCCTGGGCCTTTGAGCAAGTCGCCAAAGCCGGGCGCTGCCGGCGCCGCTGTTGGTGGCGGAGGCGTCGTGGGTGCAGCGGCCGGGGTAGCGCCGCCGGCAGGTGGTTGGGCCGGGGCCGCGGCGGGCGGGCTGCCACCGCACGCCGCCAGCAAAATGGCCAGCAGCGCTGCAGGTGTACTCTTTACCAGTGGGTTCATACATTCTTCTCCTGAGCACAACGTGTGCGGTGTAGACCGTTTGGGCCAGTTTCCCAGCCCCACCTACTAGTGTACGGCTTGGTCCGTGAGGGTGCGTGGAGATCACACCCGCCGGCCGGCCACTGGGTGTGCGCTTTTTTGTAGGTGCGTTCCGTGAACTGGCGCTGAGGCCCGCCGTACAACTTTGCGGCACCCTCGGCCGGTCACTGGATAGGCAAACCTGGCCCACGCGGGTATGCTGGCAAAGCACTTGCGGGCTAGCGTCCCGCACGAAGGAGAACACCCATGGAGCCCACCGAGCACCCGGCGCCGGAGGGTGCGGAAATGCCGGCGCTCGACGAGCTGGACCTCGAAGGGATGTGGCAGCGGCTGGAGGCCGGCCAGAAGGCCCGCGCCGTGCGCGAGGTGTACGAAACCCAGCAGAAGAAAGTCATTGAGATGCAGCGGCTGCACGCTGCGAAGATCGATGAGCTGGCGGTGGCCGTGGTGCGGGCGCGCGGCACCCTGGAGCGCGGCTTGGCCGAAGAGGCTGAGCGGATGCGCATGGGGGAGGTCGAGCCGCTCCGGACAGAGATCCAGCGCATGGGGCAGGAGATCGCTGAGGCCAACGCCCTGCTGACGGCGTACCAGACCATCGGCCGCGGCATCATCTAGGCGCCGGCCGGCCTTCGCCCACCATGGAAGTACTGCTGACCTCGGTTCTGGCCGTCAAGGCCGCCCGTATCCTCCTCATTGTGTTGGCCGGCGCGGCGGGCACAATGCTCATTCAGCGCTGGCTAGGACGGGCCGCGCACGCCTACATCATGCGGCTAAGGTCGCTGTCCCCGGCGCTCGGCGGCCCCCAGCAGAGCGCCGAAGAGGTGGCCAAGCGGGCGGCCACGGTAGCGGGCGTGCTGGTATGGACGGTGGAGACCGTCATTGTGCTGGTAGCGCTGGGCGCGCTGCTGGGCGAGTTGGAGATCAACACCAGTGCCGCCGTGGCCGGCTTGAGTGTACTGGGTGTAGCGCTTGGTTTCGGGGCACAGGCGGTGGTGCGCGACTGTATCAACGGCGTGTTCATCCTGCTGGAAGACCAGTACCGCCGCGGCGACGTGGTGCGGGTGGCGGGTATCTCGGGCCTGGTGGAGGAGATAAGCCTGCGGCGGACGGTGCTGCGTGACCTGGACGGCACGGTGCACAGCATTCCTAACGGCGAGGTGCGGGCGGCCTCGAACCTCACGCGGGAGTGGTCGCGGGCCAACCTCGACATTGGCGTGGCCTACACCGAAGATGTGGACCGGGTGACGGCACTGCTCGATGAGATTGGCCATGCGCTGGCCGCCGATCCGCACTACAGCCCCATGATCACCGAGGCCCTGCATTTCGTGCGGGTGGACCGGTTCACCGAGTTCGGCTTCACCCTGAAGGTATTGGGCGTGACCAAACCCATGAACCAGTGGGAAGTGATGGGCGAGTACCGCCGCCGGGTGCTCGTGCGTTTCAAGGCCGAGGGTATCGAGCTGGCCAGAGCGCCGGTGGGCCGGCCGCCCGCGCTGCAACCGGCCGCACGGTCCTAACTGGCCACCCTTCAGCGATCAGAGAAGAGCGACAACGGTAGGAGGACCCATGGCGCGTATCCCTTCCATAACAAGCCTGGACCAACTGGCACCGGAACACGGCGGTCTGTTCGAGCGGCTGGTGGCCCGCCGCGGGTCGGTGGTAGGGCCCTTCCGCGTCCTGTTGCACAGCCCCGAGATGGCGATCCGGTTTGCCGACATCGGAGCGTACCTGCGCTTCGAAGGCGCAGTGGCGCGCGACATTGCCGAACTGGCCATTCTCACGGCGGCGCGCGAACTCGACTGCCGCTACGTGTGGGGCGACCACGAACCGCTGGGCCGGCAGGCCAATGTCCGCCCCGAGACCATAGCGGCCATTGCGGCCACGCCACCGGGCGGCGCCACGGCGGGCCTCACGCCCCAGGAGTCCGAGGTCGTAACGTACGTGCAGGATTTGCTCCGCACGCAGCGGGTGAGCGACGAGCGCTTGAAGGCGGTGCAAGACCGGATAGGCGTGGCGCAGACGGTGGAATTGACCGCTATGGTGGGCTACTACCGCGGCCTCGCCGCCGTGCTGAACGCCTACCAGATGGATGCGGACCCCGGCAAGGCCGTGTTACCCGCTAGCTGATAGGAGACGAAGCCGATGCCCCGTATTCCCCTGATTGAAGCGAAAGAGCAACTGCCGGTGGAACAGCGTTCCGTGTGGGACGACATCCTCGCCTCGCGCGGGCGGGTGGCCGGGCCGTGGCCGGTGCTGCTGCACGTCCCCGCCATAGCCGGCATGGTGGCGCACCTGGGGTCGCTGGTGCGGTTCGACCTGCCGTTCGACGCAAAGGTGCGAGAGTTCACCATCATGGCCACCGTGCGGGAATTGTGCTGCGAGTTCGAGTGGGCGGCGCACGTGGCGGTGGGCCGCGCGGCAGGTGTGCGCGAGGAAGCCATCGCCGCCCTCCGCACAGGCGCTGCTCCCGAAGGCCTCACGGCTGAGGAAGCCGAGTTGGTGGCCTATGTGCGGCAGGTGCTCCGAAACCATCGGGCCGACGACGACACCTTCCAGGCGCTGGAACACCGGCTGGGACGGGTGGAGTTGGTCGAACTCACCGGCTTGATCGGTTACTACTGCCTGATCGCAACCGTGCTGAACGCCTTCGAAGTGCCCCCGCCGCAAGGCGGTGACCGCATGGTATAGCCTGTACACACCCTGAAGAATAGCTTCCAATCCTCTGGTAAATTCGTTTCACGAGCGCGATTGTTGTACTTGACCAGCCCGCGTGCTACGGCTACGATCGCCACAGTCTTCGCCGCTGTCCGGCCCGGGACTCGGACGTGGGTAGCGCACCCAGCCGGTCCGAGCATCCCACGCGCCGGGGGCAGCCGTTCGTTCAGCATGCCCGAACAGGCATGGCGGGGCACCTGCAGAAGAAAGGTTGACGCGCGATGGCGGAGGGGACCGTGACGGCCGCAAGCCTGCGCGAGCAGTTGGAGCGGCTCGGGTTGGCGCCTGCAGACGAAGACGTGGCGGCCGCTGTGCCCGCCGTGGAGGCGTTGCTGCGCGCTGCCCGTGAGATCGAGGCCTTGCTGGGGCCCGATGTGGAGCCGAGCACTACGTTTAGGCTTACGGAGTAGCCGGTGCCCGACCTACATTACGCGACAATTGCCGAGCTTGCCCCACAGATTAAAGACGGTTCCCTCTCCCCAGTGGAGCTCACAACGGCGCTCCTGGAGCGGATTGACCGCCTGAATCCACGCCTGCGCGCCGTACTCACCCCCATGCACGACCAGGCGATGGAAGCCGCCCGTACCGCCGAAGCCGGCGTGCGAGAAGGCCGCTATCGGGGCCCGTTGCACGGCATTCCCATCGGCCTCAAGGACCTGATCCACGTGGACGGCACGCCCACCACCGCCGGGTCGGAGGTGCTGCGTAACCACCTGGCCGACCATGATGCCACGGTGACCCGCAAGCTGAAGGATGCTGGTGCGGTGATCATAGGCAAACTGGCCATGCACGAGTTTGCCTACGGCCCCACCGGTATCAACGAGCACTACGGCACACCGGCAAACCCGTGGCGGGCGGGGCACATTCCCGGCGGGTCCAGCAGCGGGTCGGGCGTGGCTGTGGCTGCGGGGCTCTGCTGCGGAGCGCTGGGCACCGATACCGGCGGTTCCATCCGTATACCGTCCGCCCTGTGCGGCATTGTGGGGTTGAAGCCCACCTACGGCCGGGTGAGCCGCAGCGGTGTGCTGGCGCTGGCCTGGAGTCTGGACCATGTGGGCCCCATGACCCGCTGTGTTGAAGACGCCGCCCTCATGCTGAACGTGCTGGCGGGTCACGATGCCAAGGACCCCGGGTCCAGCCTGGAAGACGTGCCCGACTTTTCGGTGGGCCTGAAGGACGGCATCCACGGGCTGAGGGTGGGCGTGGCCCGCGATGACTTCTTTGTGAATGTCGACCCGCAGGTAGTGCGCGCTACTGAGGCCGCAGTCGAAATGCTGCGGCGCCAGGGCGCCGAAGTGGTGGAGGTGCCGGCGCCACTGGTGCGAAAGGCCGTTATTATTACGTCCGTCATCATGTCGGCGGAAGCCGCTACGTACCATACCGTGTTGTTGCGCAACCACTGGTCCGAGTATGGCGCCCAGGTGCGGGCGCGGCTGCTGCCCGGTTTTGGGGTGCCTGCCGAAGCGTACCTTAACGCCCAGCGGGCCCGGCACGCGGTGACCGCCGAGCTACGGGCCGTGCTGAACCAGGTGGACGTGCTGGTCTATCCTTCGGAGCCGGTGGTGGCCCCGCTGGTGGAGGCCACCACGGTGACCGTGGGCAGCCACACCGAGCCGGTGGCGGCGGCGATGACCCGGTTGAACCGGGCGGGCAACATGTCGGGGTTCCCGGCGGCCACGGTGCCGTGCGGCTTTGTAGATGGGTTACCGGTCGGCCTGCAGATCCTGGGCAGGCCTTGGGAGGAGTCGACCGTGCTGCGAGTGGCCTACGCATATGAGCAAGAAACCGCGTGGCATACACGCCGGCCGCGGCTGGAGGAGCGCTCAGCGTGAATACATCGTCGGTTCGTGATGCCAGTGGGCGCTCCGCCAGCGGGGTGCCGGAACTCGCCGCGGCGCGCCGCCGAGAGACCATCTTCTGGACCGCCATCGTTTCGCTGCTGTTCCTGCTCATCAGCGTTGGCTTGGCGGCGGCGCCCGAGGTGGCGTTGCAGTACTGGTATCTGATGTCGGCGCCGCTCATCCTGGCGGCGTTCCGGTTCGGCCTGCGCGGCGCGTTGTTCGCTTCGGCCATGGGCATTCTCGTACTCACCTTCCTGTTCCGTGCCGCCGGTACTGGCTTCGGCCAGGTGTTCGACCTGGCGGAGCAGGTGCTGAAGGCTTCCACCAACCCCAACGAGGCCGTCACCCTGGTGGAGACGCTGACCAACCTGCGACTGGGCGACGTGCGCACGTCGTTCGCACGCGCGCTCACCGGCATGATCCTGCTGTTCGTCGCCTCGGTGATGCTCGGCCAGTCCATCGACAGCCGCACCCACATCATGCGGGTGCTGGAGCGCGCGTTCAGCCAACTGCGCCGCTACTTCTCGCCCCAGGTGGTGGAAGTCATCCTCAACCAGTCCGAGGAAGAGGGTGAGCTGGAGTCGGTCCGGCGCGAGGTCACCATCCTGTTCTGCGACCTGCGGGGGTTCACTGCCTTCTCCGAGCAACTGGAACCGGAGCAGGTGGCCGAAAGTCTCAACGAGTATCTGGGCGCGATGAGCGACGTGGTCTTCGACCACAATGGCACGGTGGACAAGTATATCGGCGACGCGGTGATGGCGGTGTTCGGCGCGCCGCTGTGGTATGCCGACCATCCGGAGCAGGCTTTCCGCTGCGCAGTGGCCATGCAGCAGCGCATGAAGGGGTTGCAGGAGATGTGGGCGTCCCAAGGCCGCACCGTGTTGAGCATGGGCGTGGGCGTCTCCATCGGCCACGCCGTGGTGGGCAACATGGGCTCCGCCACCCGGCGCGAGTACACCGCCATCGGCAGCACGGTGAACGTGGCGGCCCGCATGACCGACATCGCCCCGCCGGGGGCTATCATCACCACGCGCAAGAGCTACTGGCGGGTGCAGCACGCCGTTGATGGCGTACCCCGGGAACCCGTTATGGTGAAGGGCTTCACCCGCCCGCTGGAGATTGTGGAGGTGCACCCGCTGGGCACCGCGCGGCCGGCCGGCCCGGTGGAGGGGACGGAGAAGTGGCTGCCGGTAGTAACCCGCTGTCAGGATGACGCCCGCTTCCGCACCAGTCTGGGCCAGGGGGATGCCACGGCGTTGAGCCAGCTTGGCCTGGACGCCGGCGAGCAGTTGGGCGCCGGCCAGATTGCGCTGCTGCTCGGCTCGCCCCTGTTCGCCGAGGTGCCCGCCGAGGAGATTGCGGCAGTGGCCGCACACACCGAGTACCTGGAAGTGCCGGAGGGCGAGGTGGTGCTGCAGCAGGGCGCGGCGGGCGACAAGTTCTACATCATCTCCGACGGCAAGGCCGGCGTGACCATGCAGGAGGACGGCCAGGAGCGTTATCTGGCCATCCTCAGCCGTGGCGACCACTTCGGCGAGGTGGCGCTCATCTTCGACCGGCCCCGCAGCGCAACCGTGCGGGCGCTGACATTGATGAAGATGCTGGTGATGGACCGCGAGGCCTTCTACACTGTGGTCAGCCGCACTCCCACGCTCCGCAGCCGCATTGAGGCGGCGTCGCGCGCTCGCATCAACGACCCCTACCCCTAGCGAGACGTCCGGGGGCATCGGCAGTCAGTTGAGGGCAGGCACATGGAGCCTGCCCTCGTAGATCGACCGTTGTTGGGAGAATTGGGCGGCTGGTTCGACCCCCACCTGCCGGTGGTCTATCCGTATAGGGGCGATTCACGAATCGCCTTTCTGCCCGTTGTGAAATGATTACGGGCACCCCACAAACGCGGCCGGGCGACTCGTGAATCGCCCCTACAGGTTCGGTCCGGCAACCGTGCGGTCCTCAAGGTGGCGCTTTGCTGTTGCGGAGGTCGCTACCCCATTTTCTGGGTGTGCGTGACCCCGATTCCAGCCCTGCCGCGCGGGTCTGCGGGCAAACCACACCTGCGCTCTACCCGTTACCGGCGCACCGGCGCTGGTAACCGCCGCCGCAGCCTCGTACAATAGGCCGCGATTGAGGGGTGCTGTCTGGCGGCGCCCAAGAAGGAGGCTCCATGGCGGAGTTTGACTATCCCCACAGCGAACTGCTGGTGAGCGCTAGCTGGCTGGCGCAGCATCTGAACGACCCCAACGTGAAGGTTATTGACGCCCGCAGCGCCCGGGAGTACGGCGAGGGCCATGTGCCAGGCGCTCTGCTTTTGCCCAATGGCGCGTTCCGGGCCACCAGCGGCGTTCCTGATACGTGCTCGGCCGAGGAGTTCGCCGAGCAGACGGGCGCCTTGGGCATCTCGGCCGGTGACACGGTGGTGTGCTACGACGGCACCGGCGGCGCCCGCGCGTGGTGGGCGTTCTCGCGCTTCGGCCATGCCGACGCGCGTTACCTGAATGGCGGGTACAAGCAGTGGACAGCCAGCGGGCAGGCCGGCTCCACCGGCGTCACACCACAGCCCCGCCCGGCCACCTACCTGCTGGGCAAGGTGCAGGACCACCTGGCCTGCAGCCTGCCGCAGGCGGTGACGGCGGCGGGCGAGAGCGAGGTGCTGTTCTGGGACGTGCGTTCCGAGGGTGAGTACACCGGCGCCGACCCCCGCAACAACCCGCCAGAGCGCGCCGGCCACCTGCCGCGTGCGGTCCACCTGGAATGGACAGAGATGCAGGATGGCGCCACCGGTCTGTTCAAGCCGGCTGCCGAAATGCGGGCGCTCCTGGCCTCGAAGGGCATAACTCCGGAGAAGGAAGTCGTTGCCTACTGACAGGGCGGAGGGCGTGCGGCGCACGCTGTCCTTGCTCTGAAGCTGCTGGGCTACGGCCGGGCGAGCAATTTCGATGGGTCGATGGGGGCATACGTGAGGTCCAATGGGCCGGTGGTGCGGTAGGGCTCGGTCCATTGGCCTGCAGCCGGTAACGCTCGCAAAGGAGGGCGTCGTGAACGTTAAAACCGCAATCAAGGCAGGATTCCTGTTCTCACGGCCGCATCCGCACCCGCCGGCGCCGCGTCCGTAACGCAGCGACGTGAGGTCACGAGTCTGGTGTTGGGGTGGCCGGCCTTCCGGCCTGCGGCGGTGTTGGGCCGTGGTCCTTCACCGTGTATCATGGGCGCACGATGGCGCTTGAGGAGGTTAAACCCTATGGTAGCGATTGCGAACAAGACGTATAACGTGGGTGGTGTGCTGCTGGAGCGGCCGTTCAAGGTGCGGCGGCTGGGTCACGTGGGCTTCAGCTTCACCAACTTCGAGGCCTGCCTACGGTTCTACCACGACCTGCTGGGCTTCCGCGTCTCCGACACCATCGACTGGGGCAAGCGGGCCCCGGAGAAGGTGGCGGGCCTGGGCGACGCGAACACCTACTTCACCCGCTACGCCGGCGACCACCACTCCTTCGTATTCGGCAGCCGCGCCGTGCGCGATGCGGTGCGGCCGGGCGCCGACCCCATGATGAACATCGGCCAGATCTCCTGGCAGGTGGACACGCTGGGCGAAGTCGTGAACGCCTACCACTGGCTGAAAGACCGCGGCGAGCACATCAACCGGGTGGGCCGCGATATGCCGGGCTCCAACTGGCACACCTATTTCAACGACCACGAGGGCCACAACAACGAGCTGTTCTACGGCATGGAGCAGATCGGCTGGGACGGCGTGACCAAGAGTCTGCCAATGTACCGCGACCGCTTCGCCGAGGAGATGCCGCTGCCGCAGCGCTCCGAGGACCAGGAGTTGCAGGACTCGCTGCGCGACGGCATCGACATCTTTGCCGGGCGGCGCGACCCGGAGGCTGGCCCCGCCGAATACGACGTGGATGGCGTGCAACTCCAGCGCCCGTTCCGGGTGACCCGCATCGGCCCCATCGGGCTGTTTGTGAACGACTTGGCCGATGCGCTGGCCTTCTACACTGGCGCCATGGGCTTCACGCTCACCGAGACGGTCTCCATCCAGGGCCAGCAGGCGCATTTCCTGCGGGCCAGCGACGAACACCACTCGCTCGCGCTGTATCCCACGGCGTTGAAGGCCAAACTGGGCATCATTCCCCAGAGCACCTGTGCGGTGATGGGCTTCCAGGTCGGCAGCTACAAGCAACTGCGCAACGCGGTGGAGTTCCTGAAGGCGCACGAGGTGCCCGTATTCGAGGCTCCGCCGGCGTTCCACACCGGCATCGACTATGCGGCCCACTTCTTGGACCCAGACGGCCACGTGGTGCGTCTGTACCACGCCATCGAGCGCGTGGGGTGGGACGGCCAGCCGAAGCCGGCAGCGCTGCGCCACCAGACGCCGCTGTCCCAGTGGCCCGAGGCGCTGGCGGACGGGCCGGGCGCGTATGCGGCCGACATCTTCCAGGGACCGCTGGGATAGTCCGGCGGCGGACCGCCCGCCATGAGCTTTATCCGCAACCGTCCGGCGCATGACGCGCCGGACGGCTTTGTTTGTGGGAGCGTCACGCATCAACTACCGCTCAGTACCCCCAACCGGCCTCCCGATTCGCAACTCCCGTTTGACACCCCGCCCGCGCCTGCGGTATCGTCCGCCCAAAAGCATGTAGCAGTAGCCGCAAGGAGACTCACCATGGGCGCACCCCCGGTTCAATGCCTGGAACACTGGACCCTCGTGTCCACCGATATCGACCGCACCCGTCGCTTCTACGTCGATGTGCTTGGCGCCGCCACCCCGCCGCGGGCCACCGGCCCCGCCTCGGTCACTTTCGCCGGCGTCGTCATCGACTTCTTCCCCGCCGGCGAGCGGCAGCAGCCCGAGCCCGGCAGCGGCGGCCAGCATCACGCCTACAAGATCAATGTGGAGGACTACGACCTCTGGGAAGCGCACATTAAGTCCACCGGCTGGCCCTACCGCCGCACCACCCACGGGCTGGGCCGCATGTCCATCTACGTCGACGATCCCGACGGCTTCCACCTCGAACTTACGGTCGTCTTCCCCGACGACGAAACCGGCCGCCGTGAGATCACACAGCGCGGGCTCATGGACACCGTCGCCCCCGACCGCCGGTAGGGGAGTGCGCCGGTCAGCGGGAGAGCCAGTGGTCGCCCAGTGGAAGCTACTGCAAAATAAGGAGGCCACACCAATGACCACCACCACGAAGAGTCCCGTCCACGTCCGCAAGCTCGGCCATGTGGTCTACAAGGTCAGCAACGTGGAGCGCTCGGTGAAGTTCTACACCGACATCCTCAACTTCCGTGTTTCCGACGTGAACGAGATGGGCATGGTGTTCCTCACCGGCTGCGGCGACCATCACACCATCGCGCTGGGACCCGCCCCCGCCGGTGAGGCCGCCACCCAGCCGCCGAAGAGCGAACTGGGTCTGCACCACTTCGCGATGGAGGTCGCCACCCTTGATGATCTGTTCGAGATCCGCGACTTCCTGAAGGCGCAGGGTGTACCGATGGTGTGGGAGGGCCGTCGCGGCGCAGGCTGCAACACCGGCCTTGAGATCCATGACCCCGACGGCTACGCCATCGAGCTGTACGTGGCCATCGACCAGGTCGGCCCCAGCGGCCGCTCGCGCCCCGCCAGCCAGTGGCGTCCAGCCCGCAATCTTGAGGATGCCCGCGACAACCCTGTGCCGGCAACCTGGTAAGCGCGGCCTCGGGGCTCGGCGGATGAGGTCACTTTGATGCGCCGGTAGGTGGGGGGGACCCCACGGGCGTTAAACGAAGCAGCTCTTTCAATGCCAAAGCCGCACCTTGCCGTAGCCGGATGGGGCCGATGGAAGCATGTGCCCCTGTTGTCATGTCATTCTGAGCCTCTGCGGCGAAGAATCCCTTTCACCGCGGCGTTGGTGTTGAGCGTGGGGTGAAGGACGGCGGTGGGAAAGGGATGCTCTTCGACCAGCTCAGGACGGCTCTTCGTCGGCGGACTCCTGCTCTGAACGTGCTCAGGACAGGCTTCGACAGGCTCAGGCAACGGTGCACTCCGTGTCGGCGTCGCTGGTGGCCGCCTCCCCACCCATTTTCATCGGTGTTGGCGGGCGATAGCCCATAGGTGGTCTCAGCATGACATGACCGTTGGGGCATAGGTGTTCTCGCCAGGCACAGCGGTCAACCGGACCCCCGTCCGGATGGGTGCTCCAGGCCATTATTCTTAACGCCTATGAAGGGCCGCCCTCACCCTAGCACTCTCCCGTGAGGGGAGAGGGAATCGGACGCCCCGCCCTCTCTCCCCTTGCCACCTTACCTACATCCAGGGGTTCAGCATCACCGAGACGGCGTTGGCGCCGTCACCTTCGCCACCCGAAGCGAGGCAGGCGGTGCCGGTCTGTGCCAGCGAGTAGTGGTGGGTTAACAGCTCCTTCAGCGGGTACTTGCCGGAGGCAATCCAGTTGAGCCCCACCGCCACGCTGGAGTAGCTGTGGCCGCGGCAGAACCGCAGCGTCACGTACTTATCGGCCAGCTTGCCCAGGTTCAGCTTCTCCACCTCGTACGATTGGGTGACGATGATGCCACCGCGGCGCTTCATCACATCGATGGCCTGGGTGAAGATGATGGGGTTGTGGCTGCTGGTGCAGTCGACCACGGCGTCCACGCCCCGCCCGCCGGTGATGTCCATGATGGTGCTGGTGAAGTCCTGGGTCTGCACGTCGATGGTGTGGTGGGCGCCCAGGCGCTTGGCCGCCGCCAGCCGCGGCGCGTCCTTGGTCAGGCCGGTCACGATGATGGTGGCCGCCCCGTAGATGCTGGACGCCAGGGTGCAGCCGAGCCCCTTCGGCCCCGGCCCCTGGATGACGATGGTCTTGCCGGGGCCGACCTCGCCCTCCACATGCGACCACTGCACGCCGTTGCCGATGGGCAGCGCCAGCGCCGCCTCGTCGGCCGTGACCGTGTTCGGCAAGTGGTGCAGCACCGAGTTAGGGGGCAGGTACATGTACTGCCCGTAACCACCCCACAGATACGGCGGGAAGTCGATGGGCATCTGACCAAAGCGGATGGGGTTGGGGTTATTGTGGGTGTCGGTCAGCCAGCAGTTGCGGTACTCGCCAATGCGGCAGAACTCGCAGTGGAAGCACGGCAGGTACTCCTCCAGCGCCACCAAATCGCCCTCTTTCACCCCGTGGCGCTCCTGGAACACCTTGCCGGCCTTGGCGATGACACCGGCGTTCTCGTGCCCCAGAATAACCGGGCCGCGGCGGTTGCCCCGCTTGAAGCCCTCGTAGGCACCGCACATACCCGCCGCCTCCACCTTCAACAGCGCCCCGTCGATGCCGATCTCCGGCTCCGGGAACTCCCGCACTTCCATCTTCTGCGCGTCCACCTTCACGGCTGCCAGCATGCCCGCCATTGGCACACCTCCTGGTTCTGGATACTGCGCGGTCCATTCGGGCCGGCGACTGGATGGGATTGTACGCCATTGCCCGCCTAGCCGCCGAAGCTCTCCAGTTCGGCCGTGGACGAGGGATTGCGCACCAGGGCATCGGAGCGGGTGTAGCGCTGCGCCTGAGTCCACGCCCCGCGGCCGCTGTGCTGCACCGGCTGCTGCAGCACCAGCGTCTCGGGCGAACGCGCCGGAGAGAGCAGGAACACCTGGTGCACCTCGCTGCGCAGGTTCGGCGCCTCGTTCAACAGCGCCGTCACGGCGCGGCCCATCGCGTCGGCCTGGTGGCCCAACTCGGCCGCCATGGCGGGCAGTGCAGCGCGCGACAGCGTCACGTTGTCCCAGCGACCCGTGATCAGCGGCACCTCCGGCTGAATCGCGCCGTCTTTGTAGAAGCCCATGCGGGCCACACCGGCCCGGAACGAGCGGCCCGGCTGGCACACGTACAGCCCGCACTTCAGATATAGGTCGTAGGCCTGCCGTGCGGCCACCACCACCACGTCCCAATGCTCCAGCAGTCCGTCTTCGGCCAGCAGCGCCTGCAATTCCCGGAGCAAAAAACGCTCCGGCTCGCTCACAAACTCGGAGGGATCGGCCACCACGGCGCCGATGGCCTGGTCCAGCGCCATGAAGTTGAACCAGACCACGCGCAGGTCGTTGGCCTCCCGCACGGCGGCGGGCTGCACTGGGTCGGGCGTCAGCACAAACACCCGCTCGTCGTGGTGACGGCCGTCCAGTTGCGCCAGGTGGTCCTTGATCTGGCGCGCCAGGTCACGGGCGGCCGGCGCAGTCTTCACCGCAAACAGGTAACGGAAGCTGGCCGATAGCTCGGCGTCGGGCCCGCCGGTGCGCGTTTTGGCCGGCGGGTTGACGAAGCGCAGCAGCTCCAGGGCCGCGTCGCCGGCCGCCAGCGCCAGGATGCGCTCCACCAGGGCGAAGTCGATGCGCTGGAACACGGCGAGCAGCGAGGCGGTGACCCGCTGTTCGCCGGGCCGGAGGCTCGAGAAGAGTGCACTCTTTGGCATGTGGGTAAGTGTAGCGCCTGTCAAAACGAAGGGCCATCCCACTAGGGATGGCCCTTTTAGGCGCTGCTAGGGTCAGTGCGTATCGAAGATGGTCTGGTACTCGGACACCTTGGCCTTGAGCGCAGCCACCTCATCGGTGGTGGGGTTGCAGGGGTCGGCGGCGAGCGGCAGGCTGCCGAGCTTCATCAGGCAGGCCATCAGCAGCACACGGGCCTTGGTGGCCGTCAGGTTGCTGCCGCCGATGAACAGCCCGTGGCGCGGCGCCGACGCGATGCCCTCGGCGTTGCCGCGGCCCACCTGCACCACCGGCATGCCGCTGAACGCCGCCTGGTGCAGCGCGGCGTCCATGGTGCGGATGACGCCGCCGTTGGGCACGGTGCCCTCGGCCACGAACCCGGCCAGCGGCTCCTCGGCCAGGTTGCGCTCGATGCGGGCCAGTATCTCGACCTCGCCGCCGGCGCTGGTGTCGGGGCTGCTAGGCAGGTAGCGGGCTGACTTCACGAACCGCACCTGCGGGATGGCGCCGGGCAGCAGCCAGCCGGCCGCGTCCTTCACGGCCACCGTCACCGGCACGATGCTACCTCCGTCACCGCGCAGGCCGGTCACGCTGGCGGGCAGCCGGCGCAGGTTCACCGCCGACCGGTGGGTGTGCTTGCGCGTGGGCGCGAAGGTGAGCACCGGCCCGCCCGGCGGATGGCCCATGCTGCCAATGACGCCGCCGTGGCCGCCGGTGGCCGTGTAGCCGCCGGGCCGGGCGTCGCCCTTCTGCACGTCGCGGGCGGTGAAGATCTGCTGGTCCAGCACGGCCACCACGCCCGCCAGGTTCTCGCCGGCCTCGCCGGCCCAGGCCCGCGACAGGATCCACTCCACCGAGTCCACGATGTTGCGGTCGCCGTCGTTGGCCAGCGCACCGTGGGCCCGCTGCGACGAGTTGCCGCAAATGGGCAGCGTGGTGTCGATGAGCAGGTTCATCCACTGCAGCGACTCTTCGATGTTGGGGCTGCCTTCCAGCCACACGCCGCCGGCGTACAGGCCGGTGTCCATGGCCTGCTGCACCATGTTCACCAGGCGGGCCACCGCCGTGCGGGGCGGGTCGCGCCGCAGATGGGCCGGACGGTAGTTATAGAAGTCGTGGCCCATGCGCTCCGGCGGAATGTCGCCCTCGCCCATGTCGGTGCGCTCGGCGGCCGGCAGGCCCTTGGTGTAGCCGCCCGACGGCAGCACCCGGTAGAAGTCGTACTCGGCCAGGCGCGACAGCCGCCCGTTCACGCCGTCGTCACCCACCCCGAAGCGGTCGATCTCCTCGAACAGCCGCGCCGGGGTGGGGAAGAACGGCTGGCGGGAGCAGGCTTCGAGCGCTCCCGGCTCGGCGCCGTCATTCTCCCAGGGGCGGCCATCGGCCTGCAGCGCCATGTACGGCAACTGGAACAGGCCGTCTTCGGGCCGCAGCGTCGCCTCGTACACCGGCACGTCGGCATCGCTGCGCCGCTCCTTCGAGAACGCGCCGTCCGTGCCCACATAGCCGTCGGGCGGGCCGTACAGTTCGGCAACGTCGGACTCCAGCGGGTGGGCGCTGAACTGGGTGATGTACACCGTGACCGGGGCCGCCAGCCGTTGCGCCCGCAGCACATCGAACCGCAACGGCGTGCCATCGGGGTTGGTGAGCAGCGGCAGGCCGTGGCGGGAGCGCGCCTGGTTGCCGGTCACCAGCGGCTCGGTGTTCTGGATAGTGGCGGTGGGCCCGGCAAACACGACGATACGCGGGCGTGGCTGATCGGCCATGGCGGTCTCCTGCGGGGCGAGAATACGCCCAGTATAGCCACGGCCCCGCTGCCGCAATCGACGGTTGTGTGACGACTGGCGGAAGGAATGCGGACGGTTCGGTTACAGCGGGCGGCCGCTTCAACGCCCACTCCCCCTGGGAGAGGGAACCGGAGGGCTGCCTGTTGGTGATTGGTGAGCGGTGACAGGGGTTGCCCGGAGTTCGTTTCGCAAAATGAATCCTTACGCGCGATGGGAGGTGGTCGGGGGGTTGGTGGGGTGGGGTGCTGGGAGCGGTGTTGGGGTGCGGGTGGCCGGTGTCATGCGGTTTGAGGGTAGTGGGTGGGGCAGGGTGGGTAAAGGGGTGGTGGCACATGGTGGGTGGCGATGGGGCGGCGGGGGGGGAGGCTGCGGGGGGGGGGGGG
>ORJL010059238.1_pt1 | contig 33383 bp, 32 predicted proteins | sample 1779941 | NCBI WGS metagenome assembly ORJL01 (sample SAMEA104232317, study PRJEB22302) | groundwater metagenome | biome: forest; feature: aquifer; material: groundwater | place: USA | collected 2011-08-07 | depth 5.8 m | reverse complement strand
GCCATGCGCCAATTGTCGCATCCACGCGGTCAAAGTCAAGTCCTATTCTGGCTACATCTCACCACGTGCAACACCCGTTCTCGGGCCGCCGTTGAACAGGGAATGGGCCCGCGGACACCTCAAAGGGCGCTGGAAGTTCGGGTTAGAACGGCGAGATCGGTCGCCGCCTCCACGCCCTCGGCGACAAGGGTGGCCCCGATCTCCACGGTGAACCCGTTGATCGCCCGCAGGAACGCCCGGAGCGTCTGGCGACTGCGCATGCCCCTGATCAGGTAGGCATCGAGCTTCACGAACGCAGGCTGCAGCTCGGTCACGTGACGCATCGAGGCAAAGCCGGCACCGGCATCATCCACGGCGAACCGCACGCCGCGCTGCAGATACGGGGCCATGGCCAGCCGTAGTGCGCGGTAGTCGTGAACCGCCTCCTCCTCGGTGACCTCCACAACCAGGGTGGAGGGATCGGCTACGGCTATTGCGGCGTCGACTTCAGGATGGGACAGGTACCGAGGGCTGACGTTCAACGAGAGGAACGTCTCGGCCGGCAGGCCAGCCTGTGCAGCGACGCCGAGGATTCGCCTGATCGCCATGGCCTGGAGTTCGGCCCCCACGCCTGCGCGGGTCGCCTCTGCGAACCAGGGCTCGGGCGACCGCCGCGGCTCGATCTCGAATCGACTGAACCCCTCGTAGCCGACGATGGTTCCGGTGGCGAGCGAAAGGATCGGCTGGAACACGGGACGAAGGAGGTGGGGTGACGCCAGCAACTCGGTGAGTTGCCGACTGAGGAGTCCCCGCATAGCCCGGGACTCGTGCGATGCCGCGGTAATCGTCGTGCCCTCCCCAGACTCGCCATAGCTTGGCTGGTCAAGCATTACTATACGCCGTGGATTGCCACCGGCGAATGGCAGACTCGGACACAGCCGGGATGCGTCGCCAGGTTGGTCCGCGTGAGGCCCCGGGGTTCAGACGGCTCGGAGAGCCTCTCTGAGGAGGGCTGCGGCCCGTTCGTGCTGTCCGGATTCCGTGAGCACGTCGGCCCACTCGCCAAGCGCGTTTCGAATCAGGCCTGGCCGCGACGAGCCGCGGGCAAGTTCGACCGCCCGCTCGTAGAGCGCTGCGGCTGCACTCGGGTCGCCGAGGGCTCGATCAGCTCGAGCCAGGGCCAGGAGCGCGTCGACGGACGCTTTGTCATTGTGCGTCTCCTCAGCCAGGCTGAGCGCCGACGATGCCAGCTCCCGCGAACTGACGTGGTCGCCGTGGGCGAGCGCGATTCGTGCCTGTGTCTCGAGCACGTGTGCGAGCCATCGTCGATCGCTGAGCTTCTCGAATCGCTTCTGGGAGCTCGCAGCGAACTCCTCGGCCTTGGCCAGGTTGCCGAGAGCCAGGAACGAGAGGGCAAGGTCGTTCTCGAGGGCTGCGCTGCCGAGTTCGAATGTCGTAGATCTGAAGAGCGCGAGGCTCGCGATCCCCGTCCTGATGGCGGCTTCGAAGTCGCCCGTCTCACGGTAGCTGTGGGCGAGGTCGAACAGGAAGGCCCCCCGCCTGTGATCGTCGAGGGCGTCCGCAAGGCCGCGGACTTCTTCGAGGTACGCGAGGGCAACGGCATGGCGACCATCCCGTGACGCGGTGCTCGACAGCGCCATGATCAACCGCAGCTCGAAGTCCGGTTCGACGCGCAGGCCTCCGCGCACCCGGGACAGGGTCTCCCTGAAAATCGACTCAGCCTCGACAGTGTTCCCCTGCGCGTACTCTCCGGCGGCCAGCCAGTAGCTCGCGATGGCCGCGTCGGCCTCGCGCCCGACCGATGCGAAGATCTGGGCGGCCTCGGCCCCGGCAGCCGCTGCCTCGGCGCCCTGGTCCATGCCGGCAAGTGCCTCCGACAGCCCGCGCAGGAGTTCGGCGCGGGCTTCCCGCGAGGGGGCGTGCTCAAGAAGTTCGCGGTAGCCATCAGCGGCCACCTGCCACCGACCGGCGGCGAGCTCGAGATCCACCTCCAGCCGGCGCCAGGCCGCTGGTTCGTCGTCGAGGAACCGGCTGGCAGCCATGCCGAGCCGGTCGGCGAAGAAGTTCAGCGCGGCCATGGAGGGCTTGCTGTGCCCTGTCTCGAGGGCGCTGACGTAGGCCTTCGTGTATCGCCCCGCGGCCAGCTGTTGCTGGGTCAGGGACGCCGCGAGGCGCGCCTGGCGCAGACGCCCCCCGATTCGGAGGGCGAGCGGAGTGTCGTCAACGACGATGCGATGCCGTCGTGGGGCGGTGCCCGCTGTCGGGTTCCGCGTGGATTGTCCTGTCGTCATGAAACGCAGTGTACTCCGGAGTTGCAACACCGTTGACACCGTCGACCAGGTTGCCAACGCCGATCCCGAGCCGCGCCGCGAACAGCCACAGGGCGCCGAGCGAGGGCAGCGCGCGCCCCTTCTCGACGGCCGACACGAATCCCCTGGACAGGGGGGCCGCAAGTTCCGACTGGGTCATCCCGATTGCCAGACGTCGCTCGCGCACCCTCCGCCCGAGTTCCAGAGCTGCGGAGGATCCCGCGCCCGCCCGCAATTGTTTAGCAATACTTGACTTACCCATTGCCGAACCGTACCATTTCGGCGGTTGCATGGCCAATGCGGCCAAGGTCTTGAGCCCGGGCGGGCCCTTCAAGAAAGGGGCCTCTCCGTGCTTGCTCGCTTCCGAAATTCGCGTCGGATCGTCACATCCTGGATTCTCGGTGTAGCGCTTGCTCTGTTGTCGGCGGCAGTCGTTCTGGCCGGTGGAGGCGGGACGATCATCCCGCACTGAAACTTCAGAACCCGCGTTCACTCAAGCCAAGCGGGCCCATCCGGGCGTCAAGACCACAATGAGCAGCCGAGTCGCCTGCGCTCACCTGTAGGCTTCCCACGTGAGCATTGCCGCGCGCCGCCTCGCCACGCCGTCGTCCGTCAACGCCGCGATCAAGCAGATCCCAGACGCGGAGCCACCGCATCGCAGTTTTCGGCCCGCGTCGCGGTTCAGTCCCCGGCGGTTCTGGACACTGGCTCGCGTGCCTCGGCTCGTAGGCGGGCGAGGTACGGTCCGAAGCGTGCCCAGTCGATCGGCTCGCCACCGTAGGCCGCCGCTTCCTCAGCAAGTCGCCGCGGCGGCATCCCGTCGATTCGCATCGCACGATCGCCGGCTGCGTCGGCAAGTCGCGCATCGAGCGTCAGCAGGCGAGCGTCCTCCGCCTGCGCCAACGCGAGGTACGCCGCGTCGTAGGCCGACAGGCCGCTTCGAGTCTGGAGATCGATCGTCAGGAGGAGCAGGGGGCGATCGAGGTGGATCGATTCGACCTGGAGCTCGTCCATCGCCTGGAACACGACAATTACCTGCTCGCCGCTCGCATGGTGCCGTCGGATGAGGACGTTCGCGACCTCGAGCCAGAAGTGATCTGGTACCAGCAGACGTCCAGATGCAGCACTGTGGCTGTTGATGAGTGCGGCAATCGATGGTCCATGGTGCTCGATTCGGATGAGCGCGATTGCTGCCGAGGCATCAAGGACGACGGCCGACGGCGGGGCATGGTCAGACATCCTCGGCGGCGCCCGGTTCGTCGCGGTCGCGATCCAGGCGGACGGCCGTGACCGCGTCAGGGGCGTTCGGGTTGCGCTCCCTGAGCTCTCGGCCCAGCGCCGCGAGCCGGTCAAGGGCGGCTCGTGTCCGCGCGCGGCGAGCCTCCGCGTCGTCGGCGAGCCGGTGCCCGTCCTCCACGGACACGAGCACGGCCAGTGGCCGATGGTCGCGTTCGATGACGAAGCGCTCTCCGGCCGAGGCTTGATCGAGAACGCTGCCGAGCGACTTCCGGAGATCGAGCGCGGTGATGACTCTCATGATCGACCATGATAGTCGATTGCTATATCGTTGCATGCCCGCCCTCGGACCGGGCCTTTGGCTCCCCGCGCTATGCTCCGGCCATGCGCAATCTCATCGACATCCTGGACGCCCCGCTCCTCGAAGTCTGGGGGAACGCGGTCCGTGCCCGCCGGATCCAGGGCGACCGGATCACCCTGGCACTCGTGGAGCTTGGGCCGAACGCCGACGTGCCGGAGCACCGCCATGACGCCGAGCAGCTCGGGATGGTCATCACCGGCGAGCTGCACTTCACGATCGACGGCGAGATGCGCGTGCTCAAGTCGGGCGGCACCTGGCGAATCCTGTCCAACCGGCCGCACCAGGTCACGGCCGGCCCGAGCGGAGCCGTGGTGATCGACGTGTTCACGCCCGTCCGATCCGACTGGGACACGCTCCCGATCGTCGAGGACTCGACGCCGCCCTGGCCGGCGGCCGACTAGGGATCACATGGCACGCTATCGACTCACCAAGCCCGATGACCTCGCGAACCCGGTGGTCGTTGCGGCCTTCGACGGTTGGGTGGATGCCGGCGCAGCCGCGACCAATGCCACCAAGGAGCTCGCCGGCGAGGGCGAGCTCGTCGTCGACTTCGACGGAGACCAGCTGTTCGACTATCGCGCCCGCCGCCCGGTCCTCGAGATCCGGGACGGCCGCCCGGAGCGCCTCACCTGGCCCACCCTGACGATCCGGCGGCGACGGATCGGCGAACGTGACGTCCTCGTCCTGACCGGCGCCGAGCCCGATTTCAAGTGGCAGCGCTTCGCTGCGGACCTGGTCGAGCTCGCCGGGGAACTCCGGGTTCGCGAGTGGATCAGCCTCGGCGCGATCCCGGCGGCCGTGCCCCATACCCGGCCCGTGCCCGTTCTCGGCACCGAGTCCGGTCCCGGCCAGCTGCGGGGTGATGTGAAGCCCGGCCCGGACGGGCTCCTCCGCGTTCCTGCTGCCTGCATCTCGATCGTCGACATGGCCATCTCACGGGCCGGCATCCCGGCCGTCGGCTACTTCGCCCAGATCCCCCACTACGTCTCCGGGGAGTATCCGGGTGCGTCCGCCGAGCTCCTGCGCGCCGTCGGACGGCACCTCGACGTGGAGCCGCCGCTGGGCGAGCTGCCCGAGGAGGCGCGCATGCTCCAGAAGCGGCTCGATGCGGCTGCCGGGCTGGACGAGAAGACGCGGCACTACGTCGAGCGCCTCGAGAGTATGGTCGATGAGTCGCGGCTACCCGCGGGCGACGACCTCATCGCCGACATCGAACGCTTTCTTCGCGATCGCGGCTCGGAGATGGGCGGAGGCGGCCGCCCGAACTGATCCTCGATTTGCCAGGGCGGTGCGGCCCGTGACAGCCCTGTGGCTTGAGTCTCGTGACGGTTCATGTTCCCCGCGGCCGTGCTCGCCACCCCGCCGATCATGTCGATTCCGGCGGCGTGCCGAGCACGCTCATGCCGGAAATGCATCGCCGAACGACTCAAGCTCGTGCGACACGTCGCACACTTCCGCGATCCCGGCTATGCTTCGCGCCTTCGAGAACGATGGGCGCTCCGGTCAGCGCCCCGGTCCAGACCGCCGATTTCGATCCCTTTCTTGCCCTGACCGGGCCCCGCGCGAGCGGGAGGGCCCCGCCAGGAGCACCAATTCCGTGTCCTTTGATCAACTCGGGCTGTCGCCCGAGCTCCTCCGCGCCGTCGCGGACCAGGGCTACACCGAGCCCACCCCCGTCCAGGCCCAGGCCATCCCCCTTGTCCTCGAGGGCCGCGACGTGCTTGCGGGCGCCCAGACGGGCACCGGCAAGACGGCCGCCTTCGTCCTGCCGATACTCCAGCGACTGCACGCCACCCCGCAGCCCTCGGGGGCCGTCGCGCCGTCGGCCAACGGGTCCATCGCCCAGGGCCGGCGCGCACCGCGACGCCCGGTCCGCGTCCTCGTTCTCGTCCCGACCCGCGAGCTTGCCCTCCAGGTGGAGGAGAGCGTCCGCACGTACGGAGCGCAGCGGCCGGTCCGCTCCGTTCCGATCTATGGCGGCGTGGGGTACGACACGCAGTTCCGCGCCCTCCGCGGCGGCGCGGAGATCGTCGTCGCAACGCCCGGGCGCCTGATCGACCACATCGGTCAGGGCACCGTGGACCTGTCTGCGGTCGAGATCCTTGTCCTGGACGAGGCGGACCGGATGCTCGACATGGGCTTCATCCGGGACATTCGCCGGATCCTGGCCCTCCTCCCCCAGGCACGCCAGAACCTCCTCTTCTCGGCAACCTTCTCGGACGAGATCCGTGGCCTGGCCGACGCCTTCCTGCGCAACCCCGCGACCGTCCAGGTAACGCCGCGAAACACCGCCACGCACCTCGTCCGCCAGGTCGTCATCCACGTCGACCGCGAGCGGAAGCGCGACCTCCTGCGCGAGCTGGTCGCATCCGGCCGGATCGATCAGGCCCTCGTATTCACCCGAACCAAGCACGGCGCCAACCGGCTTGCCGAACAGCTCGTGAAGGACGGCATCCTGGCAGCCGCGATCCACGGCAACCGCAGCCAGAACCAGCGGGTGCGCGCCCTGACCGACTTCAAGGCCGGCCGCGTGGCGATTCTCGTCGCCACCGAAGTCGCGGCCCGCGGCATCGACATCGAGGAGTTGCCTCACGTCGTCAACTACGAGCTGCCGATGGTCCCCGAGGATTACCTCCACCGCATCGGGCGGACGGGTCGCGCGGGCATCACCGGCGACGCGATCTCGCTCGTCTGCGTCGATGAGACGAAGCTCCTGCGGGACATCGAGACGCTGCTCGGACGGCGGATCGACGTCGACATGGTGCCCGGCTACGAGCCGGACCGCTCGATTCGCCCGGAGCCCATCCGCCTGCGGACGGTCGGCGGCCCGGGACCGCGGCCCGCGTTCGCGCCGCGGCGGCCGCAGCCCCAGTTGCGCCACGGGGCCACGAACGCCCGGCCGGGCATCGGCGCCCGTCCCCAGGGGAGCCCAGGACGCCCGGCGTTTGGGCACGCCAACCCTGCCATGGGCCGCGGACGCCCGGGCCCCGGCGCGTCGCGACCCGCGGGCGGCGGAAACGTGGTCCTCCCGGGTGAACGCCTCGCTCGCCATGAGGACGGACAGCCTTCGGCCCCGCGTCCGTGGGCCAATCGCCAGCCCGCCCAGGGCCGCCATCCGGCGCCGTCGCGCGGCCGGGGCCGATGAGTCCCTCGGCGGTCCCGATCTGCCCGATCTGCCAGAGCTCGTCCGCGGCCTGGCAGATCGACAGCCCGGTCCGGGCCGTGGACCGCGTCGTCGTGGATCCATCGGGCCTCAACCTGCTCGGGCTGCACGCTCCGGCCGAAGGGCTGGAGCCCGTTGACCGGCCGGTCATCACGTGCGTCGCGTGCAATGCGAGCGCGACCGAGCCCACGCTGCGGGATGCCGTCCTCGCCGCCGCCAGCGCGGCCGCTCGGGGCGAGTCGCCTCGTTTCGACGCCTGAGGCACACTGCGACCATCGCCGACCGCAGCCAAGACCGCGGCACCCCCTGGTCAGCGCGAAAGCAGGTCGCTCTGGATGAGGTCCTCGACCTTGACCGGGTTCGCGACCAGGCCGAGGTCGGCCATGAAGGCGAGCGACGCCGCCCAGTTCGCCACGTCGATCGAGCCGAGCGCGGTTGCGCTGCCGTCCGAGCCCTGCCATGCCGCGATCGTGGCATCGAGGATCGCGGTTTGGGATGCCTTGTCTGAGCCGAGCTCAGGTACGGCCGCGATCGCCGCATCGAGGCCCTTCGTCGGGTCGGCCGCGATGTCCTTCATCGCCTTGAGCGTCGCTTGCACGAAGGCGCTGATCGCCGCCTGCTTGGTCGAGAGCGTGGCCGTGCCGCTGATCAGGCCCGGGCCGGGCAGCGGGACGATCCGGTCGACCCGGAGGACCGTCGTCTCGATTCCGGCGAGCGTGAGCTGGATCGGCTCGTTATTGGAGAACCCGGTCGCGGCGTCGACGGCACCCTGCTGAACGGCTGCGCCCTGGCCGTAGTCCGGGTACTCCACGATCTCCACGTCTTCCGGGGTCAGGCCCGCTGAGTCCAGGAGCGCCTGGAGCATGATCCATGATGACCCGTAGCGGCCCGGGATCCCGATCTTCTTGCCCTTGAGGTCGGCGGCGGTCGCGATCCCCGATGACGTCTTGGCGAACACGATCGACGGGAAGTCGCGATACACCGTCGCGATGTAGCGGACCGGGATTCCCTGGCTCACGGCCGGGATGAGGCTCGTGCCGTCGGCGAGGCCGACGTCGATGCTGCCCTGGCCCACGAGCGTCACGAGGTCCGGATCGATCTTGTTCTGGAAGGTCACGTCGAGACCAGCGTCGCGGTAGTAGCCGGCCTGATCAGCCAGGTAGAACGGCGCGAACTGGACGCTCGGGATGTACCCGAGGCCAACGGTCAGAGGCGTGAGCCCCTGTGCCGTGGCAGGCGACGCTGCCGATCCACCGCCGCAGGCGACCGCGAGCAGGGCGACGAGGAGGAGACCGACGAGGGCGATGAGGCGACGAGTCACGGGAACTCCCTTGCTTGGGGTCAGCGTGCGCGCACGAAGCGCCGCTCGACCAGGACGACGATGAGATAGAACGCCACGCCGAAAGCGGCGATGGTGACGAGGGTGGCGAACATCAGCGGGATGTCGAACAGGCTGCCCCGGGCGATGTTGACGAGGACGCCCAGGCCACGCTCTGCCCCGGCCCACTCGCCCACGATCGCTCCGACCACGGCCAGCGTGACCCCGATCCGCAGTCCGCCGAAGATCGACGGCAGGGCCGCGGGGATCTCGAGGGTGAGGAGGACCTGGCGCCGGGTTGCACGCAGGGAGCGCCCGAGTTCGAGCAGGCCGGCGTCGACGGAGCGTATGCCCACCATCGCCGAGACCGCGACCGGGAAGAACACGATCAGCCCGGAGATGACGACCTTTCCGAGAAGGCCCGGCCCGAACCACAGGGCCAGGACCGGCGCCAGTGCCAGGATCGGCGTCGCCTGGGCGGCCACGAGGTAGGGCGAGACGAGCCGTGCCACGATCGAGGACCGGCCCAGGGCGTACCCGACGACCAGCCCTGTCGCGCCGCCGACGGTGAAGCCCAGGGCGACCTCGACGAGCGTGGTTGCGGCATGGGGCGCCATCAGGCCCTCGGCCCACGCCTCGACGAGACGTGCGATCACCGACTCCGGGGGCGGAAGGATGAACGTCGGGTAGCCGCCGATCAGCACCACGACCTTCCAGAGGAGCAGGAAGGCGAGCCCTCCGGCGATCGATGTCAGCGCCATCGATCTCATGCCGCGTCCGCGTCCAGGTGGGATCGGATCTCCCGGGCAGCCGCAGAGACGACCGCCTCATCGAGCTGATCCAGCGTCCGAGGCGTCGGGAGGGCTACCGGGATGTCGGCCACGACGTGCCCTGGCCGTTTCGAGAGGACGATCACCCGGTCGCCGAGGAAGATGGCCTCCGGAATGCTGTGGGTCACGACGACGATCGTGGTGCGCAGGCGGCCCCACAGCTTGAGCAGCTCGACGTTGAACCGATCGCGGGTCATGGCGTCCAGCGCGCTGAACGGCTCGTCCAGGAGGAGCACCTCGGGCTGGAGCACCAGGGCACGCGCCAGGGCTGCGCGTTGCCGCATGCCGCCCGACAGTTGGGCGGGCCGCGCATCGGCAGAGGCGACAAGGCCAACCCGGGCCAGCATCTCCGCAACGCGTTCCTCGCGCAGCGATCGCGAGAGCCCAGCGAGCTCCATCGGATACCCGACGTTGCCGGCGACCGTTCGCCAAGGGAGGAGCCTCGGCTCCTGGAACACGAGCCCGATCCGCGAATCCGGTCCGTCGATCGGACGATCGTCGAGCAGGGCGACTCCGCGACTCGGCCGGACGAGCCCGGCGATCGCCCGGAGGAGGGTGCTCTTGCCACAGCCGTTCGGGCCGATCAACGTGACGATCTCCCCCCCGGCGATGTGCAGGTCGACCCCGTCGAGCGCGACGAGCGGAGGGTCGTGCCTGCGGGGGAAGGCCACCGCAAGGTCCCGCAGCTCGATCCGGCCACCGGTCCCGTCCTTCGTCATCGGCCGAGTGCCGCTTCGGACGGGCGCAGTGATCGCAGGATCGGGGCGATGGCGGGGTGGAGCGATGTATACGCTGCGTACGTCCGGTCGTAGATCGGCGCCTGCTCCGGGTCCGGCTCGAGGCGACGCTCGATCGTCGTCATGGCCGCGATTGCCGCGCCGAGATTCGGATGCGCACCGGTCCCCGTGGCAGCCAGGATGGCCGACCCGGCGACCGCCGTCTCGAGGATTCGAGGGACCTCGACCGGGAAGCCGGTGACATCCGCCTTGATCTGGTTCCACGCGTCGCTGCGCGCGGGTCCGCCGGCGACCCGCATGGCAGACACCCGCACGCCGCCCCCCAGGATTGGATCCGCGACGTGCCGAATCGCGAGCGCCGTCGCCTCCAGCACGGCCCGTGCGAGGTGCGCCCGGCCGTGCCGGAGCGTCAGGCCGACGAAGGCGCCCCGCGCATCCGGATCCCAGATCGGCGATCGTTCGCCGGCGAGGTACGGCAGGAAGATCAGGCCGTTCGCCCCGGGCTGGATCCGCGCCGCCTCGTCAATCAGGACGTCGGCCGCTGTCTCACCGCCCAGGACAGCATCGCGGAGCCACTCGAGCGCCTTGCCGGTGGCCGCCATGGCGCCGCCCACGACGTAGTGACCGGCAAGCGGGGCGGGCGTGGTGAACGACCCCGCGGCCGTGACGGGACGGTCCCAGTAGACGCCGAACCCTCCGGCCGAACCCCCGACGTCGATCGCGTCACCGGCCCCCAGCATTCGCGCCCCGTGGAAACTCGCAAACGCATCGACGACCCCCGCGACCACCGGAGTCCCGGCCGTGAGGCGCAGGGCGGATGCCGCGTCGGGCGACAGGGTCCCGACGATCTCGCCGGCATTGATCGGCTGGGCGAGCCGGGCCGACGGGAGTCCGAGCGCGGCGAGGGTTGCGGTCGACGGCCAGACCTGGTCCGCGACCAGGCTCGCCCGAGCCGCGCCGGTCAGGCGCAGGGTCATGGCCTCCCAGCTGTTGAGGTACCAGCTCGTGCGGGCGGCGGTCTCGGACTCGTGCCGCTCCACCCAGAGCGCGGCAGGCAGGACACCAAGAGCCCATCCGCGCAGGCCGGTCTCGCGCGACAGCTCATCCTGCTCTGGGCCGGCGCGGCGGTCCAGCCAGGTGATCGCGCGCCGCGTGGGCCGGCCACGTCTATCGACCGGGGTGAGGGTCGGCCCATGGCCATCGACCGCGATCCCCGCGACGTCGGCGTCGACCCGGCCGACCAGCTCTCGGACCGTTTTCACGAGCCCGGCCCACCACGCATCTGCGTCCTGCTCGGCGATGCCGCGGTCCGCGTCGACGTCCATCTCGTGGCTGGCGCGCTCGAGTCCCAGAAGACGACCATCCGCCGTCACGAGCCCGACGCGGAGCTCCGAGGAGCCGATGTCGATACCGAGGAAGGCCGTGGGTCGCGGGGCCATCACACGCTGCCCCGACCGGAGGGTTCTCGATCGCCGGAGGATGTCTCGTCGGCGAGTTCCAGCACCAGCTCCGCCGTGTTGAGGTCGGTGACGAGGACTCCAACTGCCCCGGCCCGCAGGGCACCGAGGATCGGCAGGACTTTCGCGGAACCGCTGGCAACCCCGATGGCCGTCGGGACGAGGCGCAGGTTGCGGGCGTCGCAGGCGATCGTCCGCCGGCACAGGGACTCTCCGACGAACCGGCCGTCAACGTCAAATGGGGCGATGAGGATCTCACCGACCGCGTGCGCGGCCTCGATCTCCCGCAGCACGTCGACCCCGACCAGGGCCTCGCTCCAGCTGGGCCCGCCGATTCCGAACGCTGCGACGTCGAGGCGGTCCCAGAGCGCCGTCACCTCGCGGATCCCGGCGTGGGCGCCGAGCGCGTCGCGGGTCGCGGCATCGTCCAGGAGTCCGGGCGCCAGGAGCCCGTGCGCCGTCGCGCCGAGCGCCTCGGCAATCCGGCGGTACGGCTCGCGTCCCCCGGTCGCGCCCCAGAAACCGCCGCACAGCGGGACGAGCGTCGCCGAGACCGGGGACGCCACCTCGTCCATTCCATCCGCCAGCGCTGCCATCGAGGATCCGTCGCCGATGCCGACGATCATGCCGTCCCGGACCGCTGCCACGAGCACCTCTGCGGCCAGCTGCCCCACGCGGCGCCTGGTGAACTCGTCCGAGCCGGCAAAGGTCGGCGCCACGTGGACTGCCCGCAGCGCGAATCGACGCCGGAGCTCGGCCGCCACGGCGCTCGGTCGTTCGGTCCGATCAACGACCCGGATCTCCACCACGCCCTGGGCCCGAGCCTGCTTCAGCAACTTCGAGACCTGCGGTCGGGTCACCCCGAGGACCCCGGCGATGGCCTCCTGGGTCTCTCCCAACTCGTAGTAGAGCCGGCTCACCCGGACGAGGGTGGCCAGATCTGCCGAGCGCGTCATGGCCCGTCCGGAGCGTGCGATCGTGCCAGAGGCACATCTGCACGAATCATGTGTGCGTTCACCCGCCAATCGTCGTCGCCGCTGCGCTCGCTGTCAACCGCCGGTTCCGGTACGCTCCCCTGAGTGTCATCCTCGGACGCGGTCCTGATTCATGGTGGCCGCCTGCTGGATCCCGCGACGGGCGACGCGTCGGTGGACCGGACGCTCGTCGTCCGCGACGGCGTCGTGGAGGCCGTCCTCGGGCCCGGTGAGCCGCGACCCGAACCCGGCGGGGCACGGACGATCGACCTCAGCGGGCTGACCGCCCTCCCGGGACTCATCGACGCCCACACCCACCTCGTCGGTCGACTCGAGTTCGCGGGGCTGTCGGCGATCGGCGAAACGGCCGAGTCCGAGCTCGCCACGGGGGAGGCCAACGCCCTGGCCACGCTCCGGGCCGGCGTCACGACCGTCCGCGACGTCGGGACGTACCGGGGTCTGCTTGACGTCGAGTTGCGCCGCCGTATCGAGCGGGGCGAGGTCCCGGGACCGCGGATGCAGTGTGCGGGCGCAATGATCACGCGCCCGGGCGGCGGGGGCGAGGTGACCGGCGACCCGGCTGTGAACATCCCGGCGGAGTTCCGACGGGGCGTGGTCCGCGACCCGGCCGAGATGCGTGAAACGGTGGCCCGCCTGGTCGCCGGCGGTGCCGACGTGATCAAGCTCATCGTCACCGGGGCGGTCCTCACCCGTGGCACGCGCGTGGACGACGTCGAGCTCCAGGCACCGATGATCGAGGCGGCGGTCGAGACGGCGACCGCCCTCGGGGTCTTCGTGGCGGCTCACGCACACGGGGCTCGAGGCATCCAGGTCGCGGCAGAGAGCGGGGTGCGGTCAGTGGAGCACGGCTCGCTCCTGGACGACGCCGGGATCGCGGCGATGCTCGCCCACGGGACGTGGCTGGTTGCGGACGTCTATGACGGCGACTGGATCGACGAGGTCGGACGCCGCGACGGCTGGCCGGCCGAGACCATGGACAAGAACTCCGCGACCACCGAGGCGCAGCGCGCAGGATTCACGCGCGCGCTGCAGGCCGGGGTTCGGATGGCGTTCGGGACCGACAGTGGTGTCTACCCGCACGCCTTCGTCGCGCGCCAGTTTCCGATCATGGTCCGGCTCGGGATGTCCCCGCTCGATGTCATCAGGGCTGCGACGCTCGATGCGGCCGAACTCATGGGCTGGTCCAACCGAGTCGGAACCCTTGTCCCGGGCCGCTATGCCGACCTGGTCGCGGTCGAGGGCGATCCAACCCGGGACATCGCGCGGCTCGCGGAACCCGTTGTCGTGGTGAAGGGCGGGGCCATCATTCGCGACGACCGAGCGGGTCAGGGGGCGCGGTCGGCCCCATAGCCGTCGATCGGGACCTCGATTGGAGCTACGGGGCGAACGTCTTGCCGGCCGCCCGCAGCTCGGCCTTGTAGGCCCGCTTCCGCGCCTGATACTCGGCAAGCGCCTCGGCCGAGTCGACATCGCCGAGCGTGGGGTAGCTCGGGAGGACCTGGGCGATCCCCGGGACTGCCACGCCGAGCCGTTTGGCGAGGACCGCGAGGACGCCCTTCACCTTCATCTCTCCGAAGCCCGGCAGCGCCATGAGCCGGGCCTGAAGGTCGCGGCCGTCCCGAGCCTCCCGCCAGATCCGCGACGCGTCGTTGCCGTAGGTGCCCGCGACCACGCGGCACAGCTGGCCGACCTTGGCAGACATGGCGCCCGGGAAGCGATGGAGTGCGGGCCGCTCGCGGAAGACCCGGTCGAGCTCCGCGGGGTCCAGAGCCCCGATCCTGGCAGCATCGAGGTGGCCGAGCCGTGCCCGCAGGTCCAACGGCCCGGAGAACGCCTTCTGGACCGTGATCTGCTGGTCCAGCGAGAACCCGATGAGGAGGGCGAGCGGTTCCTCGACGAGGAGCCGATCGGCGGTCTCGTTGCCGGTCAGGTAGAGGCGATGAGCAGAAGTTGACATGCGCGAGATGGTAGCGCGACCGGCCACGACCACGCCGCCGGGCACTTGCGCCGGAGGGGTACGATGGGTGTCCAGGAGGTTGCCTGAAGCGATGACGGGACAGCACCGCTCCCCGGCTCCAGAGTCCGGACGCAGGCGCGCGACCATCCGGGTCGATCGCCTGACGAGCACCGCGGATGTCAGTCGCGGCTCCGGCAACCTTGCCACCGTGCCCCGCGCGGGCAACATTAGCAGCGATACGAGGGCGGGCAGTCCCGAGTGAGCCGGGGTGCGGTCCGTCGGGATCGGACCGGTTCGCCAATCACGTGAACGGAGACCCGCCCCATCTGGGCGCGGGTCTCTCGATTCTTCTGACCGCCGCAGAGGTCGTCGGCGTCTTGATGCGGGCGATCGATCGCTCCGGTCAGACGGTGAGATCCGCGGCCGCGAGCACGATCTACCGTTCGGGCACCGATCCGGTATCCTGCCCACGCCCGCATGACGTCCCCGCGCCAGGAGCGCGGACCGCGACCGCGGGATACCTGGAGACAGTTTGACCTTCCAATCGCTCGGCCTGTCGGCCGATCTCCTCGGGGTTGTGGCCGCAGAGGGGTACGAGACTCCCACCCCGGTGCAGTCGGCGGCAATCCCCCACGTCCTCGCCGGCCGCGATGTCCTTGCCGCGGCCCAGACCGGCACCGGCAAGACCGCCGCCTTCGTGCTGCCGATCCTCGACCGCCTGCGGAAGCACGCGAACACCAGCTTCTCGCCCGCCCGTCATCCGGTGCGGACGCTCATCCTGGTGCCCACCCGCGAGCTGGCGATGCAGGTTGCCGAGAGCGTCCATACGTACGGCCGGACCGTGCCGCTCCGGCCCGCGGTCGTCTTCGGCGGGATCCCCATCGAACCGCAGACCAGGCAACTCCGGGCCGGCGTGGAGATCCTCGTCGCGACGCCCGGTCGGCTCCTCGATCACGTGGGGCAGAAGACGGTCAACCTCAGCCAGGTGGAGATCCTCGTCCTCGACGAGGCGGATCGGATGCTGGATATGGGCTTCCTGCCCGACATCCAGAAGATCATCGCGCTCCTCCCCGCCCGGCGCCAGAACCTCATGTTCTCGGCAACATTCTCCGAAGACATCCGACGCCTGTCCGGATCGATCCTGCGCGACCCGGAGATCGTCGAGGTCGCGGCCCGCAACACGGCGGCCGAGTCTGTCCGACAGCTGGTCTACCCGGTCGATCGCGACCGGAAGGAGCAGCTCCTCGCGCACCTCATCGCAAAGGAGGACTGGCGCCAGGTGCTTGTCTTCACGCGGACGAAGATCGGGGCCTCCCGCCTCGCGACGTACCTGGATCGGCGCGGCCTGGAGGCGGTGGCGATCCACTCGGACCGCTCGCAGCCGGAACGGACGCGGGCGCTCGAGGGGTTCAAGACTGGTGAGATCCGCGTCCTGGTGGCGACCGATGTCGCTGCTCGAGGCCTCGACATCGAGGACCTGCCCCACGTCGTCAACTTCGAGCTCCCATGGCAAGCGCAGGACTACATCCATCGGATCGGGCGGACCGGTCGAGCCGGCGCCACCGGCGACGCGATCAGCCTAGTCTCGATCGACGAGACGGACCTGCTCCGGGGCGTCCAGCGGCTCCTGAAGCTGGCGATCCCGTGGAAGGTGGAGGATGGTTTTGTTCCGGATCGGAACGCAGAGCCGCTGCCGCTCCGCGGCGGGCCGCCGGCCGAACGGCCGGCGCGCGGCCACCACTCCCCCCACCGCAGCGGCAGCCGCCCCCGGTCCGGGAGCGGCTCGCGCGGCTGATCAGGCGAGCGGCCGGCCCGTGGCGGTGAGGAAGCGGGCGCCCGGGAAGTAGAACCCGAAGTCCATGTCCGACGCCACACATTCGACCGCGTAGCGATTCACGAGCGCGTGGGCGCGCTCGACGTGTCCGCCGTCGGGGTGCCCGACAAGTTCGATCCGGACTTCGCGCAGGAGCACGAACTGACCGCCCGGCCGTGACAGCGCCCGGCCCGGATCAAACCCGGGAAGGGTCGGCAGGTCCCCGGTGATCCGGTACGGTCCGGCATCCAGCTCCACGGTGTGCCATTGCGCGTGGATCGGCAGGTCCTCGCTCTCGGCACACAGGATGAACAGATCCTCCTGCTCCAGCTGGACCCGACCGCGACGCTCCGTGGGGCCACCCGCGATCGGATTCCAGACCGCCCGTTCCACATCCAGGGGCGGCGCCCCGTCGAGGCCGTCCCGCAACCCAACCGGCTGCGCCACGGCCCCGCTCACCACGCCCCCGGCGGTGAATACCTCGATCTGCTGCATGGCGCTCCCCCGTGCGGTGCTGCCATTCGAGGATCGCTGGAAGGGCGGCCGCGCGATAGCCCCATCGGTACCGGAGGACCCGCGGCGGTAGTCCCGGCAAGGCGAAAACCGGTTCCGCGGTGCACCGAATCGGAGCACCGGGCCGAGATTCACTCCGGGCGATCACGCGCCCCGACGGACTCGGGCGCGACGACTGCGAGCAGGTCGCGCAGGATCGACGACGGATCGAAGCGGCTTTGGTTGGTCACAACCGCGATCGCGATGCCCTCATCCGGGAACCAGCGCACGACGCTGCGCGCCCCGATGAGGCGACCGGAGTGCCCGTACGAGACGCGGCCGTCGATCGTCAGGACCTGCACGCCCAGCCCGTACGGAAAGCCCGGCTTGAGGGTGGTCGTTCGGGCCGCGTCGTCGACCATGGCCGCGATGTCGGCCGGGGGCAGGACATCCCCGCCGTACAGCGCCAGCGCCCAGCGGGCGAGATCCGGGGCACTCGCGGCCCCCGCGCCCGCGGCACCGGCGGCGGTCGTGATCGCGGTGAAGGGCCGAACGTCCGTGCCGTCCGTGACGTCATCGGGCGTCGCGTCGAGGGCGCCCGAGCGGTAGCGGTAGGCCGTCGGCAATGTGCCCATCGGGGGCTCGACACCCTGGTAGGAGGCGGATGTCAGCCCGAGCGGTTCAAAGAAGCGGGCCCGGTACTCCACGGCCAGCGATCGTCCGGCGAGCTGCTCCGCGATCAGCCCCAGGAGCACGTAGTTCGTGTTCGCGTAGTGGTAGCCGACACCGGGCGCGGCGAGCGCCTTCCCCGCGTACGCAAGGGCCATGGCCGGCGTCCAGGCGAGCGTGGGATCCGCCCGCACGGCGAGGTCAAGCTTCCGATCGACGAGGAAGTCCCGGAGCCCGCTCGTGTGGTCCAGGAGCTGACGAACCGTGATCAGCGGATCGATGGACCGGCCGCCGACGGGCACGTCCGGCAGGAGCTGCGCGACGGCATCGTCGAGAGCGAGGCGGCCCTCGCCGGCGAGCGCGAGGATCTCGGCCGCAAGGAAGGTCTTGCTCACCGAGGCGAGGGCGAACGGGGTGTCCACGCTGAGCGAGCGGTTGGTCGCAAGATCGGCGACGCCCGAGACGGCCGTCCACTGGCGGCCATCGGCCACGAGGACGCTCGCAACAACGCCGGGAGCCGCGAGTTCCGCTCGCCCAGCGTCGAGCGCGGCCTGGAGCCGCTCGCGGATCCCTGTTCGGTCCAGGATGGACGGAACGACCGAGCTGGTGGGCAGCGGCGAGCTGGCGCGCGACGGTGACGGGGACGGCGCGGAAATGGCGCCTGTCGGCGTGGCACCGGCCGTCCCGGGGGCAAGCGAGGCCGTCGCCGACGAAGTGGGTGCCTCTCCGACGAGTGCCCACAGGCCAGGCAGCGCGGTCATGCCCGCTCCAACGGCCGCGATGACCAGGAGCGCGGCAGCGACCACCAAGGTGCGGCGGCGGAACACGATCGAGGGCTCCTCGGCGGGCGACGGGTAACGGTGCGACGATACCGCGGCCCGGCGCATGACCGGGGAGCGGCCGGTTGGCAGGAGGCTGGATGTCGGTGGATCGTGGAGCGGCCTCGCTCCTGCGCGAGGTGGGCCTGCTCCCGGATGGGCCCGTGCTCTGGGGTCGACCCCTGACCACGCGGGCGCACGGCGTCTACCTCGTGGAGCTCGCCGAACCGCTCCCGACCGCCCCGATCGAGCTGACCCGCATCGGCAAGTGGATCGAGCGCCTGCCCGGACTGCGACTCGACGGCGCCCGCCCCGTGTCCCGTGGTCTTGCGGCCCGCCTGAGTTCGCTGTGGCTGCCCAACGAGACGGTTCTCTACGTCGGTTCGACCGGGGGCAGCCTGGGTGGACGGGTCCTGGCGCTGGCCCACCACATCCTGGGCGACCGGCGGCCCCACGCGGACGGGCACTGGCTCCACGCGATCGTCGGCATCGAGCGCGCTCGTGTCTGGTGGGCCGAGACCGATGCTCCCGAGGAGTACCTCGATGCGCTCCTCGAGGCGTTCGCGGCAGCGGCCGCTCCACGCGCGGCCGAACCGGGCGGCCTCGTCGCCGGCCGGCCGGCCCGTGCCGTCCTCCTGCCCTGGGCGAACACTCGCCGGCCGACCGGTGAGCGGCAGGTCCACGGAATCAGTGGAGCCGTCGCGCCCGACGATGCGGTCGCGCCACCGCCGACGCATCTGGTGACCGTCCCGCCCGGCGACGCGGAGGGTGCCCGCACGGAGGCCCACGGCACCGGCACGACGCGACGGGGCCCGCGAGCGACGCGCCCGGCGGGTGTGACCGGCGCCAAGGTGGCGGCCGGCACCTCGCAGACGGCCGCCCGCAGGGACGCTGCGCTGCGGGCTGCCCGCGTAGAGCCCGTCCCGCTCACCCGTGAGGCGTATGCGCGACTGGAGGCGGAGCTCCACGAGCTCACCCGGATCCGACGACCGGATGTCGTTGCCCGGATCAAGGCGGCACGCGAGCACGGCGATCTCAAGGAGAATGCCGAGTACCAGACGGCGCGCCAGGAGCAATCGTTTCTCGAGGGCCGCGTCCGGCTGCTGGAGGAGCGCAAGCGTCACGCGGTCCTCATCGAGGAGAACGTGACCGGGAGAATCGCCCTCGGCTCGGTCGTCGTCGTGGAGCATGACGACGAAAGGCTCACCTATTCGATCGTCGGCACGACCGATACGGATCCGGCGGCCGGCAGGATCAGTTCGTCCTCACCCGTCGGCGCGGCCCTCCTCGGGGCCGTCGTGGGCGCCGAGGTGGACGTCCGGACGCCGCGCGGCACGGCCCGCTACCGCGTTGTCGAGGTTCGCTGAGTGCGTCTCGTCGTCCTCCTCGCGCTGATCGGCCTCATCGCCGGAGCCTGTGGGGGCGGCGCCACGCCGGCCCCGTCGTTTCCCGCCGGATCGATCATCGTGACCGCAGATAGCCGGGCCTTCGACACCACGGAACTCCAGGTTCCCGCCGACGCGCCGTTCACCCTCGTCCTCGTCAACGAAGAATCGGACGCGCACAACATCGCGATCCGGACCCGACCCGGCTTCGACGGAGACCTGATCTTCCGGTTCGATCCAGTGTCGCGCCGGACCGTGGTGCTGACCGCGGGACCGATCCCGAAGGGCGCGTACTTTTTCCTGTGTGAACGCCACCCGAAGATGTCGGGCACCGTCATCGTCGACTGAGGGCCTGTGGCTGAAATGCCCCGATCGACAGGCGACAACGGGACCCGATCAGGCTCAGATGGGCTGCCGCGAAAGCCGCCGCGAAACCCCCAGGAGCGCGATCGGAACGAACGAGCACGACCCATGCGCCCGACGTGCGGATTCCTGCTCTACGTGATGTTGGGTAGTGCTCATTCATCGAAAACGCGCCTCTGACAGAAGCTCGCCGGCTGATCGATCCCGAAGAGCCCGGGGCGCGGATCTGCGCGGTGATGCTTCGCCGATCGTGCGTAACAGATTCGGCTACAGGCCCTGAGTTCGATCCGGCCGCGCTCTGGCGCGTCTGGCGGGTCGCCTGGGCAAACTGACCGCCCATCAGGTCGGCCTGGATCAGCCGCCGACGTCGAACTCGTCGAGGGCGATCGTCTCGCGACCAGGCGTGCCGACCACCTCGATCGTGATCGTGTGCGTCCCGACGCGATCGAAGGTCATGGAGAAGATCTCGGCCCGAGCCTGGAAGCGCGATGCGTAGACGTCGACCGTGGCGGCGAGCGCCTCATCCACGTAGATCCTGGCCTGGCCGCGCGTCGGGCCCACCGGACCGATCCACGAGATCGAGCTGCCCGTGAATGTGAACCATGCCGTGGCCCCGCCATCGATCGCGTAGCGGACCTGGCCGCCGTTGTAGCGAGCGAATTCGGCCTCACCCCAACCACCAGAGAAGTGAATCTCACGGCTCGATTCGTCGAACACCGTGATGGCCGCCGCCGGCCTGGACGGCTGGCTGACCACCGTGGTCACCTGGCGCGACGGGACCGCGGGCTCGCCCATCGCGGTCAGGATCCGATCCACGTACCGTCGCGAGAAGTCGGACCAGGTGTCGGCGTTCGTGCTGCCATCGCCGGTCAGCCACCAATGGGCGACCGAGGCCCAGTCCCCCAGCCAGTTGTACAGGGCGATCAGCTTGAGCCGGGCGACGATGTCCTGGTTCCTCGGCGTCGGCGCAGCGTTCGCGTCGCCGAGGTAGCGCTCGGACCACGGGCCCCAGTTGGACGGCATGATCTGGTACTTGCCCATGGCACCGGAGGTCGTGTTCACGGCGTCGTAGCGCCCGTTGGACTCGACCGCGCCGAGCGCGGCCATGAACCGCTCGATGCCCGGTGGATCCACGGCCTGCGTGATCGACGGCAGGACCAGCACGACAAGCAGCGTCGCGCTGAGCGTGGCTGTGAGAACCGCACGCAGGCGGCCGGTGACATCGGGCAATAGACCTCCTCCAAGAGGTTGCGCGGATTTCGGAGGATAGCGGCGCCCGCGGCTTCGAGCAACCGGTTGAGGGGACGCCTGGCCGCTGGCGTCGGCTGTCTTCTCAGCCCTCGGCCTGCCGGAGGAACGCGGCCACGCGATCGAGGACGTCCTCGAGGACCGGTTTGAGCGTGTGGCCGAGTCGCGGGTACGTCACGAGCTGTGCGGATGGCAGGAGGGCCGCCGCCGCCCGCAGGAGCTCGATCCGGGCGAACGGGTCCGACTCGCCCGACAGGAGGAGCACCGGGCAGGCGATCCGTGGCCAGTGCGCGACCCGCGCCGCGGCTCGCTCCGGCGACCCAGGCGGGTGGAGCGGGTACGAGAACAGGACGAGGGCGACGTAGCCGGTGCCCGGCTCGGCGGCCGCCAGGCTGGCCACCCGGCCGCCGTATGAATGGCCGCCGACCGCCACTCCGCCGGCATCCGGCACTGCGGCGCGCCACGCTGGAACCGCGTCTTCGGCCCGGCGCCGGGGCAGGTCTACGGCGACCGCGGGGATGCCCCGCCGCTCCAGGCCCGCCACGAACGGCGCCATGGAGGCGGCGCTGCCGCTGGCGCCGTGACCGAGGTACATCCGGGGTGGCATGCGCCCAGCGTACCTGGCCATGGGCCTATCCTTCGCGACGATGGATGAACTGCCGCGATGCTGGTGGGGCGGCGGTGCCCGTCCGGATCCGCGGATGCAGGCCTACCACGACACCGAATGGGGCATCCCCGTCACGGACGACATCGAGCTCTTCGAGCGGCTTGTCCTCGAGGGATTCCAGGCCGGTCTCTCGTGGCAGACGATCCTCAACAAGCGGGACGCGTTCCGGGTGGCGTTTCGCGGCTTCGATCCGGCGGTGGTCGAGTCGTTCGACGCCTCCGATCGAGCGCGTCTCCTTGACGATGCCGGCATCGTCCGCAACCGGGCGAAGGTCGACGCGACCATCGGCAATGCTCGATTGTTCCGGGCGGCGATTGCCGAATTCGGCTCGTTCGACGCCTATCTCGGGTCGGTCGTCCCCCGCCCGCCGGCTCGCCTCCCGTCGACCGCGACCATGGCCGACATCCCGGCGACCACGCCGGTCTCCGATGCGCTCTCGGCGGACCTTCGCCGGCGCGGGTTCCGGTTCGTTGGCTCGACGATCGTGTACGCCTTCATGCAGAGCGTCGGCCTCGTGGACGACCACCTGCCGGGTTGCTTCCGGTACCGCGGCTGAGGCCCCGGGAGCTCGAATGACTGAGGGCCTGTAGCCGAATCTGTTACGCACGATCGGCGAAGCATCACCGCGCAGATCCGCGCCCCGGGCTCTTCGGGACCGCTCAGCCGGCTCGGGACCGCTCAGCCGGCTCGGGACCGCTCAGCCGGCGTGCTTTTGTCAGAGGCGCGTTTTCGATGAATGAGCACTACCCAACATCACGTAGAGCAGGAATCCGCACGTAGGGCGCATGGCTCGTGCTCGTTCGTTCCGATCGCGCTCCTGGGGGTTTCGCGGCGGGTTTCGCGGCGGGTTTCGCGGCAGCCCATCTGAGCCTGATCGGGTCCCGTTGTCGCCTGTCGATCGGGGCATTTCAGCCACAGGCCCTCAGAGCTCGCGGCGGCGCAGTGAGACGGCGGCCATGGTCATCACGAGGACGATCCAGACCGCCGTCCAGACGAGGAAGCCGAGCGTCGGCGGCGTCGCGGCGAAGAACGGATTGGCTTCGGCAAGCGGTTGCTGCGAGGCCGCCGCGATGACGACACCCGGTTCCAGGCCATAGATCACACCACGCCACAGGCCGTCTGTCGGCAGGATCACGCGGCCCACCGTTCCCACGATCTCGAGGTTCACGCTCGGATTGCTCGCGGTGATCGCGATCCCCACTCGTTCGATCGCCCCGGCCGCCCACGACAGGCCATACACGACAACGGCGATCGCGCCGGCTCCGATGGGCGGCAGGCGCGTGGACAGGAGGAGGCTGAGTGAAAGGACGACGAGCCCTTCGACGGCGAGGTAGGCCAGCGGGGCCACGATCGACGGTGGCGTGTAGCCGGAGACCCGGCTCACGACGACGATCGCGAAGAGCGCCGACCCGGCGCCGTACGCCACCAGGACGATCGCCAGCCCCAGCCACCGTCCGAGGAGGTACGACGAGCGACGGATCGGCCGGGCCAGGAGGGCCAGCGCGATGCCCGACTCCAGGTCGCTCGCGATCGCCGGCGCGCCGAGAAAGGCCGCCGTCATGGCGAGGACGAAGCTGAACTGGAAGGCGATGAAGATGAGGATCTGGGACACGACCAGCTGAATCGTGATCTCCGGGGTGCCGGATTCCCGGGCCACGGTGACCAGTCGCTCGACCCCCCAGGCCGTCAGGCCCACGGCCAGGGCGGCCAGCAGCACCAGGACCCACAGGATGCGGCGACGTGCGGCTTCACCGATCGTGAGCCGGGCGATCGCGATCACGCGGCGGTCTCCGCGTTCTGACCGACAAGCTCCAGGAATCGCTGCTCGAGGGACTCGCGACCCGAGCCGACCTCGTGGACGCGCACACCCATCCCGACGAGGGCCGCGACGAGATCGGGGATGCGCTCTGCGGGCAGTTCGGTGAACACGAGGTCCTGACCGTCGAAGCGTGGATCGCCGAAGGCGGTCAGGGCCGTGAGGTCGGCCGGCGCCAGGCCCTCCACCCGGACCCGGGTCTGCTGCTCGCCGAGGACCGACGCAAGCGGACCCTCGGCCACGACCCGGCCGCGATCCACGATCGCGACGCGGTCGCACACCTGTTCAACCTCGCTCAGAAGATGCGAGTTCAGGAAGATCGCGGCCCCGCGCTCGCGGGCGGTTCGAAGGATGCCCCGGACGTCGATTCGGCCGATCGGGTCGAGCGCGGAGGTCGGCTCATCGAGGACGACGAGGGCGGGGTCTCCGAGCAGCGCCACCCCGAGACCCAGGCGCTGCTGCATGCCTTTCGAGAATCCGTCGACGCTGCTGCCCGCGCGATCCGCCAGCCCGACGAGTCCGAGCACCTCGTCGAAGACGCGCCTGCGCCCGGCCGACGGCAGGCCGATGAGATCCGCGTGCAGGGCGAGGACTTCGAGGGCCCGGAGCCACGGCTGGAAGCGGAACAACTCGGGCAGGTAGCCCACGCGGCGGCGCGCCTCGCGGTCCCCGAGCGGCGCACCGAGGAGCGTGCCGTGCCCGCCACTCGGGCGGGCCAGACCGAGAAGGAGCTTCACCGTGGTGGTCTTGCCGGCGCCGTTGGGACCGAGGAACCCGAAGACCTCGCCCGGCGACACGGTCATCGTGAGGCCCGTCAGGGCCTGGACGCGGCCGTAGCGCTTCCGGAGGTCGACGACATCGATGACGGGTCCGTGGATGGCGGTCACGACCAGAAGATACGCCCCGTCGGCACGGGGCTACCATCACCGGATGAGCCGCCCTGCCACGACGCAGCCTGATCACGCGCGCCTCCGTGCCGCAATCTGCGCGGCCGGTCGGCGACTCGGCGCCCGCGGGCTCGTCAGCGCGGCCGAGGGCAACCTCTCACTCCGGCTGGCCGGCGGGATGCTGCTCACGACGCCGACCGGGCGGCGCAAGGACGAGCTGAGCCTCGAGGATCTGGCAACGGTGCCGCTTGACCCTGCCATCGGGCCGCCGCCGACGGGACCGCGACCCAGCTCGGACATCGCCATCCACCGGGCGATCTATCGGGCGCGGCCGGACGTCGTCGCGATCGCCCACGCCCATCTCCCGGCGTCGATGGCGCTCACACTCGCCGGCGAAATCCCGGATCCGGCCGCGCTCCCCGAGACCGCCTACCACCTCCCGATCCTGCCCATCGTGCCGTACGGCACGATGGGCAGCGAGGAGCTCGCCGGCCGCATCGCGGCGGCCCTGGCGCCGGGTGAGTCTCCGAGCCCCGGTGCGGTCATCCTGGAGCGGCACGGTGCGCTGGCGGTAGGCACGGCGGGCGGCGACGTTTCGGACCCGACGACCCTCGAGGCTGCGTTGACCCAGGCCGTGGACCGGCTCGAGCTCGTTGACGTCCTGTGCCGCGCCTGGCGGGACGCCGTCCTCCTGCGGGCAGCGCTCGGGCGGACCGGGCCGATTCCGCCCGCCGCGTGGTGAGTCGCCCCGAACGCCTTCAGGCGCCGTCGGTCGCGGGTGAGCTTCGCCGACCGGTGGGATGATGGATCACCACAATCCGTCGCCGGCAGCGGACCGGCGGCGGACCGCAGAACGCAGGAGCACCTCCATGGGCGACATGACCTCCAACGGACACGACGGCGACGGCAGGGCGCCGTCCGGTGACGCTCGACTGACCACGCGACAGGGTCATCCCGTCGCTGACAACCAGAACCAGCGGACGGTCGGCAGTCGCGGACCGGCGACGCTGGAGAACTACCAGTTTCTCGAGAAGATCAGCCACTTTGACCGCGAGCGGATCCCCGAGCGGGTCGTCCACGCACGCGGCTTCGTCGCCCATGGCTTCCTGGAGGCATACGGGACCATCGGCGACGAGCCGGCCTCGAAGTTCACGCGGGCCAGGCTGTTCCAGACCAAGGGCAAGCGCACCCCGGTCGTCATCAGGTTCTCGACGGTCATCGGCGGACGCGATTCATCTGAAGTGGCCCGCGACCCGCGCGGCTTCGCCGTCAAGTTCAAGACCGAGGACGGCAACTGGGACCTGGTGGGCAACAACCTGCCGGTCTTCTTCATCCGCGATGCGATCAAGTTCCCGGATGTCATCCACGCCCTCAAGCCGGACCCGGTGACCTTCCGCCAGGAGCCAAACCGGATCTTCGACTTCATGGGCTTGACGCCCGAATCGATGCATATGCTCACGTGGCTGTTCAGCCCGCGCGGCATCCCGAAGGACTACCGCCACATGGACGGCTTCGGGGTGAACACGTACCGGATGGTCAACGCGGCCGGCGTCGGTGTCCTGGTCAAGTACCACTGGAAGACCCAGCAGGGGGTCGAATCCCTGACGCAGGCCCAGGCCGACGCCATCCAGGCGACCGAACTCGGCAGCGCGTCCAGGGACCTGCACGAGGCCATCGAGCGTGGCGAGTACCCGCGCTGGGAGCTGAACGTCCAGCTCATGTCGGACGGCGAGCACCCGGAGCTCGACTTCGACCCGCTCGACGACACGAAGACGTGGCCCGAGGACGTCTTCCCGCTCCGTCCGGTTGGAATGATGACGCTCGACCGGAATGTCGAGAACGTCTTCGCCGAGAACGAGCAGTCTGCATTCGGCACCGGCGTGCTCGTCGACGGGCTCGACTTCTCCGACGACAAGATGCTCACGGGACGGACGTTCTCGTATTCCGATACGCAGCGCTATCGCGTCGGGCCGAACTACCTCCAGCTGCCGATCAACCAGCCGCTCGTCAAGCCGGCCACGAACCAGCGTGACGGCCAGATGGCGTACGCGGTGGATGCGACCGGCCCGAACCCGCACGTGAACTACGAGCCGAACTCGACGGGTGGTCTGCGTGAGGCCGAGCGCTCCGGCCCCGACTATGAGCCGGAGATCCACGGCCGACTGACCCGCTCGAAGATCGAGCGGACGAACGACTTCGCCCAGGCCGGCGAGCGCTATCGGACGATGCCCGGGTGGGAGCGCGAGGACCTCGTCGCCAACATGATCGCGTTGCTCGTGCAGTGCGAGCGCCAGATCCAGGACCGGCTGGTCGACCTGTTCGCGCAGTGCGACCCGGACTACGGGACCCGCGTGGCCGACGGCCTCGGCATCCCGTCCCCGATGACGGCGACCGTCTGAAGCTCGCTCAACTCCGATCCGTGGAGCGGGCGCCGGCCGAGGACTACCAGGCTCGGTCGGGCGGCGCTGGCGCGGGTTGCGCGGCCGGCAGGACCGGCAGGACCGGCAGTTCGCGGCCGCCCTCGGCGAGCCAGCATGCGGCGAACTGGCCACCGCCGACGTCGAAGAGCGGCGGCGCCTCGGTCAGACAGCGGTCGAACGCCAGCGGGCAGCGGGGGTGGAACCGGCAGCCGGTCGGGACGTGCGCGGCGTCCGGCGTCTCCCCAACCAGGATGGTCCGGGACGGGGCGCCGGCTGCGGCCGGCGGGTCCGGCGACGGCGACACGCTGACGAGCGCCGCGGTGTACGGATGCCGCGGCGCCCGGATGACCCGCTCGGCCGGCCCGATCTCCATCACCTTCCCGAGGTAGAGCACCGCGATCCGGTCGGCGATCACCCAGGCCAGCGACAGATCGTGGGTAATGAACAGGTAAGCAAGGTTCCGCTCGGCCCGGAGGTCGAGCATCAGGCGCAGGAGCTCCGTCCGGATCGAGACGTCCAGCATCGACACCGGCTCGTCCGCGACGACGATCTGCGGCTCCATCACGAGCGCGCCGGCGATCACGACCCGCTGGCGCTGGCCCCCGGACAGCTCGTGCGGAAACCGCGCGGCGAACTCCTCAGGTGGCCGAAGGCCGGCGGCATCGAGGGCCTCCATGACGCGCTTGCGCCGCTCGTCGTCGGAGGCGGCCATCTTGTTGACCACGAGCGGCTCCGCCACGAAGTCGAAGACCGACTGGCGCGGGTTGAGCGTCTCATACGGATCCTGGAAGACGATCTGGATCCGCCGGCGATAGGCTCGGAGTGCGCTCACGCCCCACAGGGCGGAGACATCCTGGTCGTCCAGCCAGATCCGGCCGGCCGTCTGGCGGGTGAGCTTCACAATGACCCGCCCGATCGTGGTCTTGCCGCTCCCGGATTCGCCGGCGAGGGCGAGCACCTCCCCCGACCGGATGGAGAGATCCACGCCGTCCACGGCCCGGACGACGCCCGCCGCGCGGCCGGTGAGTCGATCCAGCAGCCCCCCGCGAACGGGGAAGTGGACCTCGAGGCCTTCCACGCGCAGGACGTCCGTGCCCGGCGCCGGATCATCACGGCCGGGCCGATCCGACATCAGGACGCTCCCAGCTCGCCTGCCGGCAGCACGACCGGCGTCCCGTCGCTGCCCGGGGGGTAGTGGCGGCAGGCCACGCGGACGCCGTCGGCAAGGTGGACCTCGGGCGGGACCTCGGTCCGGCAGACATCCATCGCGACCGGGCAGCGCGGGGCGAACCGGCAGCCGGGCGGTGGGTAGCGGAGGTCCGGCGGTGAGCCTGGAATGGTCTCGAGCGCCCGACGGTCCACATGGATGTTGGGGATCGCCCCGAGCAGCTTCTGCGTGTACGGATGGCGCGGGCGCCCGAAGACGTCGGCGACGCGGCCCTCCTCGGCGACCCGACCCGCGTACATGATCAGGACCCGGTCGCACGTTTCCGCGATCACCGACAGGTCATGGGTGATGAGGATGAGTGACAGGCCGAGTTCCGCGCGCAGGCGCTCGAGCAATTCCAGGATCTGTGCCTGGATCATCACGTCGAGGGCCGTCGTCGGTTCGTCGCCGATGATGATCGCCGGATCACACGCGAGGGCCATCGCGATCATCGCCCGCTGGCGCATCCCGCCCGACAGTTCGTGCGGGTAGGCACGACCGCGGGCGCGCGGAATGCCCACGAGCTCCAGGAGGTCGCCTGCCTTGCGCCGGGCTTCCCGCTGGCCCGTCCCGAGCCGTTGGACGATCGGCTCGGCGATCTGGTCGCGGATGCGGCGGACCGGGTTCAGGGCGTTCATCGCGCCCTGGAAGACCATCGCGATCTCTCGCCAGCGATAGCGGCGCAGTCCGGTCTCGGACCGTCCGGCGAGGTCGATCCCGTAAAGACGGATGCTCCCTTCGACGACCCGGGCGTTCGCGGGGAGCAGCCCCAGGAGCGAGAGCGCCGTCGTCGTCTTGCCACAGCCCGACTCGCCGGCGATCCCCAGGGCCTCGCCTCGGTCCAGGCGGAAGCTGACGCCATCCACGGCGTAGACCGTCTCGCGCCCGAGCCGGAAGTGCGTCCGCAGCCCCTCCACCTCCAGGAGCGGCGCGGACGGGTCAGCCAGTTTCGGCAGCTGGCGCTCGGCCGGGGCGGTCATGAGCGCGCCCGCCGGCGGGGATTGAGGAGGTCGTCCAGCGCGCCGCCGACGAGGGTGAACGCGAAGACCACCAGGACGATGCACAGGCCCGCCGGGACGAAGTCCCACCAGGCGAGCAGGCCCGGCGCGCCGGACTGCCGGGCCGCGTCGAGCAGCTGGCCCCACGACGGCTGGAACGGATCGCCGAGGCCGACGAACGAGAGCGTCGTCTCGGTGAGAACGGCGCCGGCGAACACGAGGACCGCGTTCGCGACGATCAGGTTCATCACGTTCGGGAGGATGTGCGTGACCATGATGTGCCCCGGCCCGGCGCCGATCACGCGGGCCCGATCGACGAACGCACGCTCGCGCAGCGAGAGGGTCTGGCCACGAATGATCCGCGCAGTGGACGACCAGCTCGTGATCCCGATCACCACGACGATGACGATGAGCGTCATCCGGATGCCCAGGATCTCCCGCGAGCCCGAGCCCACGAGGTCCTGGATGATCGGCGTCAGGATCAGGGCGAGGACGAACGTCGGCAGGACGAGGAAGAAGTCCGTGATTCGCATCAGGATCCCGTCAACCCGTCCGCCGACAAACCCGGACACGACGCCGATCACCGCCCCGATGAGGACGGTCACGACCGTCGCCAGCAACCCGATGATCATCGAGACGCGGGCCCCATGGACCACGAGGTTGAGCACGTCGCGGCCCACGTGGTCTGTCCCCAGCGGGAACTCCGCCGTCGGCGACTGGAGGCGCCCCCCGGTCGCGGTCACGACGGTCTGCAGGGGCCCGACGAACAGCTCGGGGGCGACGGCGAGGGCGGCGAAGAAGACGAGGATGACCACCCCGAGCATCCCGTCCCGCCGGCGCGCGTAGCGGCCCAGGAACCCCCGCAGGACGCGCCAGCGGGAGGGCCGGCGTGCCCCACGGCCCACCGCCACGGCCGTGCCCGCCGTCATGTCCGCACCCGCGGGTCCAGGAGCCCATACACGAGGTCCGCGACGAGATTCGCCAGGACGACCGAGACGGACAGGAGCAGGAAGACGCCCTGAAGCACCGGGTAGTCGCGCGCTCTGAGGGCATCGACGGCGAGCGTCCCGAGCCCGGGCCAGTTGAATACGACCTCCACCGTCACCGCGCCGGCGATCACGTAGCCGAGGTTGATCGCGATCAGCGAGATGGTCGGAAGGAGGGCGTTGGGGAGAGCGTGCGCGCGGAGGATCCTGCCGTCTCGAAGGCCCATCGCCCGGGCCGTCGTCACGTAGTCCTCGGTCAGGGTCTCGACGATGGAGCTGCGCATGACGATCGCGTACTGGCCGACGAGGCCGAGGGACACCGTCGCCAGCGGGAGCGCCAGGTGGGCGAGGAGATCGCCGAGCCGGGCCCAGATGTCCCCGTACGTGGCACCGGCGGTCAGCATCCCGAAGGTCGGCAAGCCCACGGCCGCGCCCAGCAGCAGCAGCACCATTCCGAGCAGGAAGTACGGGGTCGCGTACAGGAAGAGCGAGACGCCGTTGCCGATGTGGTCGATAGGGCCGCCGCGCCGCCAGCCGGAGTAGGCGCCGAGGGCCAGGCCGAGCACGATCGCGATGGCCTCGCCCAGACCGAACAGGAGGAGCGTCGGCCACAGCCGCTGACCCAGGACGCTGGCGACCTCCTGGCCTCGGGCCACGAAGGAGTAGCCGAGGTCGCCCTGGGCGGTGGCGGCGAGGTACTTGAAGAACTGGTTGTCGGGCGCGAAGTGGATCCCGGCACCGTCGATCGCAATCGGGAGCACGGGGTCGTTCAGGCCCCACCGCTCCCGCGTCGCCTCGAGACGCTCGGCCGAGACGTTCGGGATGCCTCGCAGGAGGATCCGCTCCGGGGAGCCCGGCATGAGCCGGAAGAGGATGAAGTTGAACAGCACGATCGCGAGGATCGTCGCCGCGGCGACGCCGAGCCGCTGGAGGACGTACCCGCCGCGCACTGGTCAGTCGCGAATCAGTCCGGGGGGCCGTCCTGCGACAGCCCCCCGGCCCAGTTTGCCTTCACCCTGGACGATCACTCGTCCTCGGCTACGGCCGAGCGGCGGCGCATGAACAGGATGCCCACCGCCACGACGATCACGATGCCCGCGGCTCCGAGCACCAACGGCAGCAAGTCACCGCCGCCACCGGTCCCGGAACCGTCATCGGAGGCGGCGGGCGATGGCCCGGCGGTGGGTGCCGAGCCGTCAGTCGGTCCCGGTGTCGGGACCGCCTGAAGATCTGTCAGCACGGTGTACCCGCCCGAGCCGTACCCGAAGAGCGGCGTGCCGCCCTCAGAGGGCTGGTCACGCCAGCCGGCGAACTTGTCCGTCCGGTAGGCGTGGAGCTCGGCGTCGTAGTACATGATGATGTAGGGAGCCTCGACATAGGCGATGTCCTGCATCTCCCTGATCATCTCGAACCGCTTGGCCTCGTCGGCCTCCGCGCGCTGCTGGAGGAAGAGCTCGTCGTAGCGGGCATTCGACCAGAAGCTGTCGCTGAAGTTGCCGATCTCCTCGGTTCGGAGGACGTTCAGGAGCGACGTGGGATCCGGGTCGCCGACCCAGCCCCAGAGCTCGATGTCGAAGTTCGCCGGGCCGCCGGCGACCGGGGGCAACAGGTCCTCGAGGAGCTTGCCCTCCTCGGTGACGTACGCGTCGACACCGATCCCGAGCTGCTCCCACCATTCCTTGAGGAACTGGGCGTCCGTCTCGTGCTCGGCTTCGGAATCCGGCCAGGTCACGCGGAGAGTGATGACCTTCCCCTCGTTGTCGAGGCGCTTTCCCTCGGCATTCCGGGCGTAACCCGCGGCGTCCAGGCGGCGGTTTGCCTCCCCGATGTCGAAGGTCCGGGGGTTGGCCGGGTGCGCGTACCAGCGGGTGTGGAACGGCGGAACGATGCTGTCGCCGGCCGTCCCGTACCCGCCGAGGGTGACGTCGACGAGCTTCTGGGGATCAACCGCCCAGCCGAGCGCATCGCGGAACCTTGGATCCGTCAGGGCGGACGTCGAACCGCCGTAGCCCTCGGTGTTGCCCTTCGTGTTGAACGCGATCTCCGAGTAGCCGTTGGAGATCCCGGCGACGGCCGTGATGTTCGGCTCGTTCTTCAGCGCGTCGAATTGGGCGGGCTGGACACCTCGGACGTAATCCAGCTCGCCGGTCTTGAGCGCCTGGACCATCGTGTCGGCGTTGTCGAAGGTGAGGAGGATCACGTCCTCAGCCGCGCCCTGTGGGCCCCAGTAGTTCGGGTTGCGGGCAAAGCGGATGAATTCTCCCGGCTTCCACTCTGCCGCCTGGTACGGCCCGGTGCCGACCACCGGCGGCTCGTTGAGGAACGGCGTCTCGCTGTAGTTCGCGATGTCGTCGATCGTGTAGTTCGACCAGATGTGCTTGGGCAGGATGGGCATGTACGCCTGGAGAAGGAGGGTGTTCGCGAACTCGGTCTCGACGACGAGAGTCTGCGGGTCGGGCGCACTGACCTCGATCAGGCCGGCGTTGAGCAGGTACGGCTCGAGATAGCCGGCACCCAGGTAGTAGCCGTCCTCGCTGGCATTGCTCAGATCGTTGGCGTCGAGGGCCAGCTGATACGTGTATCGGGCGTCCTCGCTCGTCGCCGCGGTCCCGTCGGACCACTTCATCCCTTCCCGGATGTGGAAGGTCCAGGTCAGCCCGTCGGCGGACACGTCCCACGTGTCGGCGAACCCCGGCGCCGGCTCCAGGTCCGGCCCGAAGTTGACGAGCAGGTCGTAGTTGAGGGTGAAGACCTCGAAGTCGACGACCAGGATCGAGTTGAACGGGTTGAGGACCTGCAGGTCCTGGTCCGTTCCCGCCTTGAGCTGGAGCGGGTCGGCGCCGACAACGGGCACCACCGAGGGCCCGAGTCCACCGAAGATCAGCCCCGCCGTCGCGGCCGCCGTGGCCAGTCGGGCCCGAATGGATGATTTCATGGCTCCTCCTCGTGGTCCAGCGCGCGGGCCGCAGCCTCAGGGTCCCACACCGCGGTGGCTCTTCGCAAGGCGGCTCAACACATGGCCCGTATCGCGGGCTGGGCCGGGGCGCCGCGGCCGGGCGCCGGGGCCGGGCGCCGGGGCGCCGGGCGCCGGGGCGCCAGGCGCTGGGCCCGCCCGCGTTCTTCACAGCAGGACCAACGGGCCGAATCCCCATGGGCGGGGCCGTCCGGCAACGACCGGATGTCCTGGAGCACGGCCGAACGCGCAGCGGAGGAGCGTGAACAGCGGGCCGATGACCCCTCCCGTCGCTTGC
>ORJL011064368.1_pt1 | contig 33445 bp, 25 predicted proteins | sample 1779941 | NCBI WGS metagenome assembly ORJL01 (sample SAMEA104232317, study PRJEB22302) | groundwater metagenome | biome: forest; feature: aquifer; material: groundwater | place: USA | collected 2011-08-07 | depth 5.8 m | reverse complement strand
TGCGCCTTTGCGTTTCGTTTCATGCGCATGGACACGGGCGTCGGTGGGTTGGGGTGGCCCACGGCGCGCTGAGGACAGACGCGCCCTACCGGCGCTTGTTTTTTGGGTGGCATCCGTGCTAATCCGGCTCATCAGCGGTTGAATCGCGCGGCGTAGTCGGCCGACTTCGGAGGCTCTGTGTGGAAGGGGCTGGCCGAAGCCTGGCGCCGTGCGCCCGCGTCCGCAGGACGGACACACCTGGAACGACGAATGGACTTGAACCGAAAGGGTAAAACGGAGAAAAAGGCCGGATGAAAGCGACACAAACGTTCACCGCCGTCATTTATCCGGGCGAAACCAAACGTTGGCTCGTGGCTTACAACCCGGAAACCGGCACAACCACCCAGGGTCGCACTATCCAGGAAGCCTTGAAGAACCTCAAGGAAGCCACCGCGCTGTACCTCGAGGAGTGCCCGATGCCCGTGCGCGGACGTGCCCTCTTGACCACTTTCGATTTGGCCGATGCCTAAACCCCCCTGTGTTTCGGGTGTGCGCATCGTCAAAGCCCTGCGGCGTTTGGGGTTCGAAGAGCGCCGCCAACGCGGCAGCCACGCGGTGCTACGCCGGGGCCGCGATGTCTGCGTGGTGCCGATGCACCGGGAAGTGGATCAAGGCACCTTGCGGGGAATTCTTAGACAAGCCAACGTCACACTGGAGGAGCTTGTTGAAAACCTGTGAGACCGTTGCCAAGGCGCTGGGCTATGTCCAAGAGACGCTCTATGTTGCCGTCAGAGTGACGCGGAGCAGAGGTTGACTACGGCGATGCCGTTTCAGCACGCGGACTCCGGGCCAGGGGACCCGGGACCGGTGGTCGCACCGGACACGGTAGGCCGCGTGCCCTCACGCGGCGAGACGACAGAAGAGGGGGAATGATTCTCGCGCGGAGGCGCGGAGGGTTTACTTGAGAAACACAGGCAGAACGCCGCGTGAGGGCACGCGGCCTACAACGGACGACCCACGCGCCCTGTAGGCCCGGTCCCCTGACCGGGCGTCCCCCGACCCGGCAATCACCGCCGCGATGGCCGTGTCCCGACGCTGCCCAACGAGCACGAGGCTCAAATCCTGGCTTAACTCGAGTCCGCAGGCTTGGAGCACGGCCTTCTCATCAATTCCGGTTCCTACCGGTTTGAAATCCGCAAATTCCTCTGGGCGGAGGATTTAACCACAAAGAACGCAGAGATCCCAAAGATGCGGATCACGGGCATTCTCTCTGCGTTCTTTGGGTTCGTTGTGGTCATGGCGCCTTCGAGGTCGTGGAAGTGGACGACGATGTGCCGAATCTGCTGGGCCAGATTCCACTGGAGTATTTGGATCTGATCGTGGATCCCAAGGGCCAGAAACTCATTCCCAATCCTGAACATGGCGGCCAGCAGATGAGCGAGGAGTATTGACCACCATCCGGAAGCCGGCGCGCTGTGCCTGGAAGAGCGCCCGACGCCCGTGCGTGGGCGCGCCCTGTTGACCACCTTCGATCTGGCCGATGCCTGATAAGCCAACTCGGATTACCTCGCGCAGACTCAGAGGAGCAGGAAAACCTGTGAGATCTCAGACCCACGACTTGATGATTGGGCCGCGAAAGAGCACAAAGAGCGCACAGCCGGAGGAGGCCAGGAATTCCGCTGTCCTTTTGTGTTCTGTGCGTTCTCTTGCGGCTAACCTAAGGAGGGCTCGCGCCCGCCCGCTCTGCTACAGTGTCCAGCGCAGTTTGGGCACTTCGTCGGGAGGGACGATCGTAGCGCTGCCGTCCGCGAATCCTATCGCCACACCCTCGGTTTTCTTGGCCAGCAGTTCGGGGCCGCCAGCCTGGTTCCATCCAGGCTTCGAGGTTTCGAAGAAGACCACGAGGTCGCTTGGGAAGCCCGGAGTATAGGCGCGGCCCGCCATCTTGGAGTTGACGGCGAAGAACACGTTCGAAGTGCTGGCGGGCCAGATCTTGCCGCCGGCGTTCAGGGTCTCGCACCAGTTGGAGGAGTCGGGAATCCTGCGCTGGACTATGGCGGACATGATGAGCATCTTGGCCTGCACTTGAGGCGTAGGCAGTCCGACATTAGCCTCCCGGACCCGCTCAATCGACGCGGCGGCGCGCGATTTCGGGTCCATGCTGTTTTTTACGATTACCGTAGTGCCGGTCGCCAGAATGAGCACTACGCCGGTCACGACGGCGGTTTTTGCTTTGGTCCATGCCATAACTTTCAATACTCCTTTCGCCAGGGCTAAAGTTGAGGCCGTCGCCGCCGAGCCCTTGGCGGCGGCAACGACACAAAGGGCCAGGCCAGCAGGGGCGGCCTGAGCGGCATTGGCCGCAATCGACGCCGCGATCGCGGTTGCTGAAAGAGTGACGCCACGAGCGAGAAAGAACCCGCGGAGCTTGTCCAGGGCGCGGGCGACGCGCTTTTGCGCCGCCGCTTCATCGACGCGCTGCGCCAGGCCGATCTCCCGCGCGGTCTTGTTTTCAAAGAAACGCATCACCAGCGCGCTTCGATCCCTCTCAACGAGCTGAGCAATGCCTTCGTCGAGCAGGGGCGCAATCTGCTCCCAACCGTCCTGCTCAGGTTTGTTCGAAAGAGAGTCCATGTACGCTTCCTGTTCGCGGCGTTGGCGTCGGCGCTCGCTCTTCAAGGCATCCGCGGCGGCGTACCGGGTCGTGCGATAGAGCCAGGCAGCCAGGATGGTGTGCGGGCCGAGCGACTTGGCCTTGCGCGCCAGGATGATGAAGACGGCTTGGGTAATCTCCTCCGCCAAATGTGTGTTACCCACCTGACGCAGGGCTGACGCGTAAACGAGATTGATGTGGCGCCCCACGAGCGTCTCGAAGGCGCGCTCCGACTGGCAGGCGGCATATTCCCGCACTAACTCCATGTCATCGGTCATCATCCAACTATACATGGACGCCCACAGTAAAACCGGACATTTTTTCTCGTCCGATGCGTGTTCCTGTCTTATCCTCGGGGCGGTGCTATGTGGTAACTTAATACCTGCGGGGCGGGCTTCTCATCGAGGCCCGGTCTCCCGCTTGACCCCGGAATGATTATGCGTTACAGACCCCTCGATCCACAATTGGTAAGCGGAAACCGTGAGCGGCTTCGGCAACTTATGGTCAAGAACTCCCTGGCTGTCCTCAACTCGAACGATATCCCCCTAACAAACTCGGACGGCTCGTTGCGCCTGCCCGCCAACTCGGACTTGTTTTACCTCACGGGCATCGAGCAGGAGGAAACCATGCTGTTGATTTACCCCGACGCTGACGATGAGAAGCACCGGGAAATACTGTTTCTGCGGGAACCGACGCCGTTGATGGAAACGTGGGAGGGCCACAAGCTGTCGAAGGAAGAGGCGCGGGAGCGGACAGGGATCAAGTCGGTGATGTGGCTTTCGGAATTTCCGAGGCTTTTCCACCGGCTGATGTGCGAATGCGACCACGTTTATCTCAACTCGAATGAGCACAAGCGCGCTGTGGTGGAGGCGGAATCCCGCGAGGCCCGCTTTGTTGCCGATTGCCAGCGCCGCTATCCGTTGCATCAGTACCATCGCCTGGCCCGGCTGATGCACCAACTGAGGATCGTGAAGTCCGATCTCGAGGTGGCGCTGATCCAGAAGGCCTCGGACTTGACCGGGAAGGGTCTGGCCCGGGTCTTGAAGTTCGTCAAACCCGGCGTTACCGAGACAGATGTGGAAGCGGAGTTTGCCCACGAGTTCATCCGGCTCGGCGGCGGGTTTGCGTATCTGCCTATAATCGCCAGTGGCGTGAACGCGTGCGCCTTGCACTACATCGACAACGCCGCCGTGTGCCGCAAGGGCCAGTTGCTGCTCCTCGATGTGGCGGCCGGCTATGCGAACTATAACTCGGACCTCACCCGCACGATCCCGGTGAGCGGACGCTTCACGCGCCGTCAGCGGAGCGTCTATAACGCGGTGTTGCGGGTCTTCCGCGCGTCCGTGAACGGCCTCGTCCCTGGCAAGCGTCCCAAGGAGTGGCAGAAGGAAGCCGAGCAGCTTATCGAGAAGGAGTTGGTCGATCTGGGCCTCATCACGATGCGGCAAATCAAACAACAGGACTCCGAGAACCAGGCTTTCAAGAAGTACTTTATGCATGGCGTGGGCCATCCGATCGGTCTGGATGTCCACGATGTGGGCCTCACTACCGAGCCGATGCAGCCGGGCTGGGTGATGACGGTGGAACCGGCAATCTATATTCGCGAAGAGGGCTTCGCCGTGCGGTTGGAGAACACCATCCTGGTCGGGAAGGAGGGTAACCGCGACCTGATGGCCGACATTCCCATGGAAGCGGATGAGATCGAGGATGCGATGAGCCGGTCCCGCTGACACGGCGGAAGGCATGGTTTTTCGGGTGGCGAGGTTGGGATCTGCAAAACCGACCGCGCTTTGTAATTGCCAAAAACGCCGCCTCAGGCGAACTAGAGGCCCGTGATGCCGCATTCGTTGACTTCCCGCCGGGGCTCTCTCCCCGAGCGCGCTCGTTCCCTGGATTTCCTCCCTGCCATCCTCTGGGCGGTTCTGGTCGCCGTGGCCTTCCAGACTGCGTTCGCGGCGGCTGAGGGGGGCGGAGCGGCCCGTATCGCCAAGAGCGCGGACGTCGTGCGAGAATGGCGCCCCTCCCAGCATCTCTATGTGAAAGGCGATCTGGGCGTTTCGCAGAGCCAGCTCGATAATCTCGAGCAGTGGCTCGATGCGAACGCGACCAATTGGGTGGTGGTCCTCCTGGAGAGCGCCCAGGGTGAGACCTTCACCGATGCCGAAGGAAAGACCTTCGCGGGGGTGGAGGCCGTGAACCATGCCCTGGGCAAGGGCTTGATGAACCAAACGGCGCTAGGCCAGCAAGTGGATTCGCGCACCGGCGAACCCAACACGGCCATTTTTGTCCTCGCGCTGAAGGACCGGCGGCTTTCTTACTTCGCTTCCGAGGCCCAGGATAAGCGCGGTCTGGGTGAAGATCATTGGATCGGCAATCTGGATGGGCCGGCAAAAGCCGCGATGCGCGACGGGGGGCGGGTGGTGGATGCCGTGAAAGGGACGATCAGCGGCATCGACCGTCAACTGGCGTCCAGGATCACCGCGGAGATCAGCGCCCGCGAGCGGCAGGCTGTGACGGAACGCGAGGCGAGGAAACAGCAGATAGAACGCGCTGACGCCGCGATCCGCGAAGCGGGAGCGCTCGTCAACATGGTGGAATCCAGAGCCGCGGACTTCAACCGCAAACGCCCCGGCCTGGCCGGAAACCTCGCGCGTCCGGATTTGCCCCGGCTGCGCGCGGAGTTGAAGATCGCCCAATCCCAACTCGACAACGGGGAGCCGCAGAAGGTGGCATCCTCCGCGGCGGGCATCGGGACTCAGGCCGAGACGCTCCTACGACTTCTGGCGGATTACGAGACCGACCGACCGCGGTTCGATGCCTTGGCGCGCCGGCTCAAGCAACAAGCCGCGCACCCGCATCTTCGCGGTGTCCGCCCCCGGCTCAACTCCGCCCAGGCGGCTTTTGACCAGGCCCAGGCAGCGTATCTGCGGGGCGACTCCACCTACGCCTCGGACCTGGCTATCGCGATCCATGCGGCAGACGCCAACGAAGTCCTCCTGGCAGCCGCCACGCGGGACGCGGCTCAGCGTCGGCTCCTCGCCATTCTGGGCGGCATCACGCTCCTGACCGGCCTCGGTTTGGGGGGTGCGCTTCTCAACCGCCGCCGGCTGGGCCCGAAACGGGAGTCAGAGGCGCTCTTTACCGCGTGGGAGAAAGGGCTTGGCGAGAAGAACGTCGCCCTCTTCGACCTCCTTGACCGCCGGTCCAGCCTGGTGGGCGACTCTGCTGAGGAGGCGGCCAGGCGCTACTCGGGTGAGACCCTTCAGTTGGGCAGCCAGGTCATCCAGGACGTGGACGAAGTGTTCATCATGTCCTCCTGCACCGGGCGGGTGTTGCAGGATGCCGAGTCACTCCTGCAGCCTCGGGTCGTGTGGGCCAAGCTGGTCAACCTTTTCTTCGCCCAGCGATACCTCCAGGCCTTGCGCCTCCTGCGGGACCATCCCATCGAGTTCCGTCCAGGCGATGCCCTCGAGTTGGTTGTCCGCGGCCCGCGCACGGAGAAGGACCGTTTGCTGGGAAACCTCGCTTCCTACCAGCCGTTTACGATGACCTTCAACGAGCTGATCGATGCGTTTAACCAGCGCGCCGGACGCGCTCTGGCCGCCCTCGACACGATCGAGTCGAACCTCATTGCGGTCGGTTCCACTCTTGAAGGTGTTCAGAAGACGATCGATGCCGCGCGTGCGACCGAGGCTGGACTCCTGGCGGCCACAGCTCCGGACGGTCTCTTCCGAGTGACCGCTGTCTTCAATCGTCTCTTGCCTGCCGCCCAGGCGGCTCTGTCCGAGGCCATCAAGACCTCCCTCACCGACCCGGTGGGTTCACTTCGCGCGCAGGGTGCTCTCGCCCGGCGGCAGGCGGAGGACGCGAATGCCCTGGTCACGATCACTGTCGAGTTCCGCCAGACGGGCCTGCCCCAACTTCGCCAGAGCGCTCAGGCGCTGGCTTCCTCCGGCCTGGGCACCGGTTGGATTGACGCCGAGCTGCGACGGCAGTCCGACGCCGCCAGCCAGCTTGCCGGGCAGGCGGTGGAGGAGTCCGTGGCGCGGGCGATCCAAACCCTGAAGGATGAGCTTGGCAGTCTCGTCTCGCGTGCCGCCCAGGCCGTCAGTCTGGACGCCGCGCGTCGGAGTGTGTCCATGAGGCAGATCGACGACACTACCGTGCTCATCGAGTCTGCCCGGCAGGAGATCGGCACCGCCCTTGGCCTGGTTCCCGACGGCGTTCTTCGTGAGGCTGGCGCGGATCCATCCGACTTGCTCCGCCGGGCCATCGAACAAGCCATGACCGCCAGCGCGGCGCTGGAGCGCGGGGACACGGACGCCGCCCGGAACGCCCTCGATGCGGTAACCGAGTTCACCAAGCAGACTGCGGCAATCGTAGCCGCAACGCGCCAGGCATTTTCGGAACAGGCATCCGCATCCGCCGAGCTGATTCGTGAGACTGAGCGCATCACTTCGCTGCTGCCCGAGCACCAGTCGGTTTTGTCAGCGATCCAGGCGCGTTACGCGCCCGCCGTGCTCTTGCTGGGTGCGGGAGACGCCTCCCACCCGAATGCCAACGGCACCATCGAAGACAACCTTGACGAGGCCCGGGCGCATCTGGAGGCGGCGCGCGAGCGATTGCGGGCATCAGCGAAGTCCTTTCAGGAAGGGGGCGTTCTTGAAGCCGCAACTCTCTTGCGCCAGGTCAGGGGCCTGCACGAGGCGAGTCTCTTCCGGCTCGCCGAGATCAAGGAGAAGGAGCGGCGATTGGCCGATGCGGAAGCAGCCAATGCCCGGTCCTTGACGGAGTTGGGCGCCCGTTTTGCGGAGTGTGAGCGACTTGCGAGCGATCCAACGACGATGATGCCCACTCTGCGGCTTTTCGAGGATGCGACCGCCGCGTTGAAGACTGCGTCGGCATCCGTTCATGACAGTCCTGGGGATCCCCTGCTGGCATCGAGCCAGCTTGCCGCGGCCGGTGATGCCCTGGCCGGAGTGGCCGACAATGCCCGTTGCGACCGCGACGTGTACAACCAAGCCGCCCTCAACGTGAAGGCGGCGGCCTCCCAGCTTTCCCAGGCCCGCCGTCTCGCGAACCAGTCCGCGGGCGACGCCTTGCCGGACAGCCCGGCCATACTTGCGGCGCGCGCGGCGGTGGAATCGCTTGGCATGGCGTTGGCGAGCGCTGAAAAACGCCTGGCGCAATCCCATGAAGATTGGGCGGCTTTGGACCAGGAAGCCGACCGCATTGCCAGCCAGGCGGGCGCTCAGGCCGCAACTCTCCAGGGTGAGCTTGCCAAAGCCCAGGGCGCCATCGCCGCCCTCTCCAGCGCGGCGGCGGCGGTGCGTTTGGCGGGGGCATGGACGGGCGGCTTTGGGGTGGCCATCTTCGGTGCTCCCGGCTCCGACCTGCTGTCCGGCGCCCGCAGCCTTCTCCAGTCCGGCGCCTACGATGAAGCGCGTCGCGCGGCGGAGAACGCCTGCCGGATGGCGGAACTGGCGGTGGCGCAAGCCCAGGCTGAGGTGCTTCGCCGACGTCGCGCCGAGGAGGAACGCATCGAGCGCGAACGCCGCCGCCGCGAGGCTGAGGAGGAAGAACGCCGCCGCCGCTCCAGCGATTCGGGCGGTGGGGGCTTTGGCTCTGGATCGTCCTGGGGCGGCTCGGGCGCCGGAATGAGCGGTTCGAGCTTTTCCAGCGGCTCGGGCTTTAGCAGTTCGAGCTGGTGACCCCGATGGGCACTCAGCGTAGCGACTCCTCCAGGCGGCGCCAAAGGTCTTCCGGGTCTTCGAGCCCCACGGAGAGCCGGATCAGATAGCGCGAAACCCCGCAGGATTCAGCCCAATCCAACTCGGTGTAGTGGGCTAGCAGGGTGAACGGGCAGGCCAGGGTGAACGTGGTTCCCAGACTCGGTCCCTTGCAGACGGCCATGCGATCGTAGATCTGTGGCGATCTGCTTTCAGCATTCCGTGGCAGGAAAGTGACGAGCGCGCCCCAGCCCCCATCCTTGCGCCGCACCGCCTCGTACGCCTCGCTGTTCTCCCATTTGGGATACCACACCCGCTCGACTGCCGGGTGTTGTCGCAGGCGCTCGGCCAGGAGCAGGCCGCTCTGATTGTGCCGCTTCATCCGCTCCGGGAAGCTCCGGGCCTGCGAATCCAGAACCGCCGCGTCCTCGCCCCAAAGCAGATCCTCGCTTTGAGCTGCGACAATGGGCCTCAGTTCTTCGTAGAAGGGTGACCGGGGGTTGCAGATCAGCGCGCCGCCCATCGCGTCGCCGGTGCCGACGATGAACTTGGTGAGGCTGGTTGCGATCAGGTCGGCGTGGCGGCTCAGGCCGATGTTCGCGGGAGTGGCCACCACATCGTCCACGACCAGCGGCACCCCCTGCTGGCGGAGGATGGGGCTGATCTCGCGCACGTCGGCCGAACCGAGAAGAGGGTTGCCTGGAATCTCACAGAAGCAGGCCGAGAGGCTCTGCCGACTCAGGAGGCTCTGCAACTCGTATCCGAGAGTCCGGAGGTGGTGAAGCAGGATTCCCCCGTGGCCGATCTTCTGCTGGAGCTTGAGAGTATCGACATACGGAAAGCCCAATTGCGCCGTCGGGAGGCCTGGGGTTCTCTTGTTGACCGCCTCGAGGGCGGCGTGCTGGGCGGCCATGCCCGTTGGCCCCAGGAAGACGTCGTTTTCACCGCAGTCATAGAACCCGGCGAGCTGCCGACGCAGGGATCGACAGATCGCCGCGCCATCCGCGCCGGCGCCGCGTCCTGCCAGATGTGCCTGCGCTTGCCGTGTGGAGACGATGAGCCCGGTATGCTGCCAGAAGGCCTTCAAGGCGGCGGCGCCGGCATCCGTCGTCACCGCGCCCTGAAGATTGCCGAGCGTAACGACCCCCGCGACCTCCCCAGTGTGGCGTGCGACGAATTCAGCGCACCGCCGCGCGGTGCGGGTGGAGGGGAAGGGGAGGCAAGGGCGTCCGCCACCCAACTCGCGGGCCAATTCCTGGATGAGCGGGTGAATGACGAAACGCGGATACCCGCTGGAGAGACGCTCGAGCACTTCGGGTTTCTTCTCCTCGTAGCCCACGACATCCTGCCAGCGGGGTAACGCCACCGACACCGCGTGGACCGATGCCGGGATGGGCTGGCCCATCTCTTCGGGCCTCCAGATGGGGTGATCGGATAGAACGTCTGAACTCATGGGATCAATGCGTTGAGAGCGTTGTCGATGTCGTTGCGCAGGTCCTCAACGTCCTCGATACCCACGGAGAAGCGGAGGAGCCCGTCCCCGATGCCCACCTTCCGGCGGACTTCGGGCGGGACGGACGCATGGGTCATTGTGGGGGGGTGGCAGATGAGGCTTTCCACCCCTCCCAGGCTTTCGGCCAGGGTGAACAGCTCGAGCCGCCTGCAAAAGGCCAGCGCGGTCTCCGCCGAGCACTCGAGTTCGGCGATGATGATGCCGGAGCCGCCTTTCATCTGTTGGCGCGCCAGGTCATACTGAGGATGGCTGGGGAGGAAGGGATAGCGCACCATCCGCACGCCCTTGCGGGTTTCAAGCCATCGGGCCAGTTCGAGGGCGTTGGCGCAGTGGCGGTCCATCCGGAGCGCCAGCGTCCGCTGTCCGCGTGTGGTGAGCCAGGCGTCAAAAGGGGAGGGTTGGAGCCCCAACGCCTTCTGGGCGAATACCATCCGGTCTTTCCACTCCTGGTCGTTCGTCACCACAATCCCACCCAGGCAGTCGCTGTGGCCGTTGACGTATTTCGTCGTCGAAGAAAGCGACAGGGTGGCGCCGAGTTCAAGGGGCCGCTGGAGGTAGGGAGAGGCGAAGGTGTTGTCCACCAGCACTGGGGCTCCCACAGTGGAAGCCGCCCTGCTGATGCCCGCGATGTCCACGATTTTCAGCAGGGGATTGGTGGGGCTTTCCAGCCAGACCAGCGCGGGTCGGCTTTGTGCGATTTCCGCCCAATTGGCCTGCTGGCTCAGGTCGCAATACCGGGTTCGGAGGCCGAACTTCGCAAAGACTCGCTCGAGAAGTCGGTAGGTGCAGCCGTACAGATTCTCTTCGGCCAGGATAAGGTCGCCGCTCGAGAGGCTGGAAACGACCGCGGTGATCGCGGAGACCCCGCTCGCGAAACAGGTGGCGAATCGTCCGCCCTCCAGCGAGGCCATGCTCTCCTCGAGCATCCGGAAATTGGGGTTGCCAGACCGGGTGTAGTCGAACCCGTCCGGGTTGCCCGACTCGAACGTGGACGTCATGAAGACCGGCGGCATCACGGCGCCGGTGGTGCCGCTGAACCCGCGGCCCTTGTGGACCGCCCGCGTGCCGATTCCGTTGAGAGTGTCTTTCTGCATTGAACTTCTGTGCGCGAATCGTTCGATGGGGGGCGTAACCAAACTCCCCATCACCGTGCGTCGTGCCCGGCGCGGGAGAACTTAAGATGCTTCGCCCGCTAATTCCAACCATAATTGCCAGAGCGCGGTAGGCGGGTTGGCGGGGTGCATTGCACTTTCTTTTGGGAGATCGTGAGTTTCCTTGATGCAATAGCGCGCCGCAGGCCACCTCAATCCTTCGACACCCAATGCTCGTAACAACCGAGCCGTACCGGATCAGACCGCCCGATCACCCCATCGCTATCGTCGCGCGACCACCAAGTCATTCCCAGAATCCTCGTCGCGGAGCGACGCATCGATGGTAGCCGTGGGTTTCAACCCACGGTTTTACGCACCCACGGTATGCGTCGCGTAGCGACGCCCGAACGCCACAACGTGCCCCTCGCATCAATCGTCGCTACGCGACGAAACCGCGCTCCGCCAGCTTACCGCGGATTGAAATCCACGGCTACCAGCAGCGCCTCGCTACGCGAGGAACCGCGCAGCCGAATGACACCAAAGGTCACTGATGACTTCTGCCGCCATCGGCGTCTGAGTTGCTATTTCTCATGACAAATCCTGCCCTGGCGGATACCATGGGCTCATGGACAAAGTCGTACGCAAGTTCTCCTCGCATCGCCAGAGTGCGGAGGCAGATCGGAGGTATTATTTGTCCCTCACCCCGCTTGAGCGCCTCGCGGTTCAGTTGGAGTTGATCGCGCGAGCACAAAGCTATGACCTTGAACAAGGATTTGCGCGGGTTCATCGCGTTGTTAAACTCCACGGGTTGCGTGATTGAACTGGAGATTGAACTTGAAGGCCTGGTCTATCGATGCTATTTGGAATCGGTTTCGCAATATCCTATGAGAACTTCACGCTTCAGCCGACGCCAGTTTCTGCAGAACTCGGTTACCGCAACGGGCGCGCTCGTGCTCGGCGCGGGCTCTCTCTTAAGCGCGCGGAGTGCAGCCGCCTCGAAGCGCACGGCGGTGGATCAGGTGGCGCTCGGCCAGACGGGGCTCAAGATCAGCCGTTTGGGCATGGGCACCGGCAGCAACAGCGGGCAGGTGCAATGGGACCTGGGCCGCGAAGGCTTCAACAGCCTCGTGAAGTATGCGTACGACCAGGGTATCACCTATTTTGACTCTTCGCAGAGTTACCGGACCTTCGAGTGGCTCGGGGGCGCCATCAAGGGCTTGCCGCGGGAGAAGCTCTTTATTCAATCCAAAATCCCGGGCCAACCTGAAAAGGTCCTCGAAGCCATTGATCATCACCGCAAAGTCTTCGACACCGACTATGTTGATACCATGTTGATCCATTGCATGATCAAAGACGGCTGGACGGATCAATGGAAGCGTATCATGGAGGGCTTCGATGAGGCGAAGGCGAAGGGCTGGATTCGAAGCAAGGGGGTTTCATGCCACAGTCTGCCCGCCTTGCGGGGCGCCACGGCCACGCCTTGGGCGCAGGTGCACCTGGTGCGCGTCAACCCCCAGGGCCGCCGCATCGACGGGCCGGAAGAATCGGTGTGGAACGACAACGTGCACGACGTCTCGCCCGTGGTGGCCGAACTCAAGGCCATGCGGGCAAAGGGCCGAGGCATCATCGGCATGAAAATCATCGGCAACGGCGAGTTCGTCAATGCGGAGGACCGCGAGAAGTCCATTCGTTTCGCCATGTCCCTGCCTGAACTGGACGCCGTGGTCATCGGGTTCAAGAGCCGCGGTGAGATCGACGAAGCGATTAAGCGCATGAACGCGGCGCTGGCAGCAGGCTAACCCCTCCTGATCCACGAGGCGCGAGCTCATGGAATGGCCACAGTGTGCCAATTATCTCCCCCTTGGGAACGCGAAGCAATCGAGAGGATCCTCCCGCATCGCCCGCCTTTTTTGCTCATTGATCAGGTCATTGAAGGAAGCCCGGAACGTGTGGTGGCGATCAAGCGAACCCGCTTCGAGGAGTTTTACTTTCAGGGCCATTTTCCGGGACGTCCCGTCATGCCGGGCGCCATTCTGATCGAGATCATGGCCCAGGCCTCGTTGATCCTGTATTCCTTCAATTTTGAAATCGAGCACCTCTTCTTCTTGGCCAAAGCCAAAGCGCGGTTCTACGTCCCGGTGACACCGGACAAGGAGTTGCGGATTATCGCGCATCGGACCAAGGTCTTTAAGACAATGGGACTGACCGAGGTCGAAATATTCTGTGAGAACGAGAAGACTGCCGGAGCCCAGCTTGCCTTTGCGGCAGCCCGGAACGCGTCGGAACCGGGCGAGCCTCAGATGACCTGATCTTGCTTGAAGCGTGTTTGAAAACACGCCCGGTCAGGGGACCGGGTGCAGACGCCCGTCCTCGTAGCGCAGGCTTCCAAGCCTGCTGTGTCGCCGACTTCTCAGTCGGCAGGCGCGCGATCTCGCTACGGCTTTCGAACTTCCAATCGCCTCACCCCCCTCGAACGCCCCGCAGGTTAAGAAACCTGCGATACGGCAGACTCGGAAGTCGGCGCTACGCCATGGAGATCTTGGTCGTCTCCTGTATTTGGCCCACCCCGCAAGAACGCCGGTCAGGAAAACCGCCCAAAGACGGTGGCCGCATTATTTCCGCCGAAGGCAAAAGAGTTGTTGAGGGCCACCTGAATGCGTGCCTCCCGGTAGTGATTGGGCACGCAATCCACCGGGCATTCCTCATCCGGGGTCTCGTAATTGATTGTGGGCGGAATTTTCCCCTCGGCGATGGCTAACACGCAGGCGATCGCCTCAAAAGCGCTGGCGGCCCCCATGGTGTGGCCAAGCATGGATTTAATCGAAAAGACCGGGATGATCTCCGCCTGGCTGCCAAAACACTGTCGAATCGCCTCGCATTCCGTTTTGTCATTGATCTTGGTTCCCGTTCCATGGGCACTGATGAGACTGATGTCCCCGGGCTCCACCTGGCTCTGCTGGAGTGCCTTCCGCATCACCGCCACCACCCCCGGCAGATGCGGGATGGTCATGTGCGAGGCATCGCAACTGAGTCCATAGCCCAGGACCTCGGCATGGATGCGCGCATGGCGTTGTCGCGCGCGCGCCAGGGACTCCAGCACCAACACGCCCGCCCCTTCCCCGACCACAATGCCCTGGCGGTTCTTGTCAAAGGGACGGCACCGATCGGGCGACAGAGCGAGCATTCGTCCGAACCCGGTGAGGGCGACCATCGAGAAAGCATCGCATCCGCCCGCCAAAACCATGTCGGCGTCGCCTTGTTGAATCTGATCGAATCCGCTGCCAATGGCGTAATTGCCGGCGGCGCATGCGTTGGGGAACACCATGCAACGGGCCTCCAGCGCCAATTCCCTGGCGATGTTCAAGGCGAGGACGTTTTCCGGCGCCCTGCGGATCTCCGGCGCCGTAAATTGGTAGCTCCCGTGTTGCGCGCGAGCGCGCACCGCCGCCTCCACGACCTGGCATTCGCCCATGGTCGTTCCGATGCATACGGACATCCGCCGGTCAGCGAGAGATTGGGACCCTAATCCGGCGTCGCGCAGAGCCCACTGGGTGGCGGCGATCCCCAACTGCGAGGCCCTGCCGTAACGGTCCGCCGGATAGCGCCGGATGTAATCCCCCGGATTGAAGTCCCTGACTTCGCCGCCAATGCGGACTTCGTAGCCGGTGGTATCGCAAGACACAATCGGGGATACTCCGCTGCGGCCCGCCAGGAGTTGGCGCCAAAAAACTTCCCGCCCGGCGCCGATCGAGGATATGGCGCCAACTCCCGTCACCACCACCCGCTCTTGCTCGTCATTTCGCATTGGTCAACCGGGTGACCAACGCCGTGATTTGGTCCAGCGTTGCGAGTTCAGGCAGATGTTCCGGACGCATCACAACGCCGAATTTCTTTTCCAATGCCGCCATGATTTCCAAGGCGGTCATCGAATCCGCGCCCAAATCTTTGACGAAATTGACGCCCGGCTTAATGTCGCCGGGTTTCACTTCCACGATCTCGGCGATAATTTCCTGGATTTGATTTTGCAGGTTTTCAGACATATTAGGTGAAGGCTAAGGGGCCAGGCCATGGCACTACTCCGGCCGACCGGAGTGCGCTGACATGTAAATGGATATGGAAACAACCATGGGTTTTCAGGGGTGGCGTCCGAGCACGCAAGCGGCGCTCTGACACAGGGGACTCTGGGAAAAAACAAGGACTCGATCAATCTTGGCTTCGCGCGCCTGGTTCGGCACGCAGTCCAGGGGACAGCGCGGATCGGGTTGTTCGTAATGGAGGGTCGGGGGAATGAGCCCTTGCTCCAGACTCAACAGCGCCGCAGCAATTTGCAGGCCACCGGAAGCGCTAAAGGTTTCTCCGAGCATGGATTTGGACGCCGAAGCCACGATCTGGCGCCGTCCGTTGCCCAGCGCCCCCCAGAGCGAACGGGCTTCCGCCGCATCGCCAGCCCGGTGGGAATTGGCGCCAGCGGCCACATAGTCAATCGCTTCCGGAGCTGTACGAGATTTTGCCAGAGCTTCCTGGATGCACCGCACTCCCTGGCCGGTATGAATGCGGTAACGAAAATAGGCTTCCGGATCTGTCACGGCCGCGCCTCCCAGGAATTCGGCGTAAATATGCGCGCCTCGACGCCGCGCCGATTCCAGATCCTCCAGTAGCAGCATCCCGGCGCCTTCGCCCAGAACCGTCCCGTTGCGCCGCGCATCATACGGAGCGCAGAGTTCCTGATTCCGGTCGGTCTGACTGGAGAGCATGCCGGTCCGATCGAAGGCCAGATAGGTGACCGGGCTGAGCTCTTCAACGCCACCGACCAAGACGGCCCGGACCCGATTCGCGCGGATAAAACGCTCGGCATGCAGCGCCGCCTCGATCGCGGAAGTAAAGCCTGTCGAGAGGGTGATGTTAAACCCGCGGATCCCAAAACGAATCGCGATTTGACTTGCGGGTGAATTGGCGATGGTATTCGGAAATAGGGCCGGATTCACCGAGCGCGGACCTTGCTGGATGGCCTCCAGATAATAGTCCATCCGGCTGGCCATGCTGCCATACGTGGTCCCCAAGACGATCCCGATCTCTCCCGCCGTCTCCTCCGTCATGGCCAACCCAGAGTCGTCCAACGCCAGTTTTGCGGCGCAGAGCCCCAGTTTGGTGACCCGGTCCAATAGACGCAGCCCTTTGGGGCCTAGAATCGCCTCAGGATGGAAATCGGGCACCTCGGCTCCCAGTTTGGCGCGAGTCATGCTCGTATCGAACAGGGTGATGGGCTTGATGCCGGATTGGCCCTCCCGCAGGCCCCGCCAGAAATCCTGCTTGCCGAGTCCCAATGAAGACACAACGCCCAGGCCTGTGACAGCCACCCGCGATCTCGGTTCACCGGTTGTCATAAGTGAAGGAGCTGCATCCAGATCCGTTCAAGCCCCGGCCCCTCCATCCACTGGCAACACGGCGCCAGTGATGTAGGAGGCCGCGTCCGATAACAGGAAGGTTACGGCGTGGGCGGCTTCTTCGGGGCGTCCTACCCGCTTCATGGGGATCCCTTCCAGAAAGTGCTTCATCCGGGCCGGGGGAATGTCGCGGATCATGTCGGTCTCCACATACCCTGGGGCGACCACGTTGACTCGGATCCCGTACGCCGCCACCTCCTTGGCTAAAGATTTCGTCATGGCAATGATCCCTCCTTTGCTGGCCGCGTAGTTGGTTTGGCCCGGCGCCCCCACCGACGCGGTCAGCGACGCCACATTCACGATGCGCCCCGGTATCTTTTGTTTCAGGAAGTACTGCACCGCCAGCCGGCACAGGTAGAAACAGCCGTACAGGTTGGTTTCGAGCACGTCCTGCCAGTTGTCATCCGACATGAATGCCAGTGACACAGGTTTGACAATTCCCGCGTTGTTCACGACCAAATCCACCGCGCCAAAAGTGCTCAGCGCCGTGTCGAGCAACAATTGGCTGCCTTCCTTGCGTCGCACATCGGCTTGGACGGCGACCGCCTTGCCCCCGAGCTGGCGGATCTCAGCCACGACGGCCTCGGCCGCCTCCGGGTGCGCCCAGTAACCGAAGACCACTTGAGCGCCATGTGCCGCGAGATCCAGGACCACGGCTCGTCCAATCCCCCGGTTCCCGCCCGTGACCACCGCCGTTTTCCCGTGTATGCCTTCCATAATCGAACTCACGTTGAGCCTAATTCCTTGATGGTTTCGACGGATTCATTGAGTTGATTCAAGAAAGGCTGCATGCGCTTTCGAACAAATTGAACCATTCGCTCTTGACGCGCCGGCACGACAAACGTGGCTTTGTCCACGCGGGCATCGTCGCTGTTCAAGTGCAGCCAACTCGAGGCCCGCAACAACGCAAAGGCCACACCGGTTGTCTGCAAGTCCTGCCGCACAAACAATGCCGTGTAACGGATCGTGTCCTCCGCGATCCGATGGTTGATCTGCCAGCCAACAACCTCGTCTTGAAACCGGAGTCCAACACTGTTGAGACCTTCGACCGGTTCGAAGCGGAAGGGGTCCAGTTGGTCTGGATACCACGGTGCCCGCCCCTGGCTTTCCTGAATCTGCCTCCTCTCTTCCGGTTTCAACTCTCGCCAGAGAAATATCTCGAAACACCGCGGAAGCTGGGGTGGTTTGAGCCAGGCGGCGTCCCTGAGTTTGTGTCCCTGCACGCGCCCGACATAGGCCCGCACGGTGGCCGCCGGATAACGGAGTGCGGCCAGCAGATGCCGCATCGCATCGCTGTGCGGACGGCCCTGTTCATAAACCACCCTGATCCGCTTGATCCCCCGTTGCGCCAACACCTGCTCCCCATGCCGGATCAGGGCGGTCGCAACCCCTTGTCGGCGGAAGGCCGGCACAGTGAAAACCGAAAGCAGCTCAGCGGTTTGTCCGGGAGCGTCCATCTCAAATAAAGCCAGGCCCGCCGGTTCCTCCAGGACCTGGGCGCCGACCGCAACCAAAGGCGAGGATTCCCCGGCTGCGAGCCACGCGAAACGGGGACGGAAAAGCGGGAAGGTAAACGCCTGATACGGCGAGGAGTCCTGGTCGCAAAGCGTTGTTACCCGAAAGGCCATTATTGTTTAAGCATAGCTAATCATGGCCCGCTAGTCAAGACCAATCCGGCACAGGCGGCGACTCTTTTGTTTCGTCGTCCACTGAATTCGGTCTTTCAAAGCCTTCAGGTGGCAGGAGGCTGCCCTCCAACCCAAAAGCGCCACGCGCTGGCGGCGATACCCGGCCACGCAGCGCGATTTTTCGCCCGCCAAATATTTTTCCTGCAAGATATTGTTTTCATTCTTCGCGCTTGAGACTTGACACCGGAGGGGTGTTCTGGTATGAATCGATCAACAGTTAATCCTCAACATCAGCGAAAAACTATGAACTTCGAAGAAGGCTATCAAAAAGTAATGGAAAAATCTTGCAGCGACAGCGCTTACAGGGCGCGGTTGGTCAAGAATCCCAATGAGGCGATCAAAGAAGTGGTCGGACCCGTCCTCCCGGCAGGTCTCACTTTTCGCGTTCATGAAGACACGGCTACGACGATGAATTTCGTCCTACCCCCCCTCCCTTCTGCCAAGACGGCGGAACTGAGCGATGTGGAACTGGAACAAGTGGCTGGCGGCAAAGGGTTGCCCGGCCTTGGCAACCTCTGTAGAACAAAGTGGCCGCTTCCCTTTGGAAAGCCGTTTACTTTCTGCTAAAGGTTCCTTGGCCTCCAGGGCGGAGTGACTGCCGCTGGGGGGGCGTGAACCGTTCCCCGGGTGGGGATTTTGATTCGGCGGGCTGGCGCTTTGCTTGTTCAGCCCGCTCCCTGTGCGGAAGGCGCGGGATGTGCGTTGCAGCCTTTGGCCTGGGTCAGATATAACTTCATTATGTTTTCTTTGCGACTTGGCAAAGCGTTAATGTATATACCAGAACCTCTTTCATTTAACCAAAGAGAAATATGAACTTCGAAGAAGGCTATCAGAAAGTAGTGGAGAAATCCTGCGGCGACGACGCCTACAGGGCGCGCTTGATCAGCAACCCCAATGAGGCGATCAAGGAAGTGGTGGGAATCGGCATTCCAGCGGGCATCACTTTCCGTGTTCATGAGGACACAGCAACGACGCTAAATTTTGTCCTGCCCCCCCTTCCTTCCACCCAGACGGCAGAATTGAGCGACGTGGAACTGGAACAAGTTGCCGGCGGCAAAGGAATAGGCGGCTTCAGTTATTGTCGCATAAAGTGGATGTCTGCCGCTCCGAAGCCGTTTACCTTCATCTAAAGGGTCCTTGGCCTCCAGGGCGGAGTATCGCCCTGTGCCGCACGAACCATCCACGAGCGGGGCGGGCAGTTCGTTGCCTGAGCGGTGGCATCTTTTGTTCAGCCTTCTCCTTGACCGCAGGGAGGGGGCTCTTGTTTGTCTGGAAGCGGAAACCCCGCATCGAGGCATTCTTCCCAGGATGGAAGTTTTGACCTAATGCGGTCTTCGACAAAACGGTTATTCGTTAATACATAACTTGACATCTCACACTGTTCACCCGTTTCTCCTGGCCGTCTGGGCGGCGACCCAACTCGCGGCAGCCGGGACTGGTGAGATTTCGACGCCTGCCACAAATAGCACGGTACGGCTCGGCCTCTTGGACGCCGTACGCATTACGGTGTCGTCCGATCCGAAAATCTCCCTGGTGGAAAAGGATGCTCAAAGCGCCGGAGGACGTGTTCTTGCGGCCGCTGGACCGTTTGACCTCCAGTTGAACAGCAGCATCTCGCAGGGGCGGGAGGAACGTCCCTACATGACATCGCCGCTCGACTATGAGAGACAGGTTCTCCAACGAACGTCGTTGCGAGTTGGCGCCAGCAAGCTCCTGCCTGTCGGCGTAACCGTGTCCCCCTCTTTGATCGTGAACCGGCTGGACGACAACAAGGGCATCACGGGGCCGGCCAGCCAATCCGAAGCGGGCGTGGACATCATCATTCCCCTAGCCCGGGGCCTGGGCGTCAAGGCGACCACAGCGGACGAGCGCGCGGCCAAAACCGCGTATAACGCCGCCAAACTCCAGGTACAACACACCATTGCGTTGCGCGTGCTGAACACCGCGTCGGCTTATTGGTCTTACCTGTCAGCCACACGGCGGCTGGAGGTGCTGCGTCTGTCCGAACAACGCGCTCGGGAATTGATGGAGAACACGAAAGCGCTGGTTGACGCCAGAGAGGTGGCGTCCGCCGAAATGGAGCAGTTGGTCGCCAATCTGGCGGATAAAAGGGCCAGCCGCATTTCTGCCACCCAAGCCGCGCTTGAGGCCCAACATCAGCTCGGAATAGCGATGGGCATTCCGTTCGACCGAATCCTGGCGATGCCCCCCCCGGGGGATGAGTTTCCATCCGTTGCCGAGGATGTGACACGCCTCCAGCCCCTGCCGGACGCTTTGGCGGTCATCGCCATCCAAAAACGAGCGGATTACGCCGCCGCTCAATTGAATCAGGACGCCGCTAAAATTCTCGCCGATGTGGCCCGGCACCGGCTGAAACCTCAGGTGGACTTGGTCCTCCACGGGGGGTATGCCGGCATGAACACAGGCGGTTCGGCGCGCAGTTATTTCGATTCCGTCGGGGACCACATCCAAGGCCCCATCGCTATGGCGACTCTCAACTTTGCTTTTCCCGTGGCCAACCGGACCGCGCGCGGCAATGTGATACAACAGGAGGCGATCTATCAGCAGAGCGTCATCAACACGGAAGACCTTGCCCGCGGCATTCAATCCTCGGTGACCATCGCTTTGGAACGGGTGCGCAACGCCGCGGAAGAACTGAAGGAATCCGAGAAAGCCATGGCCCAATACTTGATTGCCCTGGACAACGAGAAGTCCAAACGAAAACTAGCGATGTCCACTCTTATTGACGTGATCGTGACCGAAGATCGCTTAACCGGAGCGGCCGTTTCCAATATCGGGGCGCAATCGCAATATGCGATCGGCCTCACGCAATTACGATTTGAAACCGGGACCTTGCTGAATGGCGACTCGCGCAACCAGGTCATCACCCGTGAACAATTGATAACACTGCCGGCGGAAGCCGTTCAGACGGCTCCCCGCTGAGTTCCCCGCCCCGTTGCGGAATTCGAGATCCGCCGGACGCCGGAGAGGCAATTATGGAGCAAAAACAGATATTTCGGAAGGTGGCTTTGGACAGGCTCTCCTCGCCCGAGCAATTGGATCGCCTGATGACGATCACCTCGCCGGCGGGTTGGATTTCCCTGCTGTCGGTAGCGGTGGTGCTTGTCTTGGCATTGGCATGGGGCATCCTAGGCCAGATGCCGCGCACCGTTGCCGGCCAGGGCATCCTGATCCGGGGTGGCAACGTGTATGATGTTGTGTCCGGCGGATCGGGCGTAATCACTCAGGTTTGCGTGCGCGTCAATCAAACCATCGCGGTGGGGGAAGTAGTTGCCTACATCGACCAGCCAGAATTGAAACTTCGTATTCGCAACGCCGAAGAGGGCCTGACGGAGTTGAAAGTTCAGCATGAACGCGCCCGCCAGGCGGAAGAGGAGACCATTCAACTGGAACTCTCTTCCCTCCGGCAGGAGCGCACCAACCTGCTGCAGGCGCTGGACAGCTATGCCAAACAGCTCACCTCTTTGGAGAACAAATTGACAAGACAGAAAGAGGCGCTCGATAAGGGACTGATTACCGAAACCACCTGGTACACGACCGAGGCTGAACTGTTTTCGACGCGCCAATCCAGGGCCCAAGCCTTGGTCCGCCTCAACCAGCTCGGATCTTCGGAAATGGACCGGCGCGCCCAGGTCGAACAGCAGCGCGGGGCGCGACAACAACGCCTGGATGAGACGCGCCAAGGCCTCGAGTTGATGCGGCAGCAACTTGCGCAGACCTCGATGATCAAAAGCCCGTACGCGGGGATCGTCCTTGAGTTAACCGCCGATGCGGGCAACATGATTGCCGCCGGCATGCGGATCCTCAGCCTGGAGAAGATCGAGGCGGACCTTCACGTGGTGGTCTTCATCCCCGCGGCCGACGGGAAGAAAGTGCACCCCCAGATGGAGGCGCGCATATTTCCCTCCACCGTCAAAAAAGAGGAGTCCGGATACGCCATTGGAGTGGTTGGCTCGGTGCTTCCGTTTCCCTCCACCCAGGAAGGAATGATGCGCGTGTTGCGCAACCAGGACTTGGTGCGCCAACTGATGGAAAAAGGTCCGCCTATTGAGGTGGATATCGATTTCGTCAAGGCCGGCCCGGGCGTTTATAAATGGTCGTCCGCCAAGAAGACGCCCCTGATCACCAGTGGCACACTCTGCCAGACGGCCATTGTGGTCGAAAAAGTGCGCCCGATTACCCTCGTGTTGCCGGTCTTGAGCAGGTATCTCGGCCTGTAAACGCACGGTGAATCGCTCTTCCGATCCTCAACTGAATGACCACCGAGACCAAACCTAATCCCATGGGGCCAAATCGCAGGGTCCGAACCCCCACGGTACTCCAAATGGAGGCGGTCGAATGCGGCGCCGCGGCGCTGGCCATCATTCTGGGATACCATGGCCGCATCGTCCCCCTGGAGGAATTGCGGGTGCGCTGCGGGGTTTCTCGGGACGGGACCAAGGCCAGCAACGTGGTGCGCGCGGCCCGGGGGTATGGTTTTCAGGCCAAAGGACTCAAGAAGGAGCCCCATGAATTGGGGCTCCTGAAGCTGCCCTTCATCGTCTTCTGGAATTTCAACCACTTCCTGGTGGTGGAGGGATTCCATAGAGACTGGGTTTACCTAAATGATCCGGCCTCGGGACCGCGCCGCGTGCCGCTGCAGGAATTTGACGAATGCTTCACCGGAGTCGTGCTCACGTTTGAGAAAGGGCCGGAATTCAAGCCCGGCGGGCAGAATCGCAGCCTCGTAGCCGCGTTACGCCGACGGGTTGTCGGTTCAGAAACGGCGTTGTTGTATCTCATACTGACCGGCATCTTGTTGGCGGTTCCCGGACTGATCCTTCCGACATTCTCGCGGATCTTCATCGATGACTATCTCATCGGCGGCCTCAAGGAATGGGTCAAACCGCTGCTATGGGCCATGGGCCTCACCGCGCTGGCCTATGGGTTTTTGACCTGGCTTCAGGAGTATGTGCTCCTGCGCTTCGAGCTGAAGCTCTCCCTGTCAACCTCGAGCGCGTTTTTCTGGCATGTCCTGCGATTGCCGGTCGAGTTCTTCACCCAGCGCTACGGGGGGGAAGTGGGTTCCCGCGTGCAGATTAACGACTATGTGGCTAAGTTGGTTTCCGGCGAGACGGCCGCCACGATGGTCTCTCTGGTGATGGTTGTCTTCTACGCCCTTCTCATGCTCCAGTATAATGTGCTCCTGACGGTGGCGGGCATTCTGGTGGCTCTCTTGAATGTGGTGGCCCTGCGGGCTCTCTCCCGCAAACGTGTGGACGGCAACCGCCACCTGCTCCAGGATCAAAGCAAACTGATGGGCATCTCCCTTGGGGGCCTGCAAATGATGGAGACTCTTAAAGCCAGCGGCATCGAGAACGACTTTTTCGCCCGATGGTCCGGCTATCAGGCCAAGGTGTTAAGCGGCCAGCAGGAATTGGCGGGCTACGGCCGGGTTCTGTCTTCGGTCCCCACCCTGCTTTCTTCGATCAACAATTCTCTGATTCTCGGCTTCGGGGGACTCATGGTCATCCAGGGCCATCTCACCATGGGCATGCTGATGGCTTTTCAGAGCTTGATGGGTAGTTTCATTACGCCCTTCAACCGCATCGTCAACCTGGGCAGTTCGCTCCAGGAAGCCGAAGGGAACATGAACCGTCTGGATGATGTCCTGAGCTATCGACGGGATCCGCAGGTGGAAGTCGCGGCCGGCGACCCGCCGCCCAAGGAGGGAAAAATCAAGCTCAGTGGCAGACTCGATTTGGTGAATATCACTTTTGGGTATGCGCAACTGGATCCGCCCCTGATTGAGAACTTCAATCTGACTCTGAAGCCCGGATCGCGCGTGGCCGTGGTTGGCGGCTCGGGGAGCGGCAAATCCACTGTGGCAAAAATCGTGGCCGGCCTGTTCCAAGCCTGGTCGGGAGAATTGCTCTACGACGGCCAGCCGCGCCGCACTTACCCCCGGCATGTGATCTGCAATTCGGTCGCTCTGGTGGATCAGGAGATCTTTATGTTCGAGGGGACCGTGCGCCAGAATCTCACCCTGTGGGATGAGAACGTGTCGGAAGAGCAAATCCTCAGGGCGGCCAAAGACGCCTGTATTCACGATGAGGTGGCCGCCCGGTCTGGCGGCTATGACAGCCGGGTCGAGGAGGGCGGGGGCAACTTCAGCGGGGGACAGCGCCAGCGCCTGGAGATCGCGCGCGCCCTGGTCAACAACCCTTCGCTGTTGATCCTGGACGAGGCCACCAGCGCCCTGGATTCCATCACCGAAAAGACTATTGATGAAAACCTGCGCCGGCGCGGATGCAGTTGTCTGATTGTGGCCCATCGGCTTAGCACCATCCGCGATTGCGATGAGATTATTGTCCTGGAACACGGGGTTGTCGTCCAACGCGGCATCCACGAGGGAATGAAACATGAGGGAACCTACGCGCGGCTGATCGCTGCCGAATAACGCCAATCCCATCACCCAAGACAAATCCATGGCTAGCGAGCTTTTTGCGAATCAAGGCGAATCCGTGCAGTCCGGCGGGCACCGACCGATTGCCCTCACGGATCCCGATGCCCTGTGGTTGGTGGAGGCCGGGCTGATGGATGTCTTTGCGGTGCCCATCGAGAGTGGCCAGCCCACGGGGATGCGGACCCATCTGCTCCGCGTCAAGGCCGGCGAGGTCGTTTTCAGTTTGCATAGCCCCGGCGACGCCTCTTCGCTTGGCTTCATTGCTGTAGGCGGAGTGGAGACTCGCGTCCGGAAAGTGAGTCTGGCGGCCCTGAAACCGGCCCTCCGCGATCCTGAGATCCGCCAACAGATGGCTCCCCTGATTGACACCTGGATTCGGGGGCTGTTTGCCGGGGTCTCGAATCACTTGCCGCCGCAACGTTTTATTCCCCTCACCCCCGGCCAGGAGGCGCAGATTCAACCGGGTGCGATTGGGTGTCCTCTCGACGAGGTGACCTGGATCCAGGTGCGTCAGGGCTCGGTTCGTATGGCGGGCCTGAATGAGCTCGTCTTGCCCGCCGCCCACCGGTGGATCCCGGTGACGCCGGTATCTTGGATCGAGGCTACGGAGGAAGCGGTCGTGCAGGTCTCCAATACTCAGGCGCTGTTGCAGGAAGAGACGATCGAATCCGCTCTGACAGACTGTGGCGGTTTTCTCGCCCCTTGGGTGACCGTCAACGTGCGGCGGTTCGAAGACGCGGAGAGCTCGCGAGTCCAGGCCAAGGAAGCCGACAAACAATACGCGATCTCCTCCGCCATCCGGGTATTGCGAGGCCTTCTCGGCGGTGCCGACTGGGGGGCTGGCCATCCTGACGCCGAGCCGGACCCGCTGTTTGCCGCCTGTCAGATGGTGGGGCGGGCCATGGGCATTGCCTTGAAACCGCTTCACAAAGCCTCCGGCGCTGCTGGGGCCAAGGATCCGCTCCTGCGTCTGGCCGATGCTTCCCGCACCCGCCTCCGCCGTGTCGTTTTGGCGGGGAACTGGTGGGAGCAGGACAATGGTCCCCTGCTCGGGTATTTGGAGGCCGATGGTCGGCCCGTGGCCCTCTTGCCAGCGGGCGTGCGCGCCTACGAAATCTGTGATCCCGCGGATGGATCCCGCGCTCGAGTGACCAAGGAGGGAGCCGAACGGCTAAAACCCATGGCTTTCAGTTTTTTCCGCTCCTTCCCCGACCGGGTGCTGAAAACGCCGGATCTCATCCGGTTCGGCCTGTGCGGAGTTTGGCCCGACATTACGGTTATTGTCCTCGTCGGCATCGCCGGAGCCCTGTTGAATCTACTGACTCCGGTGGCCACAGGAGTGATTTTCGATTCCATCGTGCCGGCCGCCCAGCGGTCGCAACTGATGCAAATGACGCTGGGCTTGTTCGTGGCCGCCCTGGCCGGGCTCACCTTTGAGATCACCCGATCGGTGGCGATGCTAAGGGCGGAAAGCCGCAGCAACGCGGCTATAGAAGCGGCGATGTGGGACCGTCTATTGCTGCTCCCAATCCCGTTTTTCCGCAAGTTTTCGGCCGGGGATCTGGCGGCGCGTGCCAACGGGATCAACAACATCAGGCAGCATCTCTCCCAGGTCGTGTTGGGCTCGCTCCTGAGCGGCGTGTTCTCTTTGTTCAACCTGGCCCTGCTCTTTTATTACAGCAGCATGCTCGCTCTGGTGGCTACCGGATTGGTGCTCTTGAGCGTCGTCGTGACGGGCATCTCGAGCCTGTTGACTTTGAAATACACCCGGCAATATCTCGATGTGCAAGGCAAGATTTCAGGACTGGTGCTACAGCTCGTTACGGGTATATCCAAATTGCGCGTCGCCGGGGCCGAGCCCCAGGCTTATGCCCAATGGGCCCAGTCCTTCGCGGTGGAAAAGCGGCTGCACCTGAAGTCCCAGATCATCGCCAATGGTTTTGGGGTTTTCAACGCGATCTTCCCCACGCTGACTTCGATCTGTCTCTTTGGCACCATCGCATTCTATTTGAAGGATCAGATTCCCACCGGCGCGTTTTTGGCTTTCAATGCGGCCTGGGGCGCCTTTGTCGCTTCTATGCTCGGGATGACCGCCTCGCTGATGTCAACTTTGGAGATCATTCCCCTTTACCAAAGGACAAAACCGATCCTGGAAAGCACTCCGGAAATTGACAATACCAAAGTCGATCCGGGGATTTTGACCGGAAGGATTGAGTTCAGTCATGTCATGTTCCGTTACACCGAAGATGGCCCGCTCGTGCTCAACGACTTGTCTTTTGAGATTCATCCCGGTGAGTTTGTCGCCGTTGTCGGACCTTCCGGGTCGGGCAAATCCACGCTTTTGCGTTTGTTGCTCGGATTCGAGGCGCCCGAGTCGGGGGCGCTTTTCTTTGACCGCCTGGATCAAGCGGGCCTGGACATCGCCGCCGTGCGCAAACAACTGGGCGTCGTCCTGCAAAACGGCAAACTCATTCCCGGCACGATTTTTGACAATATCGTCGGTGCCAGCACGTTGACCTTGGATGATGCCTGGGATGCGGCGCGCAAGGCGGGACTGGCCGACGACATCGAGCGCATGCCCATGGGCATGCACACAGTCCTGAGCGAGGGCGCGGGCACCATTTCCGGCGGGCAGCGCCAGCGTTTGATGATTGCTCGCGCCATTGTTTCCCGTCCGCGCATCGTCCTCTTCGACGAAGCCACCAGCGCCCTGGACAATCCGACCCAGGCGGTGGTCAGCCAAAGTCTGGTGCAGCTTCAAGCCACCCGCGTGGTCATCGCGCACCGGCTCAGCACCATCGTCCACGCGAATCGCATCCTGGTCTTGCAGAACGGCAAACTGGTACAGAATGGCGATTATCCAACCTTGCTCCACCAACCGGGCCTGTTTGCCGACCTGGCCAAACGACAATTGGTTTAGGACCTCCCCGATCACAACTCTATGAGAAAAGTACTCTCCATCCTTAGCGAATTGAGCGATCTGGACATGGATTGGCTCATCAACAACGGTTCCAAGCATGTCATTCCCCGAGGCACGGTGCTTGTCCAGCAAGGCCAGCCCGTCGATGCCCTGCAATTCGTGCTGAAGGGTTTGTTCATGGTCTCTGTGCCGTCCAAAAACAACCTCGAAATTGCCCGCCTGGGCACAGGGGAAATCATCGGCGAGGTTTCCTTTGTCGATGCCAAACCCCCCTTGGCCAGTGTGACGGCCATCGAAGACAGCACCGTCTTCTCGGTGGGACGTCAGAAGTTGCTCGATAAACTAAAGCAAGACACTGGATTCGCCGCCCGGTTTTATCGGGCGGTGGCTATGTTCCTCGCCGATCGCCTCCGCACCACCACCGGGTTTCTGGCATATTACGGCAAAACTGAACTGCCGCCCGAGCAGAAAGAAGAGTTCGACGAACTCGACAGCAGCGTGCTCGACACCATCTCGATGGCCGGCAACCGCTTTGATCGCATGCTCAAAAGGTTGATGGGGTGATTCTGCGATCAGGAGCGAGCGTGTGCGGACAAAATCCATCAACATGGGCGGCCCACTTGCGAAGTTTACGCAATGTCGAACTCCTTGCCCGAGCGCCGCCCGTCGGAGATCGCACATGCTGTCCTTCGACCCAGCAGCGTGAATCGTGAAATGATCACCGATGACGAGCGGCGCGGCCTATTGGCTGACGCGGGCGCACGAGATGCCGAAATCGCCGAATTGCTCGAATATAACCGGAATCCGTTCGATCACACCCTCCTGCCTGCGCTGCGCGAACTGCCTTTGCCGGATGAACCCTTCGTTCAAGCCTGGCGCGGTTATGCCGAAGCGGCCGCTACTCAAGGATTATTCCGCACCCTGTGCCAAAACCTGGTTCAACTCCATTTCCCCATCCAGCCCGGCATGAGCCAATCCGAGACCTATCGCCATGTCACTCGGCAGGGTGGCCTCCCGGAAAACATGAACGAGACTCCTGGCTTGCGCTTGATCGCCCCGGATGAACTCCGGTTGGATATCTACCCCACCGCGGCAGGCTCTATTCCCATTTTAACCGTGAAGAAGCGGGAGGACTTTGTGGCGCTCATGCAGGCCCTCTTGCATCGGAATGAGCCCGTGCCCATCCCAGACTCAAAGGGCGCCTGCATGGTGGCGGGCTACAACAATTGGGGGCGTGTCCGGTCCCTCCAACAGGCCTGGGAACAAAAACGAGCTGCCGGGGAGGCCAACGGCAGTTGGGATGCCGAGTTTCAACGCATTATCCCGCGCAAGGAGCTTTATCAGGATCGTTTTATTCTGCTCAGTTCCGGTCCGTACAGCGGGGTGCAGGCCTCCGACTTGGGGCTCGAGACAGCGGCCTGGCTGGAGTCGTCTTGGATCCTCCGCCAGGAACATGAAGCGACTCACTATTTTACACGGCGGTTGTTTCGGTCCATGCGCAATAACCTGCTGGATGAAATCATGGCCGATTACATGGGGATTACCGCAGCCGAGGGGAGTTTCCGGGCCGATTGGTTCCTGCGTTTCATGGGACTCGAGCAAACCGACCGTATGCGATCGAGCGGTCGTTTGGCCATCTATCGCGCGTCACTATCCGACCAGTCCTTCCATCTCTTGGCGGGATTGGTGCGCCGAGCGGCGGAAAACCTTGCATCCTTTGATCGACGTTGTGTTGCCAAACCGCGCACCCCAGTCAGCCGAACCGCGGTGTTGATCGCCTTAGCCCATGGCACCCTCGAAGCCTTCGCCGCCGAGGATGGCGTCAGCCGCCTCGATCAGGTCTTTCGCTCGATCATGGCATCCAATCAATTGATTTAGTGGCTATTGCGACTTGGCTCACCGCTCCATTGTGCCTCCCCCAGAAACGAAAGCCATCCTGCGTTTGGTCCTGAATCGCTCGCTGTCCCTCGAAGAAAAGAGCGACTGTCCCGATCCGGGAGAGAACGCCTTTCCCGATGACAACGAGGCTCAACGTTTGCTCGCCCTCTGGGAAAAAATCGTGACCCAGGGGGATCCTCAACCCGGCCGCTTTGAGGCCCATTTGAAGACGCTGGGGATGGGTCGCGAGCAAGCGTTGGACCGGTTGAAAGGACGGGCTTTGCCGGATGATGTCCCCTGGCCAATGTGGGCGAAGCTGCTTGAGGAAGTTCTCCTGGATGACCACGGTCCAGACAGCCCGGTAGGGGCCGAATCTCCATCTCCCGACCCGGTGGCATCCTCCGGCCCCAAGGCTGGCCCCGGAGAAAACTCGCCCTCCAGCATCCCCGGAACGGGCGTACCGGTCTTCCCTGAATTCCTGGGCCGTTTCGTCCGGATCATTTTGACTCGGATACGCCGTCAGGCGGGCGATGACGACCAATTCATGTCCGCGAGCGTCGTGCGCGACCTGGCCGGTTATTTCCTCGAGCGGCTTTCGGCGCAAGCGGCTCGGACGGTGGCCTATGATGTGAAAAACCGCGCGGCTCGCCATGAGTTGCGAGGCGAGACATCCGCGCAGCGATACCAGTATTGGGTATCGGAGGTGCTGGGCCACAGCGAAGGGCTTAGCCGCTGGTTGCTTACGTATCCGGTTTTAGGACGGTTGCTTGGAACCGTATCGCTGAATATGATCGAGGCCGCGGTGCTGGTTCTCCGACGCCTCAAACGAGATTATCAGGAGATATCCCGGTGTTTCGGCCACGACGGGAAACTGGGCCGCCTCACCGGGCTAACAGCGGGACTCTCCGATCCGCATCGTCACGGACAAACGGTGTGTCGGTTGACCTTCGAATCCGGAGTGCAGGTGATTTATAAACCCAGAAGCCTGGCGGTGGACGCCACGCACAACCGCCTCTTGAGTTGGTGGAATCAACAGCAACCGGCTTTGCCCCTGCGCCCGGTGAAACTGCTACTTCGCCGTGATTATGGTTGGTGTGAATGGCTGCCGCAGCGGGAGTGCCAATCTGCGGAGGAAGTGTCGCGTTATTATCAACGCCAAGGAGTCCATCTGGCCCTCTTCTATTTGCTGGGCGGCACGGATTTTCATCATGAGAATTTCATCGCGTTTGGCGAATGGCCCGTTCCCATTGACCTGGAGGGATTGTTGGCTTTGGGGATTTTTGATCCCTATCCCCCGGTCGGCCCGGTCCCCCCCTGCCTCGAGCCCTTGTCAACTTCCGTCCTGTCCACCCTGATGCTCCCCGCCTGGCGCGGAGGTAAGTATGATCACCCGTTGGTGTTTACTTCCGGAATCAACGGAGGCGGGGATCGCGTTTCACCGTTTCCAGAGCCTGGCTGGATTCATCTGGGAACCGATCAATTCCAGCTTGTCCGTGAGTTTCGCGTGCGGGACACAACCGCCAGCCGTCCACGGTTTCGCGGAGAGCCTGTGAGCGTGGAATCGCATCTGCCTGGCGTCATTCAGGGCTTCCGGCTGGCGTACCAAACCCTTCAAAAAACGCGTGAATTCCTCTTGAGCGCGGAAAGCCCTTTGCGGCCGTTCCGTTCGGTCAAGAACCGCCGGATCATGCGCGACACCCGTCAATACAGTGATCTGCTGTTCTGGAGCACGTCTCCAGATCTGTTGACCTCCGGAACCGCCCGCGACATCGCCCTCGAACGGCTGCATGAAAACCCTTTGGGACCGCCGTTTGAGGAGGCCCCGATTGTCGCGCTTGAGAAACGAAGTCTCTGGGAGGCGGATATTCCGATCTTCTACAACCGGCCCGTCTCCCGCCTTCTGTGCTCGAGCACCGGCGCCCAGTTCGGACCGTTTCCCGTCCGAACGCCTTTCGGTCTAATGAAAGAGCGGCTGGCCCATTTCTGCGAAGAGGACATGAACTGGCAGATCGAACTCATTCGCGGCTCCTTTGGCATGTCCTTCGAACCAGCGAACACAATTTCGGTCTCTCCTTTTCATTCCCCAGAAACCGCAGCCGACGCCCCCCGGGACCCATTATTGCGGCACGCGGTGGCTTTGGGTGAAGGCCTTGAACGGCTGGCCTTGCGGGATGAGCGGGGATGCCGCTGGCTCACGTTGATGCGCCACCCTTCTTTTGCCAGCCAAGTCTTCTACGGCGTGACCGATCCTTGGCTCTATGCCGGTGCCGCCGGCGTGGGCTTATTTCTCGCAAATCTGGCCGTGGTAACCCACCAACGCCGCTTCGCCGAACTGGCTCAGGCCGCCTTGAATTACGCGGCTTGGCAGCATCGTTTCATGGTGGAACATCCCTTTGGCGATCCGCCCCCCCTCTCGGGTTATTGCGGTCAAGGCTCGCTGATCTACGCTTTTGTCGAAGGGGGACGCCTCTTGAACGATGACCGGTGGCTGGCCCGCGCGCTGGAGCTGCGGGCCGCCATCTCCAAAGAACGGATTGAAAGAGAGGAAAACCCCGACGTCGTCGGTGGCTTGGCGGGCTTGCTCTGGGCCTTGATCCATCTTTATAAAGTGGCTCCTGCGTCCGAAATCCTGACGGAGTTGATCGCCATCGGCGATCGCCTTGTGGCTCTTCAGAGCACGGGTGACACCGCCGCAGGATGGTGGGTCCCGGGCTTGGATAAAACCTTATTGGGCATGGGCCATGGCGCGGCGGGCATTGTGAATGCCTTGGTTCGTTTGTATGGCGTCACCGGCTTGGAGAGATTCCGCCGGGCCGCGCAAAAGGGGATCCAATTCGAACGTCTTCATTTCTCCGCCTCCCACGGCGATTGGCCCAATCTGCAACGTCCGTCCGCGGAACCTTCCTTCATGACCGGCTGGTGCGCGGGAGCGCCCGGAGCGGGTCTGGCGAGGCTCAATCTCACACCCGCTTGGCCGGACGACGACACGCTCGATAAAGAGATCGAGTGCGCCGTGGCAGCGACCCTCCGTCACTTAGGCAAGGACGCGCACCACCTTTGTTGTGGCGAAAGCGGTCGCATCCTGTTTCTCTTGGAAGCCTCTGCCCGACTGCATTCCCCGTCCTTGGCCGCACGTGCCAAAGAGGCCGGCCTGTGTCTGGCCAAGTCTTACGAGACCCAGGGATTCTGGCTGATGCAGTCCTGCTCCGAACGGTCCATCCTGCCCGAGCTCATGGGGGGCATCTCCGGCATCGGTTTGACATTTCTGACCCTCGTCGCCCCTGAGCAGCGATCCAAAGTATTGACCTTGGAATAAAGGGTCTTCACTACAACTCCTTCAACATGCGCACCGCCTTTTGCGCGAGTTGCTCTCCCGCACCCGGCGCGAACGAACTGCTTTGCACCGAAATCCCTCCCCGGCACTCGAAGTAGCGCCCGAAGGGCCGCAGACCGAGGCCCACATGACGATGCGGATGGCCAAACGCACCGGGCAGGTCCTGCGACGCCGCATCTACAGATGCCTGTTGCGGCGCCGCCAACCGGCGGAACACGCGATCAAAAGAGGGGAGCCGGAAAATCACGGTTTCCAAGGCTTGAGCGCCCCAATCTTGCGCGCGCGGCGAATGCGGGCGAGGTCTTTCCGGGCGGAGCTTTCGACTTCCTTGGGGGTCACGCGATATTCCTCAAAAGGGGAGGGTGACCCGACGAAGAAATGCCAGGCGGCATCCTGCATGGCGGAAGAGAAATCGGCATACCGGACGGAAGCGACCTGGGTCTCGACGAGTTGGGCGACCGCATCGGTCAGAACGATCTGGCGTTTGCTCATGGGAGATTTGTGCCACTGGGAACGCGCCCAAACAAGTGCCGAGTTTTCTTGGAGCGGCAGCGGCAGGATGTCCGTTTTCAATTCTCACCTGCAGCCTGGAATCGAGCCCTTAAGACCGGGACCTGAATTCCAGGTCAAAAATGCTCACTACATCAGTTTTCTGAGTCCAGAAGTTTTCGGTCGATGGCCTTGAGGATCGATTCTTGTCTTTTGGTCAGCGTCACCACGCGCGAGATTCTGAACACGTTCTTAGTATCA
>ORJL010381657.1_pt1 | contig 33449 bp, 29 predicted proteins | sample 1779941 | NCBI WGS metagenome assembly ORJL01 (sample SAMEA104232317, study PRJEB22302) | groundwater metagenome | biome: forest; feature: aquifer; material: groundwater | place: USA | collected 2011-08-07 | depth 5.8 m | reverse complement strand
TTTTTCTCAACAACTTCAAACCCTTCCATGCTAAGTTTCATTGGCTTTTTCATATGTAGTTACAATGTAACTACCTTATATTTATTTTTTTCGGTACTAGAGAATATAAGTGAAAATTGCTTCAGAAAACTATCTTATTACGGAAATCTTAGCCAAGCAAAAAGACTTATAAATGTCTCGGATTTACAGCTTGCTATGCGTATAAGCGTTTTTGGGATGGGTTATGTCGGTAGTATTCTTGCTGCTGGATATGCACATTTCGGGTTTGATGTTGTCGGCGTTGATGTCGAGAAGAAAAAGGTTGATTATATTAACAGCGCTAAAGTTCCTGTTATTGAGAAAGGTCTTGAAGAGTATTTTGTTAAAGGCGTCAATTCAGGGAAAATTATCGGCACAACTGACAGCAAAAAAGCAGTCCTTGATTCAGAGATTTCGTTTGTTGCAGTCGGAACACCGTCTTCTGATTCTGGGGAGATTGATTTGAGATATACTTTAAGAGTTTGCGAGGATATTGCGCAAGGATTAAAAGAGAAGAAATCTTATCATCTGATTGTTTTCAAAAGCACTTTATTTCCGGGAACAGTTGAGAGCAAACTGATTCCTCTGATTGAAAAAATCTCCGGGAAAAAATCTGGGAGAGATTTCGGTGTCTGCCATAATCCTGAGTTTTTGCGGGAAGGAGAAGGCGTGGATGATTTTTTCAATCCGCCATTGACAATCATAGGCGAGCTTGATAAAAAATCAGGGGATGTGCTTTTTGATTTGTATAAAAAATCAGAGAAGCTTGAAATGAAAGAATCCGAGATTGTGAGGACGGAGATTAAGATTGGCGAGATGATAAAGTATGTAAATAATTCGTTCCATGCCTTGAAGGTTGTTTTTGCGAATGAGATTGGCGCAATTGCAAAGGCATCTGGAATTGACGCGCATGAAATAATGAAGTATTTTTGCATGGAGAAGGATTTGAATATCTCTCCTGCTTATCTCAAACCAGGAGCGCCTTATGGCGGAAGCTGTTTGACTAAAGATTTGTCTGCTCTCAGGTTTGAGGCGAGAAAGCTTGGCGTTAAAACAACTCTTCTGGATTCAATCTCTAAGAGCAACGAGAATAATATTGAGCATTGCGCTGAGCTTATAGAGAAGCAGGGCAAGAAAAATATTTGTGTGCTTGGATTGAGCTTTAAGGAAGGCACTGATGATTTGCGGTCAAGCCCGATTGCGATTATCTGCCAAAGACTTTACAAAAATGGCTACAACTTAAAGATTTATGATAATAATTTTGTCAATTCAGAAAAGTTCGGCGTTAACAAGGCGCTTCTAGATGGAGAGTTCAGCTTTATTAAAAGCGTCATAAAAAATTCCCTGAGAGAAGCCATTGACGGAGCAGAGGTAATTGTGATAAAGAACAAAGATGCTGAGTATAAAAAAATAAAGGATATGATAAATAAAGATGTTGTTGTCATTGATTTAGTCCGACTGTTTGAGAAGTCGGAGATTAAAGAGATAAATTCATCAGGAGCAAAATATATCGGGCTTTTTTGGTAAATTAAAATGTCATCGGAAGATTGGGATAAATACTGGACAAGCAAGACAAAGAACAAGCTGTTTAAGATTTTCAGGACGCAAATATTTGCAAGGGCTGTGAGGTATTATACTGATAAATATTTTCCAAGAGAAGGAACTTTTGTTGAGGCAGGATGTGGCTCAGGCCAGACTTCTCTGAGGATTGGAAAATACAGGAGAAAATTGATTGCTTTAGATATTAGCGTGAAGGCGCTTGAACGAGCAAGGGAAAATAAGAAGTTTGATGAGTTTATTTTAGGCGATATTACAAAGCTACCTTTCAAGGATAATTCTATTAATGGCTTGTGGAATCTTGGTGTGATGGAGCATTTTACCGACGATGAACTACCTGATGTGATAAATGAAATTCATCGTGTATTGAAACCAAAGGGAGTTGCAATTTTGTTCTGGGCAACAAAGATAACTCCTTATCAGCTTTGTTTGGATAATTTTAACAGGATTTTCAGGACGAATTTCCAGCTTTTCCCAGACGAACATACACGGCTTAAATCTAAAAAACACGGCAGAATAATAATGGCAAGAACAAAGTTTAAAGACTATAAGGTATTTTTTTCATGGAGAGACATGTTTACTGATATTATTATCGTGGCAAGAAAATGAAAAGCGCATCGTTCGTTATTCCAACTTATAATGAGAAGGAGAATATCTCAAAACTTATTCCTGATATTGAGAGTGTTCTGAAAGAGAATGGAATTGACGGAGAGATTATTGTTATTGATGACAATTCTCCAGACGGCACCGGGCAGATTGCTGAGGATTTTAATAATAGATTTGACAATGTAAAAGTAATTCACAGAAAAAAGAAAGAAGGCGTCGGCTCTGCAAGGAGATTGGGATTTTCTTTGGCAAGCAAGGAAATAATTATCAGCATGGAAGGCGATAACACGCATAATCCAAAGTATATTCCGCAGTTTATCGAAAAGATTAATGAAGGCGCTGATTTGGTTATCGGAAGCAGGTATCTTCCAGATTCAAAGATTCTAAATTGGCCTTTGAAGAGGAGAATCATCAGCAAGGTTGCTAATTTTATCGCAAGGTTTTTTGCAGGCGTAAGATTGACAGATGTTACTAATGGCTATCGTGCATTCAAAAGAAGCATGTATCAGAAAATTACTGTTGATTCTTCAGGTTATCCGTTTAATATGGAGTTTGCATGTGAGACGCATTCTCTCGGATTTAAGATAGTAGAGATTCCAATTATTTTCAAGGACAGGGAAACCGGAAAGACAAAGATGAAAGTCAGTCGGGAATTGCTTTCCTTCCTAAGCACTGCTTTTAGGTTTGCATATACTTACCGGCCCATGAAAGTTTTCGGCTCCATAGGATTTTTGTTTGTTCTTTTGGGGATGGCAACATCTGCTTATCTTACATACATTAAGATTACAACAGGATATATCGGCAACCGGATTCCGATTTTGTTTCTCGGGCTCGTGTTTATTATTTCAGGTATACAAATTTTGTCTTTAGGGCTTATTGCGAATGTACTCTCAAAACTCCGTCGGGAATTATTAAAGTGAGCAACTAAAATGGGGCATGAAAAGTTTCTTGAAATTGCTTTGAGCAGGATTCCGGCAATCTTGAGTCTTCAGGACAGGAATCAGTTTTCTCCATCTTATGGCTCGTTTGACAGAGAGCATTGGCAGTATAAAAAAACAGATACGCCTTATGCAAGTGTGCAGTGCGCGAGTTTTTCATTGACTCTGCTGTATAAAAACAAGCTTCCAAACAATCCTTATTTTCAGAACAAAAAAATTCTTGAGTGGATTACAGCAGGGCTTAGGTTTCTGGGCAAAATACAAAAATCCGACGGGAGTTTTGATGAATATTATCCGAATGAAAGATCTTACATTGGAACAGCGCTTACTTTGTATCCGTGCGCAGAGGCATTTGCATTGATTAAAGATGAGATTGATGAAAAATCAAAAAGTGAGATTGCAGGAGTTCTTATGAAATCAGCTGAGTTTCTCTCGAGGAATAGTGAGCCGAAAGTCCTTAATCAGGAAACAATGGCAATGCTTGCAGTTTATGTTACAGGAAAATCTCTTGATACAAAAAAATTTGATGCTGTTGTTAGAAAAAAGCGTGATTTTATTCTCAGCGCCCAGTCATCTGAAGGATGGTTTCCAGAGTATGGAGGATGTGATGTTGGTTATCTGAGTTATACAATTGATTTCCTCTCAACTTATTATAAAAAGAGTTCCGACGAGAAAGTGCTTGAGGCAATTGACAAGGCGATTGAGTTTATCAGTTATTTTGTTCATCCAAACGGAACAGCAGGCGGAGAATATACTGCGAGAAATACAGAGTATTTAGTGCCGCATGGCTTTATGGTTATGTCAGAGAGAAATGCTTTGGCGAATTCAATTCTGCATTTTATTGAGGAGTCTTTGACGAGGAAAAGGGATTTCACAACAATTGACAGACTTGACAACAGGTATCTGCCACTTTATACTCATCAGTACATCCAGACATATCTAGACTTTAAGTATGATTATAAGAAAGAGGAATTGCCTTTTCAGAGGCAGAATTTCACAAAGCACTTTAGAGATGCAGGAATAATGGTGAAGAAGCAGGGGCATTACTATATTATCATTGGGATAAAAAAAGGCGGAGTCATCAGAATATATGATACAAAAACAGAGGATATTTATTTTGCTGATTGCGGTTATGTTGCAAAGTCCTCAAGCAGTGTTTCTGCAAGCTCGTATCTCGACGAAAAAGGAAACGGCAATACTGCTGTTGCAAATGACGATGAGATAGTTTTAGAGAGAAAATTTTATGAGATTGCATGGCTTACTCCAAGTGTAGTGAAGCATATTGTGCTGAGGATTATTTTGTTCAATTCATTCATCAGCAAGATTGTTCGCGAACAGATAAAGAAGAGGCTGATTACAAGGATGAAACTTAATGATATTAAAACATCGAGAGTGATTCAGTTTAAATCTGACAAGGTTATAATTTCAGATGAGGTAATGTCAAATGAAGAGATTGAGCTTTACAATGTTGATAAATTTTCTTTCAGGTATATTCCATCCTCGGCTTTTTTTCAGGAGCAGGAAATCAGGATGAATGGAATAAAATTTAAAGGAAAGCAGAAATATTTCAAACTGCAGACAGAGATACAATTAAAATGAAGCCTATAATGAAACATGCAGTCTATATAATTCTCCTTGTAATTTTGGCTCTTGTTGTTTTTCATAATAACTTAAAGCTTACGCATCTTCCTATGCTGGATCCTGTAACTTATTATTATCCTCTGCTTTCTGTTTTGAAGCAATCTTTTACTTTGTATGGAGATTTTTTCCCGTTATGGAATCCTTATGTGATGTCTGGAATTCCTTATTATTTTGATCCTGTTTCAGTTGAGATTTTTTCTTTGACTGGAATGATGGTTTATCTTCTGCCTGATGTTGCTATGGCTATGAATATTGCATATCTTCTGAGCGTTATATTAGCAGGAATCTTCATGTATTGGCTTGTATATGATTTGACAAAAAGGCATGAAGCTGGTTTTATTTCAGGAGTCATTTTTATGATTAACGGCTTTATCAGAGCAGTGATGCTCGGACCAGGAGGAACAACTCTTGACGCATATTTCTTCATGCCGATTGTTTTTCTTATGCTGATTAGGGCATTGAAATCTAAACAATGGATTTTCTATTCTGTAATAAGTGGAATTCTTTTAGGACTGATGATAAGGGGAGGACCGGATTTGAAGGTTGTGTCATGGTTCGGATTTGCAGTAGGATTTTTATTTTTGTTTCATCTGATAGGACGGGATTTTAAAGGAAGATTTGTGAAAGTATTTCTTGTCGGATTAATATTGTCGTCTATTGCTGTCGGGCTTAATACACAGAAACTTTTTCCGACTTTAGAATATCTCGATACAACAAATAAAGCAGGTTTGACTCTTGACATGCTTAAAGAGGAATATACACAATGGAAAGATATTTTTCCGGCATATATCCAGCCATTTGATGGAAATTTATTTAAGATTGGGTATGTCGGCGAGCAGAGGCATATCGGCATAATTGCGTTCCTGCTTGCGCTGTATGGGTTATTTGTATTCAGAAAGAATAAGATTGTTCTTGCGCTTGTTGCAACTGCGATTATGATTTTGCTGATTATCAACGGACCAGTGTTTTGGATTATTTGGCAGACAGTTCCTTTATTCAAGAGTTTCCGGCATATTTACAGAGCAGGAATTGTTTTTATGTTTGCTATGTCTGTGCTGGCAGGTTTTGGCGTTGCTGGTATTTTAGCCAAAGCAGAGGAAAAAAATGTTAAGAAGAAAAATAGATTTTTGATTTTTATAGGAATATTTGTTTTGCTGATTCTGAATATTTATGTGTTTAGTTATGTCCAGGGTTATTTTGACACACAGGACATCAATTACAACATCGCAAGAAATTATGTTGCGCAGAACATGAGCAGTATGAAAGGAATTTTTAGGTATCACGACGCTGAATCAAGAGGGATTGACTGGGGAACGCAGTTTTCTTATGTGCCTCTGAAGATAAGCAATATTTATGGATACCTTACAGCATGGCAACCTGCATACATGAATGTTTATCTTGCTATGGCGAATAATAATCCTGCGAAATTCTGGGGAATTCTCAATATGAAATACCTTACATCAACTCAGCCCTTGAACTTATCAGGGTTTAAGCTCGTCGGAAAATATGAGAAATGCAATGACTGTTATGAAACAGGAGACATCCAAAAAGTTTTCGGACCTTACTTGTATGAGAACGAGAAATTTTTGCCGAGAGCTTATGCTATAAAGAACAGCGTGCTGATTATCGGCGATGGAAACTTTGCTCTGCAGAACGGCCAGTCTTTTGATGGAAGATATGTATTGATGTTCGATGACAAATTTAATCCGGCGAATACAGTCATTATCAAGGGAAAGCAGAGGATAAATGAATATTCTCTCGAGGAATTAAAGAGATATTCTGCAATAATTTTGACACAAGGCTCAATCATGGATTCCCAGAGCCAGTATCTTATGGATTCTTACATCAAGGAAGGAGGATTTATACCAAGAACAGGAGAAGAGTTTGCAGCAATGTTTGACAGGTTTGACGGAAATCTTACTGCAATTCCTGACGAGAATTATTTGACACATACCTTTGACAGATACGAATTAAAGCTCAGCAGAAAATATACTGGATTTATTGTGCTGAGCGAAAAGTTTTCTACATTTGATGGCTGGGAAGCAAAAGCTGATGGAATGCCTGTGGAAATATTAAATGCAGATGTAGTTATTTCTGCAGTGTATGTTGACAAGCCAATTGAAAGTATTGTGTTTGAGTATAAGCCAATGGCTTATGTGCTTGGAAGGAATATAACAATTGTGACAATGCTTTTTGTTTTAGGTTATTTTGTATTTTTGGTATTCAGAAAATTTATGGTTAAAGCAAATAAGGGGGAGGAGGGGATTTAATGGATTACACAGAATATAAGGAAGGCGTTTCTGCTTCAAATTTCTGGTTCTGCGGAAAAAGAGATTTAATAAATAGATTGCTTGCAACTCACGTCGGATTTGGCAGGAATGTAAAAATATTAAATATTGGTTCTGGTACTGGTGAAGATTTGGAAGTGATTGCAAGATATGGAAAAATATATGTAATAGACATAAGCCAAGAAGCGATTTCTGTTGTCCCTGAGAAACTGTGCGTAGAGAAGAGAGTTGCTGATGCATGCAATCTTCCATATAAAGATGAGTTTTTTGATTATGTCATTTCTTTTGATGTTTTTGAGCATATCGAAGATGATGTCAAGTCAGTTTCTGAGGTACATAGAGTCTTAAAAAAAAGCGGAATGCTTATTTTTACAGTACCTGCATTTAAAGTTCTGTTTAGCAGCCATGATAAGCATTTGGGGCATTATCGCCGGTATTCTAAAGGTATGCTGAGAAGATTGCTGCATAATTTTTACGGACTCAGGATGAATTATTGGAATGCATTCATGTTTCCTCCGATTGCATTGTTGAGATTGATGAAGAAGAATTCAAAGCCTGAACTGGATTATATAAGAATTCCTGCATTGGTTAATAGTTTAGGATATAACTTGCTGAAGTTCGAGAATAGTATAATTGAAAAGAATATCCCGCTGCCAATGGGGCTGAGTATTGTTGGCTATTGCAGAAAGTAAAATGCTTAAGAATAAAAACCTTCCTTACATAGTATTGATTATTATTTTAGCTTTGTTTATTGTGAGAAATGATATACTGGGCAATAAGGTGCAGTTTTCTGGAGACGGAAGGGATTATTTTCTGGCGCATCAGATAGTTATAAGGAATGCAATTAATTCAGGGTTTTTTCCGATCTGGACACCATTTTTGCACAGCGGCATGCCTCTTTTTGCGAATTCGCAGATTGGTGTTATTTCACTTAGTTCTGTTATTGGATTAGCAACACCGTCTGTTTTTTTTGCGCAGTTTTTGAATGCCCTTGTGCATCTAATTCTTCTCGGATTGGGATTGTTTTTTCTTGGAAGGACTCTCGATATTGAGAATAAATATTCATTTGTAATTGCAGTTGTCGGGATGTTCAGCAATTATGCATCTAAATCAATTTTCTTTGCGCCTTTCCAGTTTGTCGGCTTTGTGTGGATGCCTTTTGCGATTATGTTTGCAATCATGGCAGTGAGAAAAAAAGAATGGATAATGCACAGCATATTTTCAGGAATCTTTCTTGCATTGCAGTTTCTCGAGGGGGGTTTGGAGGTTTTTCAGTATACTGCAATAACTGTTTCTGTTGTTGTTTGTTTTCATATTGTTGGAAAATCAATTCTTAATCGGCTTGTTAAAGTTTTTCTTGTAGGCATTGTTATTTTTATTGTGACATTTGGCTTGTCTGCAATAAAGCTTTTTCCTGCTTCTGAACTTGCAGGAAGTTCTAACAGACAGCAGGCATTTAATTATGAAACAACACTCGGGACGCATCTTGAATGGAGCAGTTTATTCAGCACTGTTGTAGACGGAAGAAGTCTTAGCGAGCCATTGAAGCATCCAATCAAGGGAAGCGATGCTCCAGGCATTGGAATTATTTCTATCTTGCTTGTTTTTCTTGGATTTGCTTATTTCAGGAAGAAAAATTTCCTGCTGTTCTTGCTGATTGCTGTTTTTGGAATTCTGCTCATTACAGATTCTCCACTTGTCTGGATTTTGTGGAAATATTTTCCGTTTTTCAACAAGCAGAAGCACGTAATTAAGGGGCTTGTTGTTTTGCTTCTTGCGCTATGTGTTCTTGCCGGTTACGGCGCGCAGTTTTTTGTATCGAGATTCAAGGATAAGAAAGCTGCGAATATTGCTTATGCTGTTCTTGTAATTTTGCTTATTGCAACTTCATGGGGATTTACTTATAATATCAAAATGAAAAATCCTCGCCCAGAGATTGAGAGTGTTGACATAATGAAATATATGGGCGATGATAAGGATACATTCAGATTCAAGGCATGGGAAACAAACGGGATTGACTGGGGAACTAATTATTATTCTGCCAGTTATAGTCTCGAGGATATTTATGGTTATGTGAATTTATGGAATCCTAGATATATGCCAGAATTTTTATCTATCGCAAATTCACAGCCAGCAAAGTTTTTCGGGATTTTGAATATGAAATACATGACTTCTATGAATCCATTGAATATTTCTGGTTTCATGCTTGTGGAGAAGTTTCCTGACAGAGTTGCAGGATGTAAGTATGACAAGGAAAGCGTTCTTATCGAGGAAAAAGGCGGTGAGCATTGCCCAGATTATAATATGCATCTGAAAGCATGGGGACCGTATCTTTATCTGAATGAGAAGTTTATGCCAAGGGCTTATGCTGTTGAGCATGCTGTCTTGATTCTTGGAGACGGGAATTTTGTCATGCAGAACAATCAGCCAATTTCTGCTGCTTATATATTGATGCTGAATCCAAAATTTGAGCCGTCAAATACTGTGATTGTGAGAGGAAAAACAAGTATCAATGATTATTCTCTCGATGAATTGAAAAGGTATGATGCGATGATTCTTACTCAGGGAGCTGTTGCTGACCAGCAGGGCTATGCGCTTGCTAATTCCTATGCGTCTTCTGGTGGATTTATTCCTGCCAAATCAGAGGACTTTGACAAGATGTTTGATTCTCTCGGAGGAGAATTTGCCAAGGTAGAGTATACAAGAGTTAATTACAATCATTACAGAGCCAATGTTCCTGCAGACAGAAAATTCCTTGTATTAAGCGAGATGTTTTCAGTTTTTCCCGGCTGGAGCGCAAAAGCAAATGGGAAATATCTAGATATATTAAATGCAAACAGTATGAACACAGCAGTTTACGTCGGAGGAAACGCGCAAGTGATTGATTTTGCCTATTTTCCTGAGAGTTTCAAGAATGGCTTGATTATCACTTCTCTGACAGCATTGGCAATTATCGGATATTTTGGCTATTCTGGATATACTTTTTTCATGAGAATAAAAGATAAAGTTAATAATCAGGTTCAACAGACTTCTGGGCAATGAAGATTGCTGTAATTTCAACATATCCTCCAGATGAATGCGGAATTGGGATATATACAAAAAACCTTGTGGAGGCGCTGCTAAAATCAGGAGCTACTGTCGAGGTAATTACCTTTCAGGGCTATAATTACACAGATAAATATGTCAAGCCGATTCTCAGGAAAAATTCTCTTGGCACTTATGTTCAGGCAGCGAATTATATTAAGCGAAATAATTTTGACAGGATTTTAATACAGCATGAATTCCCGTTCTACAATATTTTTTATTTTCAAGTAATGCTGCTGCTTTTAAAATTGTCCGGAAAAAAAGTTAATGTGACAATACATACAATTCCTCCTTACACAGATTTTTTTAAGAAGAGCGCAATAAGAATTCTGCATTCTGTGATTCTGTTTTTTTCCGACCAGATTATTCTCCATACTAATTATGCGAGGAAAAAATTGGTGAAAAGCACATTTATAATGAAGCCAGTGAGAATAATGCACATCCCTGTTAATAAGTCCGTGTTGAAGCCGCAGAAAATTTTACCAAAGAAAAAAGTTAATGTGCTTTGCTTTGGATTTATTGGATATGAGAAAGGGCTTGATATTGCCTGCGAAGCTCTTGGAGGACTGAGGAATGTCAAGCTGACAATTGCAGGGAGAGTTCATCCGAGGTTTGTTGCACAGCAGAGTGCATTTCTGGGGAAGATTAAGGACTATGCAAGAAAGTTCAGGAATATCAAGCTGATTAATTCGTTTATTCCGGATAAGCAGAAAATTTCTTTATTCAGGAAATGTGATTTTGTTTTGCTGCCTTATATATTTATAGAGCAGAGCGCTGTCTTGACAGAGGCATGGTCATATTATAAGATTCCTATATGTTCTAATATCCCTGCATTTCTTGAGGAGCTTGAAGGAGAGACTTATGGAATAAATTTCAAGAGCGAGAATCCTGCTGAGTTAAGGAAGACTATTCTGAAAATTGCAAGCGATGTTGATAAGCAGAGAAGCATCCTGAAAAATATTGGCAGGATTAACAAGGAAAGAAGTTTTGAGAGCATTGCAAAGAGATATTTGCGGGAGCTTGTTTAGCAAAATGAGTAAAATATTTATAATGCAGAGTATTAGATTATTTCTATGAGAGTCCTTTTTTTGTATCCGACAACACCTCCAGAAATTTTTCCGCCAAGCTTTTCTCAGGGAATTGGATATTTATCTTCTTCTCTTAAGGCAGCAGGGCATAAGACAGAGCTGTATTTGTGCTGGGAATATAATGAGCAAGAGTTGAAGAAAAAGATTGAGCAGTTCAAGCCGAATATGGTTGCAGCTAATGCTGTTTCTGACCAATTCAAGTTGGCTCAGCAGCTTATTGATTATTGCACTAATGTTTCTAAGATTCCTGTTGTTCTCGGCGGAGTTCATTCTATGGTTGTTCCTGAAGAGGCAATCAAGGCAAAAGGCATTATTGGGATTTGCGTAGGAGAAGCAGAGGAAGCGTTTGTTGATTTCTGCAATAAGTTTGAGAAAGGAGAGGATTATCTTCATGTGAATAATTTCTGGTTTAAGACCAATAAAGACGGCAAAGAGGAGATTATCAGGAATCCGATGAGGTCTTTGCTTCAGGATTTGGATTCACTGCCTTTTCCAGACAGGGAGATGTTTGAGCCGTATATTAATTTCGGCAACGAGCTTGCGTTCATGACTGCTCGAGGCTGCCCTTATGAATGCACTTACTGCATTAATCATACCCTTATGAAAATCCAGAAGGACTTGGGAAAGTTTGTCAGGTATAGATCAATACCGAATGTGATGAAAGAGATTACAGAGGCAGTTGCAAAGTATAAGCCAAAGAGACTGATTTTTGACGACGATACTTTTACTCTGAATCCAAAGCATGTGAAGGAGTTTGCTGATGGATATTCCAAAGAAGTTCGTTTGCCTTTTGTCTGCAATATCCGAGTTGAGACAGTGAATGAGTCTGTGTTTGCTGATTTGAAAAGAGCCGGCTGTGCAGAGGTAAAAGCCGGCATTGAAAGCGGGAATGAAAATCTCAGAGTTAATGTCTTGAAGAGGAAAATGACAAATGCTCAGATTGAGCTTGCATTTAAGCTCGCGCACAAGTATGGAATACAGGCAAGCGCTTTTAACATGATTGGTCTGCCGACTGAAACTGAAGACCTGATTTGGGATACAATAAAACTCAATAGGAAAATAAAGCCCCACAGAATTAGTGCAACGATTTTTAATCCTTATCCAAATACCGAGTCTTATGAGATGTGCAAGAAGAACGGCTGGATTAGCGAGAGAAAAGTAAGGTCTTACTGGGAAAATGAAACAATGCTCGACCAGCCGTCAATAACAAGGGATAAGGTTAAGATGTTTCAGAAGATATTTTTCGGAGCTGTTTATTATCCGCATCTGACATGGCTTTGGATTCTGATGTATAAGATGAGATTTAAGGAGGATTACTGCGCTCTTGATGCATTGAAGGATTTTAAGAAGTGGTTTGCTTCCAAATTAACCCATCACCAGATTGATGTGCTTATGAGGTTTGTAAAGCCAGTTTAGAATTGTTTTGTAATATTTTTTTGAATTGCCTAATATATTCTGATGAAATCTTGCGCCAGTCTGTTTCGTCTCTATAATTCATAATTCCTTGCTGATATTTTTCATAATTTGAAAATATCTTTTTTATTCCTTTGGCTATTTCAGATGATTTCTTTGGCTCGATTATAACGCCGCATTTGAATTTGTCAACCATTTCCCAGATCGCGCCTGTTTTTGTTACCAATATCGGAAGTCCGTATGATACAGCATCTGCGGCAACAGCAGACTGGTAAGAACCCCATATATACGGCAGGGCAATTATATCTGCCCAATGGTAATGTCCGTCTTTTTCTTCGTCTGTAAACCATTCCTTGCTGATAAACTCTGTATTTTTCAGAGTTTTTGTTTTGATTAATTCTTTTAATTCATTGCTGTATTTAGAAAGTGTTTTGTCAGGCATTGAAGCAACAATTCTAAGATTGTATTCCGGAAGGTTATCCATTGCCTGTATAAGATATTCTATCCCTTTCAGCTTTGAGAGAATTCCAAAGAAAAGGATATTTTTCTTGTTTAATACATGGGGATTTTTTTGTGTTATCCCCATGTAAATACACTCAATATTATCTGCATGGTATTTTGCTTCAAGAAATTGTTTCTGCCCCTGAGTATGGACGATAATCTTGCCTGCTTTTTTCACAATGGCTTTTTCGATAGCGCAGAGTATTTTTTTCTTTATCCCTTTGCATGTGTATTGCACCTCATGCAGTTCAACAATCATCGGAATTTTCTGGCTCAACGCATGAAGAAGGTTGATATTGAGAGTATATTTCCCATAAAATGGAGCAATGTAATGAAGATGAATCATGTCGAGTTTTTCTTTTTCAATTATCTTTGCGAGAGATTTTTTCAGTCTGAATGATTTGAAGTCTATTTTATAGTCGGCATCTGATTTTTCTGTTCCGATAGCAACGAGAGAGATTGATTTTTTAAGCTCTGCAATAAGATTGTGATAAGTATGCGCAATGCCGTCTTTTTCAGGAGGAAATCTGCATACAACGCCGATTTTCATTTTATCATGCTCATTTTGTTATAAAGCTTTATTATTGCTTTTGAAAAGCTTTCTGAGTCTGTATCTTTCAAGAGGATTCCTGTTTTTATGACCTCAGGATGCGAGCATAGATTGAATGCTATTACCTGCTTTCCGCATGCTTGAGCTTCAACAGCAGGCAAATCAAACCCTTCCCATTTCGTGCATGTTGCATATATGTCTGAGGCAGCATAGTATTCCGGCAATTCTTCATCGAGAACAAAGCCAGTGAAGATGATGTCTTTTTCAAATCCTGCTGAAAGGGATTTTAGTCTTTCGTAATAGTTTTGGAATGTCGGTTTTCCTACAATGAGGAGTTTGAGATTCTGGATAGTATTTTTTGCAAGCAGGAATGATTCTATAAGTGTATGAACTCCTTTGTGTGGTGAGATTCTTCCCACATAGAGAAGCACAAATGATTTTTCAAGAGAATATTTTTTTCTGATTCTATCTCCTGAAATATTTTTGTTGAATCTTTTTTTGTCTATCTCAGGATATTCAACAATGCTATCTTTGCCTGTTTCTTTTTTCAGTTCTTGCCTAAGAAAGTCGCTGATTGAGATTATCTCGTCGGCATTTTTTATTGTTCTGTTGCTGAAGAAATTGAAAAGTTTCATGTAAGCTCTTTCAAAAAAGCTGTCGAAGAGATGAGGAAAAGCAACTCCTGCATTATGATAAACGTATTTGATTGGGAATTTTTTTCTTGCCTTGCTTGCAATAATGTTCATTGGATAGAAATGGCTCAGGACAATGTCATAATCCTTGAGCATTTGAGAGTATTTGTTTATTGTTTTAATGTCGAGGAAGAATAATAGGCGATAAAGCCGTTCCGATATTGGATTGGAAGGCATTCCTATTTCTATTATTTCAACATTCGGGATTTTGATTCTTGCTTTTAGCGTGAAGATTGTTACCTTGTTTTTTTTCTCGAGAAATTTTTCTGCTTCAGAGAGCACAAGCCTGTCTATGCCGCTGTAATAGAGCAGTGTCGGTGTGAGTATTGCAATTTTCAGATTTTTCCAGTCAGATGCTGCCATTTTAGTTTCAATACTTTTGTATATCCCCAGAATAAATGTTTTAAGCCGAGTTTTGAGCTGCCTTTTTTTCTTTCTGCAAAGACTATCGGGATTTCTATTATTTTAAACTTTTTAAGAAATGCCTTGTATAGGATTTCCTGCACTATATCAGGACCTTTTGCGGTTATTGTGTCGAGGTTTATTGCATCGAGAACTTTTCTTTTGAAGCATCTGTATCCTGAGTTGCAGTCCCTGATTTTCATTCCAAGAGTTGTTCTAATGTAAAAATTTGCGAATGATGTAAGAAGTTTTCTGTATTTGCTCCTGCCGAGTTGTTTTCCTTCTTTTATCAGTCGAGAGCCGAGGACTACATCTCCTTCTTTTATCGCTGAGAGAAGTTTTGGTATGTCATCAGGGTTGTGACTGAAATCTGCGTCCATCTCGATTATTATGTCATATCCCAATTCGAGAGCTTTTCTGAATCCAGCGACTCCTGCTGTGCCTCTGCCTCTCTCGGCAATTCTCTTGAGGAGTTTTACTCTCGAATCTTTTTTTGAGATGTCCTCAACAATTTTCCACGTTCCATCAGGTGAATTATCGTCCACAACAAGAATATCTACACTGTGCGAGAGGATTTTTTTAATTAATTCGCTGATGTTTTCTCTTTCGTTGTACGTGGGCAAAACAACTACGGTTTTCATTATGCATGAACATTATCTATTTATATTTAAAATTTTGTGAGATTGGAAGTAAAGTATTTAAGTAAATCGTCTTAATCTTTTGAATATGACAAAAGATGCTAAGAAAGATTCTAACTTAAAGAAGGCAGTCAAGGCAATGTTTTCCGAGGAAAGGATTATCCTGAACAGCGAATCTGAAAGCCAGTCTTTGTATGATAATGGCAGGTTTGGAGTGATTCTTGAGAACGGGAAACTCCAACTGTCGCTTATCGAGGGGCTTTATCTGATGGAGAAAGGCAAGATTAAGATTCGCACTCGTGCTGGCAGGGCAATAAAATTTGATGATTATCTCAAGAAATCTCAGAAGATTGAGCCGAATTTCTGGATAAGGTATTGCGTTTACAAAGATATGAGGAATCGCGGCTATATTATCAAGACAGCTCTTAAGTTTGGAGCAGATTTCAGGGTTTATGACAGAGGCGTAAAGCCCGGAGAGGATCATGCAAGGTGGATTATTTATCCTGTGAGCGAAGGCTCGACATTGACATGGTATGAGTTTGCTGCCAAGAATAGGGTCGCACACTCGACAAGAAAAAGATTAATGATAGGCATTGTTGATGATGAAGGTGATGTTACTTATTATGAAGTCAGATGGATGAGACCGTGAGAATTAATTTAGACTAATTCTTTTTTGACTCTCAACTGCTTCTGCTGCAATATCTTGTATTTATAGTCTAATGTAAGACCTAATTCCTGCTGGTAAATCTCGTCTTTCTTAAGGGCTTCTTTTAATGTGCATGTTATCTTTGCATTGCCTGCGGGATTAAACCTTACAATTCCTGTGCTTCCACTTGGAGATGTGCATACCCATTTCTCTGCAGGTGTAGCTGTGAATGAAAACTGGTCATACCTGAAATCAAAGTCCTTGTCAAAAGTTGTAACATCTCCGCCGTCAACATTTACAATTTCAAATTCAACTGCAATTTTTCCGCTTCCTGCCTGTTTTTCTGTTGCAGATTTAACCTGAATCGGAGCAGCTGAACTGAATACCTGCTTAACTTCATCAAGCTTGCAGACGCTTGTGTCCATTGGATTTCCTTTAAAGCAAACTTTAGGTACAGTTGCCCTTGTGCTGTAAAGGTATTCAATTTTTGCTGTGAATGTAAGATCAATGCTGTTCCCATGTACAGGCGTTTTGTATTTGAACCTTCCAAGAGAAACTTGCTCTGAACTGCCTTCGTTGTTGAATTCGCTTATACCGTCGAGCTTTAGCGCATTTAATTTTTGTTGAGGTATTGCAGGCTCAAAGTCAGTAAGAGCAACTCCTGTCATTATAACCTTGACTTTGCCTGGCTCGATGGCTGTCTCACCTATATTTTTGACATCTATTTCAATAGGGAAATCATCTGTTGTGAAAACTTCTTCCGTATTAGTATTTTCGTTCAGGCTTCCTATCTGCGTAAACTCTGCAACAATTCCTTTATTGCCTCCTATAAACGGGCTGCCCAAACTCTCTCCAGATTTGTTCCCTGTATTTTGACTGCATCCAGCAATAACTAAAATTATGCTTATCAGAAATATCAATGCGTACTTTTTCATCTATCAAACACCTCTTGTAATTTTCAAATGGTAATCACATATATTCACTTATATTTAAAACTTACTCAAGAGAAAGCTCTTTCAGGATTTCAATGTCTTTTCTTATGGATGACGAATAACCGTATCTTAGCTTAATAGTCAAAGGCGTCTGGTAAACATTATTTCCTTCAACCTGCGATTTGCTGAGCGAGCATATAATATATCCTTTGTTGTTGACAAGCTGGATTTCTCCGTCTGGCCTGCAGTTGAGCCCTTCTCCGCCAGCGAGAGAGATTTCATCTATTTTTACCCTGTTCAAATCCCGAAATGAATATCCTCTGTTTGGATCGTACCTGATGAGTGCATCGTCTAGGAGGATTCCTTTTCCAACATGCTGAACTTCTATTCTGAATATCAAATCCCTCGAAGTTACTTCCTGCTCTACTTTTGAAACAATGACTGGAGATCCTTGACCTCCTGAATATGCAACACTTCCGAATTTTCCTATGTCGCAGACTTTTTCCCTTAATTTTCCTGCTCGAGGAATCGGGTCAATGCAGACTGTCGGAGATGCAATTGTCATGTATCTGTGGGTTAAGGTAACTATTATCGGGACTTTAAACGAGCTTGTGCCTTCAGGAAGATTAAAAACCCCGCCGTTCAATATAACAGAAGTTCTGCCTCCTTCAAGATTTATCGGGCTTTTTCCCTCGAGAATTCTCTCATCAAGAACATCTTGCTCAGGAAATAATTCCATAAGCCTTGTATCAAATCCACTTACCCAAATATGCGCATCCAAACGCTCGCTTCTTTCATCAAATTGCGGGAATGCTCCTTTGTTCTGTACCTCAACAAGAAAATTTATGTCATTCTCGCCTTCATAAACCTTGTCAGGATTGCCCTGCGCAAAATTCATCACAAGCGCATCTGTTCCTGTGCGGAAATTTACAACATTTTGCTGCGTGTTTTTTCCGCCTGAACCTGACTGGCAGCCAGCTATCAGAATGATTATTGCAAACAGGAGAGCATATTTTACTTTCATCATTAATTCTCTTGAAGAAGGTTTATATAAATATTTCCTATAAACTTTTATATATCCCAAAAATTACCAATCCAATATGAGCGTTCTATCAGACAGAGATATAAAAAAAGCCCTTGATAAAGGCGAAATAGTAATCAACGAAATTTCTTCTGACCAGATAGGTCCGAGTTCTGTTGACCTGAGATTAGGAAAAAAATTCATGGTCTTCAAAAATTCAGAAGTAACTCATATCAATCCAAAAGAAACTCAAAACTCAGACCTTATGGAATTAGTCGAAATCGCGGACGGAAAATCATTCGTAATCCATCCTGGAGAATTCGTCCTCGGAAACACAATGGAATACGTCAAGGTTCCTGATACACTGGTTGCGCGCCTCGATGGAAGAAGCTCATGGGGCAGATTAGGAATAGTAATCCATTCAACAGCAGGAAGTGTTGATCCCGGATTTGAAGGACAGCTTACTCTCGAAATAGCAAACCTCTCAAAAGTTCCAGTCATGCTCTGGCCTGGAATGAAAATCTGCCGAATTACATTTGAAATTCTTTCATCTCCGTCTGAAAATCCCTACAACAAAAGGCCAAGCTCAAAATATATCGGTCAGAAAGGCCCTTCGATAAGCAGGATTTTCAAGGAATAATTCACAGATGGTAATTGAACACAAAAAAATCATCACAATAACACTTCCATTTGCAAGCATTTTAGTTCTGTTATTGGCAGTCATACTAATCAAGCCGGAACCAACAGGTCTTGTTATCTATGACAACTCCTCTCGGAAAATAGATGCAGCAGTTACACTCAACTTGTTTGAGGGAGAAGTCCTGCCTTCAGATTCAATCGTCTTAATTGACATAGACGGAAAAACTGCAAGAATATCTGTAAGCGAATTCATCCAGAAATCAGGTGGAGAATTTAATTACACGCAGGGAATCTTAAGAGCAGCAAATTACATTGGTTATGGCTACACGGGTAATTACACATACAAACTTAACCTCTCACAACTTCTTATCGAAAGAAACCTCACATCAGGCAATCATCTCCTTACAATGAACATCATCTACGGCAGAACAGTTCTGTCAGAGAGGAAAAAGAATATTTTTATTAATTAGCTCTATTCTTTCAGAGGCATGAAACTCCTTATCTGCGCAGACATTCATCGCTCAGCAAAAGCACTAAAATCCATCAGAAAGAAAATCCAAAAACATAATCCAGATTTGATTTGCTGTGCAGGAGACATATCAATAGCTGACAGAAGCACAAAAGAAATTCTGAAAACTATCTCAAGAATAGCGCGAAACAGAAAAGTCCTCATGCTTCATGGCAATCACGAGGATGAATCAACTTTCCAAAACCTATGCAAAGAATTCGACAACATCATTTTCCTGCATAAAAAGCATATCATTATTGGCAATGTAATTTTTTTCGGCTACGGCGGAGACGGCTTCTCAATGATTGATAATGAATTTAAAAGAATCGGAAAAAAATTTCTTGAATTCGCGAAAAAAAACAGAACACTCAAAACTGTCCTCTTGACGCATGGTCCGCCTTACAAGACAAATACCGATGATATTATGGGAGAGCATTGTGGCAATAAGTCATACAGGGAGTTTATCTTGAAGGCAAAGCCTGATTTGGCTGTATGCGGGCATTTGCATGAAAATTTTGGCAAGACAGATTTTATCGGCAAGACATTTGTTATTAATCCGGGACCGCTTGGTGTGATTGTGGAGATTTGAATTAGTCGCTCGACTATATAATTTTATATATACTTAGGCACTATCTTCCTCTATGGATAGCACAAATCCTTATGGATGCCCTCTACCGCAAGAGATGTTTGACGAAATTCTGGCAGATACTGGAGAAAAAAGTTTTGGAAACGAGCCGGGAAGTGGCATAGAGCAAACGCTTGAGGATAAAATTTCCCATACTTTAACTGATTTGGGCGAAAAGGTATATCCTACAACATATTTTAAATCTATGACATTGGATGAGGCATATCAGCTTAATAAGTTCCATACAGTTGTATTGTTGAGATACATTCAGCGTGAAACAGGCAGGCCAGAAATGGTTCAAATGCTTTGTGATTATGGATGCGCCAACGGTAATCAGGTTGATATCTATCTCGACCAATTATTATATCCTAACGTAATACCTCTGATAAAGTGTGATTGATTTTTTAGTTTATGATAATCAGCACTTTTGGCAAGATTTATAACAAAAATGCTTTCTCTATTATTACATGATTAAATCAGATTTAGTTGTTATTGGCTCAGGAATTGCAGGATTAAATTTTGCGTTAAATGCAAGCTCATATGCAGATGTGCTTATTCTGACAAAAGAATCGCTGGAAACCTCAAACAGTTCTTTGGCGCAGGGAGGAATAGCAGCTGTATTCTCCAGACAAGATAGCTTTCAAAATCATATTGAAGATACATTAAAAGTCGGAGAATATCTTAATGACAGGAAAATTGTTGAATACGTCGTGAAAAATTCTCCCAAAGAAATCTTGAAGCTCGAAAAACTTGGAGCAAATTTTGACAAAGAAAAAAACATATTCGCATTAAGCATGGAATCTGCGCATTCATTTGCAAGGGTTGTGCATTCCTCTGACACAACTGGAATGCGTGTCGAGAAAATCCTTGCAGAAAACTGCCGAAAAAATCCGAGGATAAAAATTCTTGAAGACACAATAGCATTTGACATATTTGTTTCAGACAAAACATGCAAAGGCATTTATGCTCTCAACTGGAAAAATAATAAAATCCTCTCGCTAAAATCAAAAGCAGTTATCTTGGCAACAGGAGGCAGTGGACAGCTTTATAAATTTACAACCAATCCAAGCATTGCAACTGCGGACGGAATTGCGCTTGCCCATAACGCAGGAGCAGTTCTCCAAGATTTGGAATTCGTCCAATTTCACCCGACAATGTTCTTCAAGGAAAATTTCCTCATCTCTGAAACAGTCAGGGGAGAAGGCGCTTACCTAAAAAATTCAGAAGGAGAAAGATTTATGCTGAAAATCCATCCAGCGGCGGAGCTTGCTCCGAGAAATGTAGTTGCAAGGGCATGTTTCTGCGAGATGAACCGGACAAAAAAAGATCATGTTTACCTCGATATAACGCACAAAAATTCTGATTACATCAAAAAAAGATTTCCGAACATCTATGCTGTATGCAAGAGAAATGGCTATGACATGACAAAAGAACAAATCCCTGTCCAACCGTCAGCGCATTATCAGTGTGGAGGAATTCTTGTGAACCTGAATGCAGAGACAAGCATCAAGGGGCTTTATGCTATCGGAGAATGCTCCTGCACAAAACTTCACGGCGCAGACAGGATGGCATCTAATTCATTAGCAGAGGCATTGGTTTTCTCAACGGGATGCGCTGAAAGCGTAAAGGATTACATGAAAAACTATAATCCAAAATATTCTGGAAACATATCTAAATTCCAAGAAAAAAAATTCATTCTATCAAGTAAAAAAAATTTAGAAATCTCTCAACTAAGAAACTCTCTCAGGGAATTAATGTGGAATCACGTCGGGATAATCAGAACTGCCAATGGCTTGGAATATGCGCTTTCAGAATTGGCTAAACTAAAATCTGAAACAGAAAAAATTCTCAAAGATGGAATAAGCAGGGAAATTATTGAATTAAGAAACATGGCGCTTTCAGCAGAGCAGATAGCAAAATCAGCTTTAGCAAGAAAAGAAAGTAGAGGATGCCATTGGATTGAAAATCACTCAGAATAAGTCAGCTTCTTTGCAAGATACTTATGCACATGAATCTCCGGCATAAAATGATAAAAATTATGCTTAACCCTTGTTCTGACAATTTTTGCATAAGTCCCTGTAAGAAGTTTGTAAATTTTACTCCCGAACAGCTCCTTATAGACTTTTGCGTCGAGGAACGCAGTAAAATAACTTGCCTTCTCAAGGAATTCCTTCATATCATCTTCAAGCCAAGGCAAATCAGCATTATTCCATCTGTCAGTAAAATTCACCCATTCCTCAAATTTTGTCGGAGGCTTTAGACCATGCTGCAAAGCAAGATTCCAAAGCTCTGTACCTGGATAAGGATGGAAAGGAATTAACTGAGTAGCTCTTGCCTCTGGATTCTCCTCTAACAACCTAAGCATAAATCTAATCGAACTCTTCAGTTCATCTATTGTTTGAGTGGGCAATCCTCCGAACCAACTATATTTTGGAGCAATCCCAACTTCCTTAAGCAATTTATTTGCAGCAATAACCTGCTCAACTTTCAAATCCTTTTTCATAAGCTGGAGAAGCCTGTCAGAATCAGTTTCTGCTCCAATCTGGAACTCGGTAAACCCTGCCTTTTTCATCAGCATAAGTCTTTCCTTGCCTGTATTCAAAACCTCATTTGCACGGACAGATGTCTTAAGAGACAAATTAAGATTCTCCTTGATAAGCAACTCGGAGACTTTCTCAACGCGCTTCATGTCAATAAAAAAATCATCCTCTGTGACATAAACAGCATTAGCTCCAAGCTCCTTCAGTTTCTTAAGATTCTCAACAACATTCTCAGCATTGTAGCATCGCCATTTCCTGATATTATCCTCGACATTAAATGCAGTGTTATAACAAAAAGCGCATCTCCATGGACATCCTCTGCTTGTAACAGCAATAAGCGCTTTCTCTCCTCTAACTATCGTCGCAAAATAATCATTTATGTTCACCAGATGATAAGGGATAGGAGGCAGCGTATCCAAGTCAACAAACTTTCTCTGCGGATTAAACACAGGGTTTCCATCCTTATCCTTAAAAAATACTCCCTTAAGCCCTTCTAGGCTCTCATTGTTCTTCAGTCTTGAACACAGTTCAACAAGAGTTTCCTCAGCATCTCCATTAACAATAATATCAACCCTTGAATCCTTTATCGCAATATTTGGAATAAGATTAACAAGTACCCCTCCCCAGACAATAGGCGCTTTATTCTCGGAGTTCTGAACAATATCAGCTACCTTCAATGCCCAATGAAGCTGAGGCCCTGCCATTGCAGTAATCCCTACAAAAATCGGTTTTTTTTTCAGCTCTTCTTTAAGAGTTTCCTCCCATTTGTCATCAAGCCTTGCATCGAGAATCTTAACAGAATAGCCATGCTGCAGCAATGGCCCTGATGCGCTTAAAAAAGAAAGAGGAAGCCATATAGAAACATGCTTTACATTAATTCCCAATCTCGGATAAACAAACAATGCATCTGCCATTTTTTATGTGAAATAGGATTCACTGGTGTATATAAATATTTCGGATTACTCTAAAAATAAATATTTCTTTACTCTCTATCCTAATTTTTTAATTGAGCACTTGGTTATTAATCTTTTTTTTCTGCTACTTGCGCCACTCCACTATAACAGCATCAGTTCTCTGATATGGTTTAATATCAATCTCGTCAGGATTATTAACTGCCTGTTCTCTCTGCAAAATTCCAAGCCATGCAATCATTGCGCCATTATCAACCAAAAATTCATTCGCAGGAACAAAACACTTTGCGCCTCTTTCATTGCACATGATATTGCACATCTCCACAAGCCGTTTATTGCACGCTACTCCTCCTGCGAGAACAAGTTCTTTTTTATCGCAATGCGCCAATGCCCTCTCAGAAACCTCAACAAGCATCGCAAACGCTGTCTCCTGCATTGAAAAGCACAAATCCTCAACAGAAAACTTCTTTGAATCAAACTTATGCTTCAGATTAGTAAGCATTCCCGCTAATGAAATGTCCATGCCTTTAACAGAATAAGGCAGTTCAATATAATTCTTGCCTTTAAGCGCAAGCTGTTCAATTTTCGGTCCTCCGGGAAATCCAAGCCCAATATGCCGTGCAAATGAGTCGAGAAAATTACCTATTCCTTGATCCAGCGTCTCTCCGAAAACTCTATATTTCTTTCCCTCATATGCAATTACTTGTGTATTTGCTCCTGATACATATAGCATAATCGGGTTTTTGGCTTTGCACAAAAGCTTTCCAATCTCCTGATGCGCAATGCAGTGATTAACTCCAACGAGAGGAATCTTATGCTTTTTAGCAAGCATCTTTGCTTTCTCCATTCCAACAAGCAAACAAGGAGCAAGCCCAGGCCCATGAGAAACAGAAATCAAATCAATTTCCTCGATAGGAATCTTCGTAGTTGAAAGCGCCTTGAAAATAATCTCATCAGAAACATCAATATGATGCTTCTTAGCATCGCTCGGATTTATGCCGCCTTTCTCAGTCTTATAAATATCCTTGACATTAGCAAGAATATTAGCTTTCTCGTCAACAATTCCCACTCCGAACGTATGCGCGGTTGTTTCTATTCCCAAACAAAGCATTTTATTAAGGAATAATTATCACTATATATAATATTGCTGAAGATATTTAACAAAATATTTCATCTCTTCCATATTAACACAATCGCAATTATAGAAGCAATAATCGCAATAAACCAAGGAATAACTGATTTAATAGCATACATGGAAGATTTATACTCAAGAGATTTTTTAGGCGAGGATTTGCTATTCTGAACAGGAAGATTCTCCTTAATCACTTTTGTTGCAACATTTTCATTGTGACTTTTTACTGCCTTTGCAGATGTTTTATTTTCGCAGGGAAAAAAATCAATCCGAACATTATCTTTGTCATAAGTATCAAGACCTTCTGCAACAACCTTATAGTTTCCCGATGGGATATTGCATCTTTCTTTGGTTTTGACAGAAACAATAATCTCATTATCTGTAAAATCATCAAATAGATTCAGGTTTGTGTCCTCGGAAATTCTTTCTGCTCCTGCAATCCACACCTTTACAGAATTCTTTCTTGTGTCTCCTCTGTAAATTCTCAATCTGACTTTGATGCTGTCTCCGCGCTTAATGGTTTCTGACGGCAAAATAATATCATCAATCCATATCCGGCTTTCCTTCTCAGGCACAGATTCTGGAATAAAATCCTGTCTTCTATAAACAACAATTTTTTCTGCGAAATTATTTGACAGGTTTGTGTCATTGCACTGAACAGATAGGAAATTTTTTATCACGTAAACCTCATAATTTTTTCCTGTGTTTGGCGTGAACTGTTTTTTATTCTGATTATTCGTCGAGGATTTTGCCCTGATTGTATTTCCAGCCAAATCTTCAACCCAATAATCTATTGTAAATGGAAATTCTGTATTGTTCATATTGTTTATTTTGTTTGAGAATTCAATGGTCTCATTTATGTAAAGGAACTTGTCTGCAACTATTTCAGAGCTTGCATCGCATAACTCAAATATCTGCTCTATAACTGTAAATTTCTTGCATGAGTAATCATCGCTTTTGTTTGTGTCGTTGACAGTTGAATTGATTATTCTTCCACATAGAGTAAAATTCCCTGTCTGGTTTATTATGAAATCCCCTGTACCGGCAGTTGCATATGACCTCATGTTTGTTATTGTAAAACTATCTGTTTTCACGTTGGAAATATTATACTCAACTGTAACGTTTATAGAAAAATTTCCGCCTTGCACATAGTCCAAATTTTCAATCCTGAAAAGATTCTTGTAAGAAAATCCTCTGTAAACAGGCTCGTCGAGGATAATGGAAAGTTTCATGCCCTTAAGAGGAATTTCTGATTTATTCTCCTGAGAAGTTTGGTTATCTGTGAAGTTGCCGGTAATATTTGCAGTATAATTTGCTGTGAAGTTTGATGTAATATTCACAGAATTCTTCCTTCCGGGAGTTCCTGAATTTTCGATGCTCTCAAGAAAAATCCCGTCTATGAATTCAAGCGACTTGCCGTTGTTGTTTCCACCGAGAGAGCTGTTGTATTTTGCAAGATATGTTTTTGTGGAGTTTGTAAGGTTTATTGCCCCTCCGCTATTTGTAAGGACAATCTTCACTTCAATTGCATTTATTTTGTCGGCTGAATTCCATGTAGAATCATTGTTTCCGTAAACAGATTCAAAGTTTATCTTGTCATTATCGCTATCATCAAGAAGCTCTCGCGCAATGACGATAAATTCCTGAGGATTCAGCTTGATATTCCCGATTGGCTTTTCATTTATCTGCCAGTCTGTAAAATTTATTTTTTCTGTGCCGTTATTAAAAATCTCAATCCATTCCAAATCATCGTCTAAATTCCCAGCAGGATCATACATAATCTCATTAATCACCAAATCTGCTGATACACTGGCAATAGATATAAGAAAAAGAAGTGTAACAAGAGTCAATGCCTTGGGTTCTTTCACGATGGGCTTTCAGGATTTTGGGTTTAAATTACTTGCTGTAATAGAATGTAAATTACTTTATCCTTCTCAGCGCCAAATCCTTTACAGCTTCAAAGCCCTTATAATATCTCCTGATATCGGTCATTGACTTCATTGAAAATAATTTGGGGATGATATAATTTGGACGGAAATAAAATTTCGTAAACGCATATCTACGCATTTTCTCGACTTCTTTCAAATCTTTATAACCGTACGGGAGAAATGTTGCATTGTAATGTGTAAACTTCTCCATGTCATCAATCATGGTTCCCCACATGCCTTGCTTTATCTGCTCGTAGATTTGTGTTCCTGGATAAGGAGTCATAATGTTGAATTTTACATAATCAGGATTTGCTTTGCAAAGGAGTTTCAAAACTTTCTTCAGTTTCTCAGGGCTTTCTCCAGGACAGCCAACCATCATGTTTGCCCTTACTTCAATTCCTGCTTTTTTTGTCAACTCAATTGCCCTGATATTCTGCACTGATGTTGTCTTCTTGTCAATTGCTTTCAATATATCGTCGTCGAGAGTTTCACATCCGTAAAAAATCATCCAGCAGCCGGCTTTTTTCATCAATTGAAGAGTTTCCAAATCAACCAAATCAACTCTCAATAGACAATCCCATACAATATCAAGTTTTGAATCAATCAGTTTAGTGCAGAATTCATGCAGCCATTTTTTTGACAAGCCGAAAATATCATCCCAGAAACCAATGTCCATTGCGCCGTATTTTTCCTTAAGATACTTCATCTCGGCAATAACATTATCAGGACTTCTTATCCGATATTTCCGGTCATACATACTAACAATATTGCAGAATGTGCATGTATATGGGCATCCTCGAGAAGCCATCATATTAAAGTAAGGCAATATTTTGTATTGGTTGGGAGACGGCCTGTAAAGTTCAAGCTTAAACAAGTGGCGAGCAGGAAAAGGCAAATTGTCTAAATCCTTGAGAAATTCTCTTGTCTGGTTGATAACAATTTTTTCGTCTGAATCTTTATAGCCCATCCCAAGAACTTTTGCTTTTCTTTCATCACCCCACTTATATTCTATAGCGTCGAGAAGCTCAACAAAAGTTTCCTCTGCCTCACCGTAAATCATGTAATCCACAATATCATTATCTAATGTTCCAACTTTATCATTAAATGCCTGAGGGCCTCCAAAAATAAACTTTACTTCAGGAAGAAGTTTCTTTATATCCTTCGCAAGCTCTTTGGAAGATGCAAAATTGGATGTATTGCAGTAAATTCCTATGGCATCGAACTTCTCATCAGCGCAAAATTTCACAATCTGCTCCTTGTCGAGATTCTCTGCCTGGCAGTCAAGAACTTTAATTGGATAGCCGTCTCTTTCAATCATTGCAGCAACATAACCCATCCCTAATGGCATTAGGATAGTGCCAATCTTAGCGATTGATTTTCCATATCTTTTCTCGAGGGAAAACGGAGGATTTAGAAGAAGGCATTTGGTATTCTTCTGTTTACTTGATTGAGAAATTTTGCTGTTCTCCACAAATGTTTTCTGCTCATTCATTTTTCCGTCTCGTGTGAATCATAATTCACTTATATAAATATTTCGGAAAATTTTAAATAACCTCCTTAATTCATCTCTGCCATGAAAGGAATTATTCTCGCAGGAGGTTTGGGAACTCGTCTAGGATTGCTGACAAAAATCACAAACAAGCATCTCCTTCCAGTATATGACAAGCCGATGATTTTTTATCCTCTCGAAATTCTTCTCAAGGCGAAAATCCGAGACATCCTTATTATTTCAGGACCTGAACATTCCGGGCATTATCTCAGACTGCTCGGCTCTGGAAAGGATTTCAATGCGCGATTTAGATATGAACTCCAAGACGAGCCAAAGGGAATTGCACATGCTCTTGGAATGGCAGAGGATTTTGCAGAAAACTCAAGTGTTGCTGTTATTCTTGGAGACAATATTTTTGACGAAGATTTCTCCGATGAAATCCACAATTTCAAATCAGGTGCTAAAATTTTCCTCAAAGAAGTGCATGATGCTCAGCGTTTTGGTGTCGCAAATATCAGAAGCGGAAAAATTCTCAGCATCGAGGAGAAACCTGAAAATCCTAAATCAAACTATGCAGTAACTGGGTTTTACCTGTTTGATTCAAAAATTTTCAATGTAATAAAAATACTCAAGCCCAGCAAGAGAAATCAGCTTGAAATAACAGAAGCGATTGACGATTATCTTAAGAAAGGAACATTAAGCTATGCTTTTGTCAAGGGATTCTGGTCAGATGCAGGAACATTGGATTCATTGTATCATGCAGCAACATATATCAGGGATAAAGTTATATCGAGTCAAAATGTTAGGTGATACTTTATGAAGATTCTTATTACAGGCGGTGCGGGTTTTATCGGTTCGAATTTTATCAGATACATGCTCAAAAAGTACAAGGATTATTCAATTGTTAATCTCGACAATCTGACTTATGCTGGAAACCTAAAAAACCTCTTGGAAATTGAGAACAACAAGAATTACACTTTCATCAAAGGCGATATATGCGACAAGGAAACTGTCGAGAAAGCTATTCAAGGATGTGATGCAGTAATAAATTTTGCAGCTGAAACGCATGTTGACAGGTCAATAATTGATGCAGGAAGCTTCATTAATACTGATGTTTTTGGGACTTATGTGCTTTTGCAAGCTGTTAATAAATTCAAGATAAAAAGATACATCCTGATTTCCACCGACGAGGTTTATGGAAGCATTGAGGAAGGATCATTTACAGAACAAAGCCCTCTGAATCCAAGAAACCCATATTCCTCGACAAAAGCTGCTGGTGATATGCTTGCATTGTCATTCTATAATACATACAAAACTCCTGTGATAATTACAAGAAGCTCAAACAACTTTGGAGAATTCCAGCATCCTGAAAAACTTATTCCTTTGTTCATCACAAACCTTCTTGAAGGAAAAAAAGTTCCTCTGTACGGCGACGGACAAAATATAAGGGACTGGATTTATGTTCAGGACAACTGCGAAGCTATTGATGTTGTGCTGCATAAAGGCGCTCTCGGAGAGATATATAACATTGCTGGAGGAAATGAGAAGGAAAATGTTTTTATTACGAATTTTATTTTGAAGAAGTTTGGAAAAGACAGTTCTTTTATTGAGTATGTTAAGGACAGACTTGGGCATGATAGAAGATATTCTTTGTCATCTGAAAAGGTTAAAGAATTGGGATGGAGTCCGAAAATGGATTTTGAGTCTGCCATGAGTGAAACAATCGAGTGGTATAAGAAAAATGTTTCATGGTGGAAAAGATTAAAAAGCAGTGAAAAATAACTTTTCGGAGGTTGTTAATATGATGCAAAAAACTGATAAACCTATTGATTTTGCGAGAGCAATTTATGATGAAAAAGAGATAAATGCGGTAGTGGATTGTCTCAGATCAGGGTGGCTTGGAGCCGGAAAGATAACTGATAAATTTGAAAGAAGATATGCTGATTATATAGGCGTTAAATATGCACAGCTTGTAAATTCCGGCTCTTCTGCCAATTTGCTTTCAATGAGGGCATGCAATCTGCCGGAAGGAACAAAAGTTTTAAGTTGCGCCGCTGGATTCCCTTCGACATTAAATGTGATATGGCATTCTCATCTAACGCCAGTTGTTGTTGATATGGATTTAAGAACGTTGAATATTAATCTTGATGAGATAGAAAAAGTTCTTGAGAAGCATAAGATAGGTGCATTAATATTTGCGCATACACTTGGAAATCCTGTTGATATGAAACGTGTAATGAAACTCTCTGAAGACTTCGGATTTAAAGTTATAGAAGATAATTGTGATTCAATGGGTAGCGAGATATATGGAAAACGTACAGGATCATTTGGTCATTTTCATACTATGTCATTTTATGCATCTCACCATATTACCTGTGGAGGAATGGGGGGAATGGTAGGAACCAATGATGATGAAGCTGCAATGATGATTAAAAGCATGAAGGAATGGGGCAAAGGACAAATCACCACAGGATTCGAAGCAGACCATGGAGTAATATTTGATTATGAGGTTGATGGCCTGCCTTATGACCACAGATATTCTTATCCCAACATAGGGTACAATTTCAAGCTGAATGAGATGTCCGCTGCATTTGGGCTGGCTCAAATGGATAGGATAGATGATTTTAATATTGCGAGAAGAAGAAATTATGCATATCTAAGAAAAAAATTAGATAAATATTCAGAATATATTGATTTCGTGCAGACGCATACCGAAGCTGACCCTGCATGGTTTAATTTCCCTATTACAATTAAAGATAACGCCCCATTTACAAGAAAAGATATTGTAGAATTTTTAGAGAGGAATAACATCAGGACAAGACTTTTCTTTGCTGGAAATATTTTGGCTCATGAAGGATTTAAGAGAATTAAAATAATAAAGGAAGGGACGTTTGAAGGTGCAGAGAAGGTTCATAAAGATAGTTTCCTTATCGGTGTCCATCCTGCACAAACTACCGAGATGATGGATTACATAGACGAAGTAATAGGAGAATTCTTAAAGAGATGTTTAATATGAAAAGGATTCTTCTTACTGGAGGTTCTGGATTATTAGGAAGTGAGTTAAGAAAGTATAGAGAATATATTGCTCCTTCTCATATTAGGATGGATATTACTAATATAAATTCTGTGAAAAGAGTTATAAAGAAATCAAGGACTGAATTGATTGTGCATGGCGCTGCCTATACAGATGTGCTAAGAGCAGATATAGAAGCAGAAGAGATGGTAAAATGTTATCAAACAAATATCATCGGAACAAGAAATATGGTTCAGGCAGCAGGGAATATTCCAATTATATATATATCATCAGAATATGTACTTGAACCTGTAAACTTTTATTCCCTAACTAAACTGCAAGGAGAAAAGGAGGTAGAATGCGCAAAGGATTATCATATTATCAGAACGCTTTTTAAACCAAGGCCATTTGAACATCCTAGCGCATGTAATGATATATGGACATTAGGAGATTATGTTGATAAAATTGCACCATTAATTGACAAATATATTCAAAATCCGAAAAGAAAAATTGTATATATCGGAACAGGCAAAAAAACCATTTATGACCTAGCAAAACAAAGTAGACCTAATGTAAAACCAATTACCAGAAACACAATATCCATCAGACTTCCGTCAATGGAATTTCTGGACGAAAGCATACTTTACAAGTTCTAAATTTGTAATCCAAAATGTCTGAAGTCTCAATAGCTATACTCAACTGGAAAGGAAAAGAAGATACCTTTGAATGCATTCAGTCTATCTACAAATCAAGCTATAAAGATTTTGAGATTGTTATAATTGATAACAATTCTGAAGATGGCTCTGTTGAATTTTTAAAAAGGAAATTTCCATTTTCTAATTTCCAAAATCTCAAGATTATAGAGAATGATTACAATGCAGGGCTTGCAGGCGGATTTAATATAGGGCTTGAACATTGCAAAGGCGAGTTTGTTGTTCTTCTTGGAAATGATACGATTGTTGACGAGCATTGGCTGGAAGAGCTTGTTAAAGAGATAAAATCTGACGAAAAAATTGCAATTGCTGGTTCAAGAATAAAAAATCTTGTCGGCTATTCAGGAGAAGAAACTTCCGGAGCAACATTAAATGTCTTATTTCAGGTAGCATTAAAGGAAAAAGAGTCTAATGAAACAACACTTGCTTCGCTTACATCATTAATTCTAAGAAAAAAACTATTTGAAGACGCGCCATTTATAGATGAATATTTTGGTAACCACGAAGATGTCCAGTTATCAATCCTTGCAAGATTAAAAGGATATAAAGTTACTGTTACCCCTAAATCATTTCTTATCCATAAAGGCGGTGCATCTGTATCAAAAGTTCCAACATTAATGAGTTTTCACATGGATAAAAATGTTATACTGGATTTTCTCATCCTCTATCAGGTTTCTACTATCCTCAAGCTATTGCCTCTTTTTGTGATTATGCATCTTTCAATAATAGTTAACTCGTTTTTTACAAAACATTTCTTCGCTAAACTAAAGGCTTATGTCTGGATAATTAAGAACTGGAGAATAATTCCTAAATATAGAAAAGTTATAAATCGGCAGAGGAAGATATCGGATAAAGACCTCCTGAAAAGCGCATTCACATACAAATTACCACTCTCAGGCAGATTTGGAAAAATTTTGAACAGCATAGTTAAAGCATATCTCTACATAGTGGGATTAAGAACTAAAGATATGTGATAAAACTGCCTGCTGAATTGAATAAACTTTTTCTTCAATATTTTCTGAGGATAGGATATATGATATAACTGCAACTCCGGATGCGCCTGAGAGGATGCATGATTTTGCATTTTCTGGATTAATTCCACCGACTGCAAATACATGGATTTTTATTTTTGTGCAAACTTTTTTCAGGATTTCTATTCCTTGCGGCTTGATGTTATTTTTTTCTTTGAATATTGAGCCAAAGACGATAAAATCTGCTCCTTGCTTTTCTGCTTCGATGCAAGATTCCAATGTATGCCTTGATGCGCCGATGATTAGTTTCTGAGTTATTTTTTTTGCAACCGCGATTGGAAGTGAATTTTCCGTCAATTGGATGCCGTCGGCATTTACTGCCAAGCAGATATCAATTCTATCGTTGATGAATAAAAGAGTTTTGTATTTAGCTGTTATCTCTCTGATTTTGAATGCCATGTCAAGAAGCTCTTTTGTTGATAAGTCTTTTTCCCTCAGATGGATTGCTTTTATTCCTGCTCTGCATGATTCTTCTATTGCCTCGAGAAATGGCTTTTTGCAGAGCTTTCTGTCTGTGATTAGGTAAATTTTGAACGTGATTTGTTTTGCTGGCATTTTAGGTTTTATAGATATGACTTGTTATGATGCAAAGTGGGTTTATTGTATTGATATATTTTTCTATGGCAGAGAAAGCAAAGCTTTTATATCCACTAAATTTACAGTTTTCGAGGAAGATTTTGATGACTGACAAAAACAGAGATGAGATTTACCAACTGATTGAGAATTATGTCAAAACCCAGAAGAAAACATTTGTTCCTGTGAAGGACAGGATTACTTATTCCGAGCCAGCGTATGGGCATGAGGAGATTGTTGCTGCTGTTGATTCTTTGTTTAACGGCTGGCTTGCTGAAGGTCCAAAGATTCTTGAATTCGAGGAGAAATTTGCAAAGTATATTGGCGTGAAA
>ORJL010505209.1_pt1 | contig 33501 bp, 46 predicted proteins | sample 1779941 | NCBI WGS metagenome assembly ORJL01 (sample SAMEA104232317, study PRJEB22302) | groundwater metagenome | biome: forest; feature: aquifer; material: groundwater | place: USA | collected 2011-08-07 | depth 5.8 m | reverse complement strand
TTTAAATATGTATTATACAAATACTGAAGTGTAGCATTTGGTCCTTTAGAATATAAATGATTTATATTATCAATAAATTGTTTATACCACTCTTTAGAAACACCATCTATATCTTCTAGTGGTTCTAAATATTGTAATAACTGTTCTCTATCTTTATATAAATTATTTATATTTTTAAGATTTTTATGAAGCCAGTTCGAAGCAGATCCTGGAATTTTTGAAAGATCTATCGCTTCATTGAGAATTTTTGATAAAGATAAAGATTCATTTCTTGTCCATTCTTTATTAATATATTTAATCCATTTTATTTTAATATTTTTAGGTAAACTTTGAAATTTTAAATTTGATAATTGTAACTGTTTATCTTTATCTGTTATATGCATTACTCGAGAGAAAAAGCTTGGTTTATCAGCTGATGATATTTCTTCCCATCTTCTTGAAGCATATTGAATATCTGTTTCTTCATTAAGTGTTTTTGACAAGGATTCACTTAACTTTTTAACAGTTATTCCAGCAAGTCTGATTTTTTTACCTTTAATATCTATATACACATCATCAGAATTTTTTGAATATCCAATTATTTTACCTTTATATGTTTTTCCATTAGGATTTTGTTGACCTTCTACTTGTGTTCCAATAGGAAATCTAGATTTTGTTCCAAATCCATCAGCTTCTTCTTTTAATTTCTTATTAACTGACATTGGTCCATTAAATCCAGCAATTGCAGCAACTGAATTTTCAAAAAATGGTTGATCATCAGAAACACCAATTTTAGATTGTTCTTTAACATCTTTACCAGTCAATTTCTTAATAATTTGTTTAGCTTCTTCATAAGACATACCGCCCATTATATTTGCCATTTCTGGTGTCATTTTTAATGTTTGACGAGCTATTTTTAATTGATGTTGTTGTGGTACTGTTAATTTACTCATGTTATTTAATTGGTTTATAATTATTAATTGATTCTAAAAGTTCATGATATGTCATTAACATTTCTACTTTTTTATCATCTTTAAGATTAAAAATATTATCTAATTTTGTCATTGATTCATATATTTTTTGTGACAATTCATTGTTATTGATAGTTTTTAATGTATAATACAATTTTGTTTCTATTTTATTTTTATTCTTTGTAATAAATTCATTCAATTTTTCTTTAGGTAAATTTATATATTCTCTTAATATATTTTTTTGATCAGCATTTAATGTTGTTTCATATTTAGTATTGAATTTTCTAACTGCAATATTATACACTAAATCGTCTATAACTTCTTCGTTTTCTTTATTTTCAAATAATTTTGAAAAATTATTAAGTCTATTAGTTTCTTTATTGTCTAACAAATGATATATGACAAACTCTTCTAACTTTACTTTATCAACTATATCAAGTTTACTATTATCTCTTCTATTTTCTATTAATTTATATATTGAAGCATAAAGTTTATAATTTTCAATATCTTTGCTAAAGAATTTTTTATCTTCATATATTTTATATACATCTTTTAATAATTCATATTTCTCAGAAGCTAATTTATTCTTATTTATATCTTTTGTTTCTTTTAAAGTTTCCTCTAATAATCTATTAGCTGTTTGCCATTTATCAAATTGATTATATAAAATAGTATTGAACAATCTCAATTCTTTTAGTAATTCACTATTTTTTGAAAAGTGCTTTTTAATTATATTCAAAATTAACTTTGTTTTGTTTTTATCTTTATTGAATATTTCAGCTATAAGATTTTGAGAAAGTGATTCAAAAATTATCCCTATATTTTTTCTTTTGTTATGTTTTATCATATAATTATTTTTAACTTTTTTTAACTTTATTGTTTATATTTTTAAATATTCTCAACATTTCGGTATTTAATACTGTGTTTTCATTTAATACTTTAGCTAACCAATCTTTTTTCGGTTGTTTTTTATTATAAAAATCATATTTCTTTAAAATTTGTAATAATTCTCTATCATTTTTAAAAGACTTATCATAATCAAAAAGCTCTCCATCTTCTTCTATTCTATCTTGTGACATTGGGTTGTCTGGATCATTTTTAAAAGAAGAATCTCCTTGTGTTACTGGTAATGCCTGACCACCTGGTATTGCTTCTATTGGTGGCATTCCCACTGGTGTTGGTTCTTGTTGCTGTGTATTACCGTTTGTTTCCTGCCCCGCTGTTTGCTGTGGTGCGTTAGCTTGTTGTACTTCAGCGGCTATTTGCTGAACTTCTGCATTAAATTTTGCATCTTTATTAACACCAACGTTAATATCTTTAACTTCATCTTTAGATAATTTAAGAATATGTTTTTGTGCCCAATTTCTATCAACACCAACAGATTGTATTGCAGATGCATATATCTCAAATCTCTTTGCAAATAAATCTAATTTTTGCATTTCATCTACTGATGAAGAATTCGTTAATTGTAATTTAAAATTTGTTAAATCTTCTGGATCATCTATTCCTAATCCATAAAGATGTATCATAGCAATTTTATTTAGTTCTGCTATAACCATTTTCTGTATTCTACTTACTGTTCTAGCAAATGTAACATCAACTTGCGATAATACATTTTTACCAGCAACATCTTCTGTATAAGATAAATAAGCTTTAGGAATTCCAAGACCAGCAAATAATTTTGCTTGTAAATAATTTAATGTATGAGGTTCAAGATTTTGTGCTCCAGGTAATGTTGTAATATCACTTCCGCCATCTTTTCCTCTTATAGGTATGAAATAATCTGTTTGTACATCATTTGCGGCATATCTTAAATCTATATTACCAGTAGAATCAACAAGACCTTTTGATTTTAATATATCTTTTGCTTTTTGCATTAATGCTGGTATATTATTTGCGTCAATACCACCAACATCTATTTTAAATACTCTTTTTTCTGGTGCTCTTGTTATAAAATAAACTATATAAGCATCTTCAATTAAATTTAATTGCTTCCATAATTTTCTAACAGGTTCTAAAATAGATCTACCATAAGGAAGAAATGTATCATCACCCAATATTCTAAAATGAGCTACTTGAAAATTATCAAATACAGAACCTTGTCCTTGCAACCATTTAAATCTTACTGAGTTAATATCACCATCAAATCCCTCTTCTCTTTCAATTTCTACTGTAGGTAAAGCCATATGATTAACTATACCTTTATCTTCAAGAACATCAAGTAAAATAAACATGTCTCCATATTTACAAATATTTCTCACCCATTGCCATATATGAAAATCTATTTGTAGTCTATCATAAAATAATTCATATAAAGCTTTTTGTATTTTTTCACTTGTAGATTTTATTTCTAATACTCTACCGTCTTCGTTATTCATAACAGCACAGTCAGCGTATATATTTAATGCTGCTGATAAAATCTCATTTTGATCCATCATTTCAAAATCACGCATCCTTGCTAGTCTATCTGTTGAACCAGCTATAGATTGTAAGTAAAGATTGTTAGAAGCTTTTTGAAATTGTGATACTATTCTACGTTGATATGTAGAACCATCTCTGTTTGTGGGTATTTTATAACGCACAGAGGGTTGTTTTAATAATTTTTTAAGATGATTATAAAACGATAAATCGTTATCTTGTTGATTTTGTTGTGCCATTATATACTTTCTAAATAATGTAGTATTTAATTTATTATTATATAAATATTAAAAAACTATATAATAAAAGCTATTTTTAAAATAAAAACTGTCTATAATCTATAGATCCATCTGCAGATAAATGTGGGTTATGCTTACTTTCATTTACATTAACCATAAAAGCTGATAATGTAGTATCTTCAACTCTATCAGATCCTAAATTATCTATAATCATATTTATACCCATTTTTGTAATATTCCCTAATTTCATTGTCGTATTTCTAACAAATAGACCAATACCGCAAGACATTATTAAGTCATCATTATATCCCATTAAAGCTTCAGCTTTTCCTTTTTCATTATAAATAAACACTTTAATTTCATCTAATAGTCTTTGTGAGTGAAATATAAAAGCTTTAGTTCTTAAAGATTCTTCAAAAACGTTTATTAATAATGGTCTTGTTTTTAATGTAGTAGAAAAACCAGGTATTCTCATTTGAAGATCTTTACTCCAGTCAGTATTATTAATAAATTCTACACCGCCCATTTTTTGAGAATAATAAATTTTATTATAATTTAAGTCTAATAATTTTTGTACTGTAGCCCAACCCATACTATTATTTTCACAAGCTATTAGTGCATTATTATATTTTTTACCTAAACTCTCTAATAAATATGCAAATATATCTGGTGTTATTTTTCCTTTATATTCTGCTACTTGTTCCATATTTTCTACAGAAACTACATGAGCAGCGCAATAGTCGCTACCATCTCCTCTTGCAACGTCACCTGATATTATATATGTCAAATCTGTTCTTGGTTTTTCCCATATCCAAAGATTATGATCAAATCCTGTTTTCTCTATAGGTTCTCTAATTTGATTTTTTTCATAAAAATTAATTGTTTCAAAATCAATAACTGTATTACCGGATTTCTCAAACGAACAGTCATATTCTTGAGAAAATTTCATTAACCCAAGATCTGCTAATTCTCTATCTCTCCAAGCTTGATCTCTATCTGGATGTACCCACCAAGGAAGTCTTATTGGTGAAAAAGTTGCAAATCCATCATCTGAAACACCAGTCTCTGCTTTCATCCACATCTTATGATACCAATTACCAACACCTAATGGGGTGCTTAAAACAATTGATGCTCCACCAGTTGCAAGAGTTGGTCTAGCAGATGTCCATACATCTTCTATTCCCTTTATTTGTGCAGCTTCATCTACAATTAATAAACTAAGTGCAGATGAACGAGCAGCATCGGGTGTAGTATTTGTTGCTTCTATTTTTGAATTATTTGCAAATTCTAAAGATTGTCTATTATCTATTAAAATTTTGGGACGTAACCATTCTGGTAAATTTTTAACATATGTTCTACACATAGATGTTAAATTTGTAGCAACTTTACCTTTGTTAGCCAAAATTAAAATATATTTTGAATTATGAAATATCGCTAACCATGTAGCGTATGCAGATGATATTGTAGATAAACCTATTTGTCTGGATTTTAATACAATAACAAATCTATTTTTAACAAATTTAATAATACAATCTTCTTGAAAATCAAAAAGATCTAATGGTATAATACCCTTCATCGGGTGAAGGATTTTTAAATAAGTTTTTATAAAATAGATTGGGTCGGTTTTACAACGTATTATTTCAGAAAATATAAATTCTTGAGTAATATTTTGCTCTATGTTTTCCATATTACTCTACTTGATTTAATTTACAGTTTTTCTTTAGATATGATAATGCTTTTCCTGGCGAGGTATATAAAATTTTTTTGAAGTTTAAATATATTCTTTCATCACATAAACCTTGATATTTTTTATTATTTAATAATATTATAATTGTATCTGGGTTTTTTGCAAAACTATATAATTTAAGATTTAGGTTTTCAAATAATAGTTTTTTTTTAATAACTTTTAGATAAGAAATATTTTCATTGACTTTTTTATTAAAAGAGTATAAATATTTCTTATTGTTAAATTCTACAATAATAGAGCCACCTTTTCTAGAATACCCAAGAACTATACCTTTATGTCCAGCATTTGTGCCAGATATAGAATAGACAATTGAATTTTTAGAAAAATTTTGTATCTCATTTAATTGTCTTAACTGCTCTTTCTCTATTTTATCGTATATATTAATTAGTGATTTCAATATATTTTAATATTAATATGTGTCCCATATATCTGTGTACATATCTTCTCTGCTAGCTGTATGCGTTTTATTATATTTTTTCTTTGCAGCATCTAAAGCTTGTTTTCTATCTTTAGCACCAGTAACAGAAATCCATTTGCCACCCTTTCCATTTTTCTTCTTTAAAAATATAGTATGTACTTTTGTTCGGCCAGGTTTAAATGAACTAACTTCTCCTCTATGAACAACCAAGCCTTTATTATCTTCTTTTGTCTTATGTCCCTTTTGACCACTACCAGGTCCACCTTCTTTTATTTTCTGTTCAGTGAGAAATTTATTGACAGTTTCTAATATCAATTTATCAATTTGAGATTTTTTAATTTGAATTTTACTCATATTTTTTATTTATATGCTCTTTTAAAATTTTTTTTGCTTCTTTAATTTTATTGTTTTCTAATAAAGATAGAATTTCATTTAAAATTTTTTCTCTTTCTCTTATCAATGAAATTTGATGTGCTTCTTCAAAAAAATCTCTTATAGGTTTCATTTTATTTTAATTACCTTGAGAATTAACTTCAGACCAAAAATATGCAACCATACCTGCTGCTGTAAGTCCAGCACCTAATAATCTTATAAATCTTACTGGAACATTATTTATACTTCTAAATGCTATATTATTATCTATTGTTGCTATTGTTATCCAGTTTCCAGTAAAAGATGGATTAACTGCTCTTCCTTTATTTTTACCCCAGCTTGGTTGATAAAACGCCGGATTAAACTTATAAAAATTTGTACCAGCTAGACTACTAGCTCTATAGTTGGAATTATTTGCTTGTATGCTTAATCCACCATGCGCAGATAAGCTTAATGGTAATTGTATTGAAAAGTTTGCTCCACCTGCCCATGTAAAATTTGATGCTGTAACAGATATTCCTTCTGTAGCACTTACTGATTTATCCCATCTAAGTACTATAGAATCATCTGCTTGTATTGGACGAAAAGTCATATTTTTATTAACCTATATTTTTTATTGTTTGTGCAATTACTGAAATAAAATTTGTACTGTCAGCAGTATTTGCAGACAATGTCCATGTAGAATTTGCAGTAGTTTGTTTTAATGGAACAATATAATTTTCTGAAAATGTACCAGAAGCTGATAGAAAAAATCTATCTCGTATGCTCCCAGAAATTGAATCTCTTAAATCTAATCTAATTGGAAAAGAAGCGTGATTTGTAAGTTTTAAATAAGTTAGATCATTAAAAATACTATCACCACCAGCTAATACAACATTACTTTGCATAATAGTTGTTATACTAGTAATAGATGTTGTTATATCAGCTCTTTGATTATTTATTATACCTAGTTGAGAATATGTAGTCATTTAATTTATTGTGTTTTTATATAAATATTAAAAAATATATTAATTAAATCAATTGGTTTATAGTAAACATTTCTTTTTCTTCATGTTTTTCGATTATTTCATTGTAAAACTCTATTCTTTTAACTATATTTTCATTTATGTTATAATAATGTTTTACAAATTCAGATTGTTTTTTAGCATATTCTAAACCTAATTGAAAATTATTAACCCAAAACTCTAATGCTTCTTTCCATGGATTTGTAAATTCACTATCTATAAAATGATGTCTGTGTTTTGCATCTTCTGGTAATACTTTAAATAAATCATTATAACCTCCAAAATTTGTAGAAATAACTATATTATTATAATACATACCTTCAATTGCTTTTATAGGGCTTTTGCATTGATTGAAAGTATTTTTTTCTATATAGCATAATGATATATCAAGCATAGCATAAAATTTAGCATACTCTTCTAAATTAACTGCATCAAAAAATTGTATTCTTGTTTGATCGAAATCTTTGTATAATTCTTTTACTCTATATTTATAAGTCAATTTTTCATCTGTTACTTCTTCTTCTTTAAAAACTTTATTATTATTTGAATCTAATGTTATATTAACCATAGTATCTTTTAATGCCATACCAGCTAATATGAATTCTGTATTTGGATATTTGTCATGTATATATTTCAATATCGGAGACATTTTTTTAAGATCTTCAAAATGAGATGTTAAACCAACCCATCCAATTACTATTTTATTTTCTTTTGCTGGTGTTGATCTTTTAATACTCCATTGAGGTTGATCCCAATCAAACATATTTGGAAATATTTCTACCTTATTATTAAACTGAGAAAACGTTTGATATAATTTTCTACCAGTTGTTGTAACATAATCTGATTCTTTAATTGACCTGATAGACATTTTATCTTTACCAGCTTCTAACCACATTGTTTTCATTGAATGTGAATTTGGTAAATTAAATTCATTATCATCTACATCATGTAATATTACTGGTCTCTTTTTATTTTTTGGCCAAGCTTTCATAACACTGTGCATCCACTCGTGTAAATGGCCTGCTCTATGTGCAACTATTAAATTAGCAATCTCTAAGTGCTTTGCATTCAAATTATTGTCTGCATATACAATATTAAATTTTTCTGGATAATTTTTTGCTATTGCGAACATTGGAAGTTCTATTCTGAAAAACGAAGTACCTGTTCTTGAAGGAGTTGAAAAAATTATCGTTCTTTTGTTTATATCGAATCTATCTGGGTTAAGAAAATAATTTCTTAATTTTGCTGTATTAGCTTCTGTTATATCATTTTCAGTTAATATAGTTGCTATTTCTTTAGGATAATAGTTTTCTAAATTTTGTTGCATTTATACCTCTTTAAGTATTTAAAATAAAAAAACCTGCTCATAAATCATACAGATTCACAAGCAGGTTAACAAATAGTCAATATTATTTTAAAAACCTTTTAGTAAAAACTTTTTCTTAAAATTTTATTTTTTAAATATATTCATTCATATTATTTATTACATCATTTAAAAATCCTATTTGTTCAAAATAGTATTCTATTTTTTTCCAATCAACAGAGCCATCTTTTGTTAATGGACAACCAACAGCTGCATCATCAATATATTTATGTGCATATACTTTAGGGCTTGAAGTCCATTCTTTTTGTGTTGGGTTGTTGTTGATACCAAATAAGGGAATATTTTTTGATTTAAACCAATTAACAGCATCTTGCAATTCTTTACCAGATCTCATTGTATTCAAAATAAGTTTATGATTATTTTTAACCAATCTATTTAATACAGTTTCACAATAAAAAACATCAAAACCAACTTCAGGATATTTGTGAACAACACAAGTTCCATCAAAATCTACAGCTATATAAGACATATTATCTCTCTAATTTTAATATTCCAATACATTTATTATCTTTATCAAAAACCATAGCACAATTATCTGGCATATACTTATTCATTATTACTTCTATTCCGATAAATGATGTTTTTTTCTTTTCAATTGATTTAGTAAGTAAATCTAATATGTTTTCAGAAACAATAAATCTATTTATATCAGAAAAATCTTTATCAGAATATTTAAAAAATGAAAGCATTATTTATATTCATAAATTTTTGTATACTTAACTATAGTTTGTTTAAAAGAAGTATAACTTCCCTCTGTATCAAACTCTTCACCAACCTCTTTTAATTTTATTTTTCTTCCAGCTTTTTCTTCAAACTTATCTTCTATAACCATTTTTATTTCTTTGCATGTAGCATCAAAACTATCTTTTTGCATCAAAGCTAAACCAGGAGTATAGGCAACATATGTTACTAAAAAATAATTATCATGAAATTTTCCAGTAATACCCTGATCTCCCATTCTTGATACTATATTTTGTAGTATAGAAATATCATCTTTAGAATCTTTTGCCACAAATTCGTCTTGCTCGTTTTCTAGTGAGTTTGTTGCTCCTACAGATTTTAATTTATATTCTTCTTTTTTTGCCATATTTTTTTGCTAAATTAATAATTATTGATTTATATTATATAAATATAAAAACAATACTTAAAAAAGAACTCTATAATAAGCAACAGAAAGCTGATTTTGCCATTTATTTTCAATCATATTGTGATCATTTAACTGATAATTAAATATAAATATATTCTTATTATATAGATTTAAAAGCATACCCAATTTAAGTTCATTTAATCCTAATTCACCACCGAAGCCAATACTTAAAAAGTTTGGTTCTTTATTGTTTATATCACCAATATTAACTGCTGATTGTAAATCCTTTATTTGAAACATATCTAATGCTTTATTATTATTATCAACAAATTTTATTCTTGCCTTATAAAATCCATTTTCTAACTTTGATTCTAAAACAGATATTTTAAACTCATCCATTAAAACAGATAGTTTTCTTGTTGTAGAATCACTTAAATGTAATTCACCAGAAATTTTAAATGGTCTATCATATCCATTAAAATAAAATACTGAATCTCTAAATATTGTTTTAGTAGAATCAACAAATACAGTATCAGGCTTTACTTTAACAGTTAAAAGATAAGCTATTTGTTCATCTTTCTTTTTAAGTTCTTTTGCAGAAAATATACTATCATTTTTTAACCTATTAATAAGATCTTTTTGTGATGTATATTGCATAGATAATCTACTAAATGAACTATCTTTTTCTTTAATAGTAATATCTTTTTCTGCTATTTGATTTCTTAATTCTAGCTTTTCTTTTTCTGATTGACTATTTTTCCAATCATTATAAAAAAATTGTCCTATAATTAAAACAACCAAACCTATTATTATTTTAAATTTAAGATCCATGTTTTTTATTTCCTTCTTCTTTTTCTCTTATACCATCTAATAATTTTTGATTCAATCTTTGTATATAAGTAAAACTACCGTTATATAACCACATAGGTTTACCATCTATGCTATAAAAAAAAGTAACCCATCTACCATCCTTAACAACTCTAATTGGCAGACTTAATGTTCTAAAAAAATATGCAGAATCACCATGTTCAGGAAAATAAACTATAGAATAATAAATACCACAACTATCTACAATAGGGTATTGATAATCCATTTTTATAATTTCTTTCGACTCACAAGATATTAAAAAAACTAATACTATTAACAACAATATTTTTTTAATCATATTTTTGTATTGCATCCTTCCACCATTTTGGAAATAAATTGTTATTTTTATTGAAAAAGTTGTTAAATTCTGAATCTAAGATATATGTCACAGCTGTATCTGTTTTACTTCTAACACTTCTTCCAGAACCCTGAATTATTGTTTTTGCAGTTTCCCATTCATACCAATTTTTTATTCTAGACATTTTTTCTTTAACATATTTATCACCTAAATATGGATATGGTACTTTGCAAATTACTTGCCATCTCGATAAATCTTCATAAAGATCTATACCTTCAGTAAAAGATGGAGAAAGAATAACAGTATCATCACTACTATCAATATGTTGTTTTAAAATTTCATCTCTAGTTTTTGATGTGTGTATTAACAATCTTTTATCTTTAATGTTATCGAAAATATATTTAGCATTAGAGTATGTGTGACAATGGATGATACCTTTTTCATTCTTATGATTTTTTAATAATTCTTTTATAGCCATTACTAAATTTGGTAATGTTTCTTTTATATTTTTATAGTTCATTGACCCAACTGGTAAAACTATAATAGGTCTATTTTCTATTGGGAACGAAGAATCAACAGAAAGAAATTCGCAATCTTCTATTTTAATTCCTAAATTTCTACAAAATATTTCTTTATCTAATATAGTTCCAGACATTAATAATATCTTTTCAGCGCACCTAAATAATGCCCATTCAGAAAATAATGAAGCAAATATTGGTTTTATAGTAACTTTTTGCATATTTACATCTACACTCATTACCCAATTTTTTGGATCAAAATTTAATGTACATCTGCTATTGTGACAAATAAGTCTATCATACTCTTCATATTTTTTTAATAACTGGTGGTGAGAACTATTTATTTTACTAGAATCTTTTATTTTCTTTAATTTATTTTCTATTTCGCTCATTTTAAATTTCATTGCTGGAACATATATGTCTTTTATCCAGTCAACAAAATTTTCACTTTTTGTATTTTCAGTGCAATGCATCCAATTAATTTCAAGTTCTTGCTCTATCATTGGACCATCAAAATTCATAGATACAAACTCTATAATTGCACTTTCTAAAGTATGACACTCATCTACAACTAAAAGATTTCTTCTTTTTATTTCATCTGTATACATAATATTATTGAGAAGAAATTGAGTATTTGTTATACCAATATCACCATCTATAAATTTTTTCTTGTCAATTTTATATGGACAATTAGAGTTATAAATAACTTTTCCCTTTTCAGTTCTAGAAAACGAATTCAACCATTGTCCAAGTTCACAACTCATTTCTACTTTTGGTGTCTGTGTGCATCTATAATTTGACTTAGACCATATATTACATGCAAAATCAAATTCATTTGCATATTGAGTCTGTAAAATTTTCTGTGTTGTAATTATATATGATCCTTGACTATATAAACCATTTTCTCTGTATTTGTCTGATAAATATTTTGCAACAGTTATTGCAATACCAGACTTACCAGAGCCAACTGGATTTTCTAATACAACAAATCTTTTTCTTTTATCTAAAAAAGCATCTAAAGTAAAATTTATAGATTTAGTTTGCTCTATTCTCTCTTCTTCAAATGGAAAAAATTTATTATAATCAAATGTCATAATTTTTCCAAAAATTTTCTTAATTTAGTCAAACGTCTAGAATAATCCTTAAATCCTGTATCTGACCACCATTGTTCATAATATTTTAATAATTCAAAAAATTCTATTTTATCTTGTTTAGTAAATTCTTTCCAATCTGTTATAAAAGAAATAAAATATGTAAATGAATGTCGTTTAAGATTATTTGTCATAATATTAAAAATTAAAATATACTAATTCTTCAACTTTTGTTTTATCGTTTTGCATTTTTCTAAAGAATGACCCAGCATTTTTTGTTAATCCTATTTTTTGAACATTAAATTTAAATTTGTCTAATAACATATTACTTCTATCATCAAACTGACTACCATAAAATAATATAACTTTATTATTATGATATATTTTTTCTAATATTTTTATAAGTTTATTTTCATCTGCAGGTTCTTTATATAATCCTAATCCTGTTTTAAAATATGGAGGATCTAAAATGATTATAGAATTTTCAATAGTGTTAGTTTCTAAATATTTTAAAACATCATCAAATATAAAATCTATTTTTATAACAGAATTTATATTATTTTTTAATATTTTTTCGATAGATTTTGGTTTTGTTCCATTTCTTCTTAAATGTAATGGAGAATTAAATTTTTCTTTATTATATCTCATCATTCCATTTATACAAGTTCTATTTAAAAAAAACCAATCATGTGATTCTTTATTTTTATTAAATTTTTCTCGTATTTTATAATAATGATCTGAATTTTCTTTCAATTTATTCCAATTATTTTCATAATATTTAATAAGATCATTCAAATTTTGTTTTAAATAATTATAAAAATTTATTACATTATAATCAAGATCAATACACACAGATTTTTCGAACACAAAAAATTTATTCAATTCAATCGATAAAATAGATGAACCACAATAAAATTCATATAAATTTGTTTCTTTACAATCTTTTAATTTTTTTTTCAATAAATCAACTGCATGAGTTTTACTACCAACCCATCTTAAAATATTATTTTTTGCCATAATTAATTTAAAAATTCAAGTTTAGTATAACCATTTTTATTATCTGCATTAACAACATGATCTGCATAATCTTTAATAGCTTCTAAGTGGCTTATTGTAAAAACTGTGTCATATCTTTTTCTTAAATAATCAAATAATCTACCAACAATAGATAAGTGATCTGGATCAAAAGTTTGAATAGATTCATCCATAACAAAAATATTACATCTTGGTATATTTGAAATATTTACTAATGCATCTCTAATTGCAAGTGCTGTTATTGTTTTTTCCATACCAGAGCCGTTTTGTATAAGAGTTGATTTACCATTAGGATGATGTATACTAATAGGAATTTCTTTTTTATCTAAATCAGGTTCAAAATATATTCTAAAGTTTTCTATCTGTTCTATAATTTTATTGACTTCAGAATTTATTATATCAATAGACATCGATATAATGTTATATGGTATACCTTCCCTGTGCATACACTTTAAATATAATTCATAATCAGAATTCAATTCTTCATATTGTTTTATTTTTTGTAAAGTTTCCTCTAATTGTGTTATTTTTGTTTCTAACTCTGTTATTCTTTTTTCAGAAGAAACTATGCTATATTGTAAATTATCTATTTGTAATTTTTCTGTTTCTATTTTCTGTTTAATACCTTTTAATATATTATTTATTTTTTCATTGTTTTTTTCAACTTCAAGATATTTTTCATATTCACTGTTTTTTTCATCTAATGATTTATGGCTCATTAATAGATTTTTTAATTCTGCATCACACGTTTTTAAATCTGCATTTTTAACTTCTATATCAGATATTAATTTATCTTTATCTGTTATTTTTTTCTGTAAATATGCTTTTATCTCTAATTCTATTTTAGATAAATTAGATTGTTCTAATTTTAATTTACTGTGTAATTGTTGTAATTCAGATTCTCTTTTTTCATATTTAGATAAATCTTCTTCCCAATGTGTATAATCAATCACTTGTTTTTTCTTAGCATCAAACTCTGCAAGCAATAATTCAATTTCTTCTTTTATTTTATTAACATCATTTCTTAAATTTGCAGCGTTAATATACAATTCACATTTTTTACACAGATCTTCAGTATCATTCCAACCTTGTTTATTAATTATATCAACTTGTTTTAAATCCTTTTTTGTTTCAGATTCTTTTTTAGATATTCGTAATTCTAATTTTACTTCTTCATCAGCAAATTTTTCTAATAATTTTACATTATCTTGTATCTTTAATTTATCATTTTCATTTAACCATTTTTCCAATTTTAAAACTATCAACTCTATTTGCTTTATTTCATCAATCTTATCACTTTTCTTTTTTAATAAATTTTCATCAACAACATCTAATGAAATTAATAAAGAATTTTTCCTGTCATCTAAAGATTTTATTGTATTCTTTATTGTCTCTCTTATTATTTTTTTATCTTCTATATTTTTTAATAATTGAGACTCTTCATTTTTAAGATTTTTAATATTATTTGGTATTGTTTGTATTTTTTTGTGTTCTTCTTCATATAAATTTTCAAGATCAAGTATTTTAAATTTTAATGAAGTTTTATCAGTATTAAATACATCTATTTGTGAATATTGTGTTTCTATTTCAGATTTATATCCAAGTATAATATTTGCATAATCTAGTTTTTCAAAGGAATCAAAAATTGTCTTTATCTTTTTATATTCTTTATTTGCTAAATCATACATATCTGTATATATATTAACACCTAAAAATTTAGAAATTAAATCCAATAAAAATGCAGGACCAACGCCTTTATCTAAAAATTCAGACACTTTACCTTGTGGAGAAAATGAAGAAATAATAATATCATCATAAGAACCAAAAGTTTTTTGTATTAATTTATCTGTATTGGGTCTAGTATCTGAATTTAATGATATCCACTGCTGTATATCATTATTGAATTTTGTATAGTCTAAACTTGTAGATGTTGACTTTGAAGTTTTTGATGATTTTCTAATAATTCTATGTTTTTCGTTATTATAGTCAATTAATATTTCACCATCACATTCTTTTTTATTATAGTTTATTATATGTTTAATATCACTAGTTTTATCTGTTGTATTAAACATAGTATATAATAAAGAATTAAAAAAATTTGTTTTACCTTTAGCATTACCACCATTAATTAAAACAATACCTTTATATTTTGTAAAATCAAACACATTATTTTCACCAAATGAAAATATATTATTAAACTTGAATGAGTTAAATTTCCATTTTATATTTTTAAGAATATTTTCTTTTGGAACTTCATTATACCATTTTTGATTTAAAATTATTAACCTAGATACTTGTTCTTTATCTTTATGGTCTTTTAAATATTTTTTTAATAACTCTTCTTGTGTTGATAATTTAGTAACATCACCGATTTTTTCATTTTCGCTTAAATTTTGATTACTTTTAAATTCAGTAAATATATTTAATTCTATTGGATTATATTTTTCTCTAATAGCTAATTCGAGTTCTTTTTTCTCTGTTAATGAATATTCATAACCATATATTGTTAATTTTATTCTAGGATATTTACATATATTTTCAAATACGGGAATATTATCTTTTGTATATTTTATTACAGTCTTTAAATCGTAAAAACCCCAATTATTTTTAATTGGAATAAACTGTTTATTTATTATATGATTACTAAGATTTATATCCCATAGTAAATAACCATGTTCTCTATTTCCTTCTGAGAAATCAAGCGCCAATAAAGAGCCAGAATAATGTGCATTACCTAGCTCTTGTTGGATATGAATGTCGCCGCAAAAAGCAATATTATAGTTTTTAAATAAATCCTTTGAATACCTTGTATTTTCTAATTCAAAATCGTCTGTTAATTTAACACCAGATAATGGACCGTGAAACAATGCTATGTATATAACATTTTCTTCTTCATTAAATTCTATAGGAAAATTTTCTTCATCTAAACATGAAAAAACTCCATAGTTAATTGATTCAGTTATTTTATATAATCCAGATTTTAAATATACTTTTAATGGATATTTATTTGTATTTATAGTATTAACTATTGGTGTTATTGAATCTAAACGTTCATCATTTTTTAAATTGACGTCATGGTTACCTACAATAATATCAACTGGTGCTATCATTGATAAATTTAAAAAGAAGTAATATGCTGTTTCTATAGCTTCTGGAGATAAAGTAGTTTTTGATTGAAATACATCACCAAGAACAGCTATTCTATCTACATTGTTTTCTTTTAATGATGTATATAAATTATTAAAAACATGCTTATGTTCTTCATGTCTTTTATTTAAAAATATATGTATATCTGCAATATGACCAAGTATCATAAATATTTTTCAATTCTTTTATTGATTATTTTAATAAATTTTTTATTTTTTTCTGTTGCTAAATAATTTCTATTGTTTAATATACATGCTTCAATTTCTGAACCGCTGCCGGCAAATGGTATAAATACTTCCCTCTTACTAAATTGTTTTATTATTCTATTAGATAATATTAATGGTTTTTGTGTTGGATGTTTTACTTTTTCTTTTGAATTGTGTGTTAATGCTGGTATATCATCCCACACATCGCTTAAACATATACCATTTTTTAAATTCCCACTTTTATATTCAGCTCTATTTGCTAAATGCTGCTTAGGTTTAATTTTAATATTATTAAATATAAAATTATTTGATTTTGAATACCAAAGAATTGGTTCATATCCAGATGACAAAGTTTTTCCTCGCGTAGAATTAAATGCACGTTTTCTTGACCATATTATTGTTCTTTGTTCTAAAAATCCAATGGTTTCTAAAATATTTTTTATTTTATGCTCTAATTGCCTTTTGCAATATAAAATCAAATTACCATCTTCAGAAAGATGCTTATAAAATTGTTGCAATCTATATGTCAACCAATATAAATATTCTTCATCGGTTGCCCACTGATTATCAAATTCATCATCAATGCATTTATTATATGGAGGATCTGCAACAATACAATCAAATAACTTATTATATTTCATATATCCTATATCTGGATAACAATCAATTTCATATATCATTTTAATTCTCTTTCTAAAATTTCGTATGATTCATATTCATTTTCGTCTATTACAACAACGTTATAAATATTATCCATAACAAAACAAACTTTATATTTTTTCATAATATCTCTTTAATTAAATACGCAATTATATTCTTTATTAAAATTCATTAACTTCTTCAATTATTATGCCATATTTTTTATCTTTATCATATTTATCTTTTGCATATTGTAAAATTTCTTTTTGTGGTCTTTCAGAATACACAAGATGAGTTTCTGTATTATTTATTGGCCAAGGCATATAAACGCTTATTACATATAATTTTTTCATTTAAGTTTTCCAATATAATCTATTAAAAATGCTAATATCATACACACTAATATGAAAAACGGATTCACATCAAACCCTTTTGCAATTAATATTTCTACACAAACACCACCAATAAATCCAATTAAATATCTATTAGTTTTATTCATTCTAATACCTTTGTCATTATAATAGTATCTGTCAATAATTTTTTATTTTTTATAGCCTCGTTTATCTGTTTATTATTCATTTCACCTGGATCTTTAAATGGGTTAATATCAGTATAATATGTTTCTATTCCCCAACTTAATAATAATTTACCAGATTTTAATAAAGCATTTTTTCCAGCTGCATCTGAATCAAATATTAAATTTATTTTAGCTTTGTTTTTTACTATTTTTTTAAATAATTCAGATTTCTCAGATAATGAAGAACCTAAAATAGGTATTGCATTAATATCATTTTTAATAGCGTCAAATGGTCCTTCTACAAGATTTATCTCATGCTCCCAAGATATAAATAAATCATTAAAAATTATCTTGTCTTTATGATTAGATGCATTTTTATACTTTAAATAATTATCAAAAATACATCTAGCAACCCAATAGTTTAAATATCCATTTTCACCATACGAAGGTAAAATAACTCTATTTGATAATCTACCTTGATCACAATAATGAAAATTATATTTTAATATTGTATTATAACTTATATCTCTGTTATTTAAAAATTCTATTGCTTTCTTATTAATATTAGCTTCTGAATTTTTTGTAATTTTTTTGAATTCTTTTTCTAATTGTATTTTTTCTTCAATTTCTTCTTCATTTATTTTAAATAATTTTGATAATATTAAATGTCTAAAAGAATCATTATCTAAATTTATATTAGAATATTTATTATTACTTAATTCTTTCCACTTATTTTGTATTTCAACAGATGAATATTTTTTTAATAAATTTAAAACAACATCAGAATATTTACATACCCAACATTGAAAAATTTCTTCTTCTATGTTTATCGATAATTTTTTCTTATGGTGGTTGCATTTTGGACAATAAAATTGAATTTGAGGTATTTTACCAAATCCTTTTCCTAATACATTTTCTAATAATTTTAATTTTTTCTCATTATTATTTTCCATATGACAATAATAATATATAAAACAGGGAAATTATTGTAAACCATTTAACACAAATATCAAGATATTTCCAAAATTTTTCTTCTATTAGTTTTGTTTTCATATTTTACCTCTGATTATTATAAACCATTTAGTGCTAATATCCATGCATCACAGACATCATAAGCTTCTTTAATCGGTAAACCTATTTCTTTACCCTTTTTATGTTTTTCAAATTCTGGGAATTGTTTTTTATATTTATTTTCTAGGAATAAATAAACTTCTTTTTTAGCCGTACCAGCTGGGAACATACCCCTACCAGTAACTTTTTTTCTAGCTGTTGTTACAAATATTTCTTGAGAAGGTGTTTTAGAGTATAGATTTAATATATATGTAATTATACCATTAAATCTTAAAATTGTGGCTATTGTTTGAGCTGAGGATTTTCCTGGACTAAATCTCACATTTGGCGTTTCAATAATAACTTTATCTATTTCATGTTTTTGAAATAGATTTTGAATTAATAAACTTACAGAATCTGCTTTTTCAATAAAGTTATTGCCTTTTGGTTTCATATATTCATAATACAATAATTTTTCATTTTCATTTACAATTGCAATTCCTATAGTTGTTGTTGATATATCAACTCCCAGTATGTTCATCTGTTAATTGTTTAAGATTTTCTTTAAAACTAACAGACATTACAAACATTTCATTTGCAAATCTTTCAAAATCTTCACCAGTTTGATATAAAAGTGTCATAATTTTTAAACCCAGCATTGTTGAATATTCTTTTTTAATTTCTAAATTATTGCAATCAAGCACTTTTTTTATATTTTCTATATGATTATCTAATAATAAATTCTCTTTTAGTATATCGTTTATTAAACCTATTACTGAATACAAACCAAATAACTCACCATGCGAATTATAATTAAATATAGACCCTTCTGTAAAAGTTTTCTCAGTAAATTTTTTAGATAGTGCTATATTATCACAATTTATTAACCAAGCTATGCATCTACAATAATCTTGAATAGCATATTCTTTCATATTCAACCCTCCAATTGATTTATTTTTCTATTAATATACCATAATGCTTTTTTAAGGTCTTCTAATTCTTTATTTGCATCTTTTTTACCAGATCTAGAAATATATTTGACAGCATTTCCCAAGCAAAAATCTAAATTCCATGCTTCTATAACTTTAATTGCTTCATATGTAGTATCACCCCCATAATAATTTGGATGATTTATTTGATCAGCCATTTATATCTCCTGTTCTAATTCATCTACATTTATATCAGCAAGTCCCAAAAGCTGTTCTTTTGTTTGTATATTAGAATCTTTAATTACTACAGTATTTTCTTCTTTAACAATATTATCTTCTTTATATGGACTATCTTTATAATTCATATCTTTATCAGTTATTTCATTATACGGTGTTAATTTTTTTTCTTCCAAATAAGTTAATACTTGATTAAATACTTGTGTTTTATCAAAAGCATTGGGATTATCACCAACTATTTTTGTAGCTTTTAATCTTTGCATTACACCAGCTAATTTAATTAATTCAGATGTTTGTTTTGTAGCAGTGTCTAAATAGTTTTGTGCATATGTTCCCATGATAGCTAAATTACCATCTGATTCACTCATTTTTTTTGTTAATGTGTCATATGTTTCTAATGCTTTATTTCTATTTTCTTGTGTTTCAATAAAAGCTCTATTTAAAACAGTTATAATATCATTGTCAGAAAATCCTGAAATTGAACTATTTTGTTGTTGATCCGCCATAATTTTTTCTTATTACACCTAAATTTTCTTTTTCATCTGAAACTTCTAAATTTTCTTCTATATCTAACCCATCTAAATTCATATTGTCAAATAAAATACTTTCGTTTCTAATCATATTTACAATCTCTTCTCTCATTGATTTTACTTTTTGAACTAATTCAAATATAGTCTCATCAAAATATAAAATATTCATTTTTAAAATTGAATTTAAAAATAATGTAAAATCTCTAATCTTATCTGAAAATATATTAAAAAATCTATTATATGTTTTTAATTGTTGAAATTGTCTATAAACAATATAAATTAAAAATATATTTAAAAATGTTGATATAGATAAAAAAATATATTCCATTATTTTCTCCCCATTACTGTCCAAACATCTGCGAAATGTAATAAATAACCCAGTCTGTTTAACTTTGTTTTAAATACAATATTTTCATCAACAAATAAAAAATCATGTGCTAGTATAGCAAGATATTCATCATTTGTTAATTCTACACCATAATGTGAAAGAAGCCTTACAGATCTTTGTGCGTGTGTTAACCCATCTCTGATATCTGGATTATAATAATAAACCACTCCTTTATTAAGTTTCCATTTTTCTGTTTCTTCTAAATATATTGGTTTTTTATCTACAGTTTCTGCTTTACCAGAATCATGCGTCAAAGCACATGTAATAATACTATCTTTAGATATATCTTGGCCCCACAATTTACATATCGCATTAAAATTTTTTAAAACTTGTAAACTATGATTAGCTAAACCACCAACACAAGAATCGTGATAATCAGCTCTGCTAGAAGCTGGTGCAGAAAAATAATTTTCACCAATTTGTTCAAAGAAAAACGTTAACTGATTTTTTCTTTTTTCATTTTTTATAGATTCTATTAAAGCGTAAACTGAATCAAAATCAGATGCTATTTGTTCTTCAGATAATACGTTATTTTTAACAGTCATTTTACTCTCTCCATTTAGTACTTGTTGTTGAAGCTTTACCACTTCCCTTTTTAATTATAACGGTATTTACTTTTGTAGTACCATTCATGTTTTTGGGATTATATGTTCTATATGCATTCTGTTTTAATCTACCTTTTATTTCAGAGTTATAAAATTCTAACGGTGTTGTTTTCTTTTTTGCATATTTTATCTTAAATAATAAATAAAAATATCTCTTTTGGGCTTGAGACATATAATTCATATTCATACCATGAATTTTCCCTTGCCAATAATCTAAAAATAAAATTATAGGTGAGGGATCTGTACCACCTTTATAATTAAATCTTATTACATCTCCTGGTTTTAAATCTTTTATTTTCATATTTTTTTAATTTGTTTCTAAGGCAGGATTCGAACCTGCGGATAATCAGTTATTCTATACAATAACGTCATTATTCTAGTTATAGTTCAACCTTAAGCCGCTCAGTCACATAGAAACCTTGTTTTATATACTAATTTTATTAAGAACTCTTTCACCAGATTTTGTAACTTGGTATACACCTTTTGAAAGTCTTCGTAAAACTTTTGAATCTGTTAATTTAAGAACACCTTCGTGAACAAAGCTATGTAAAAATAAATTATCATATTCTTTATATGATCTATATAACCCATGCTTTCTATGCCATGAAACTCGCCAATTTTTTCTTAGTTCACTTAATTTAAAAGTTCTTGGAACTGAATTGTTAGCTAATAATTCTAACGTTCTTTGTTTGATTGTCATTCTTTGCATTTTAACCTCTAGTTTATTGTTTGAATATCGTTATTTATTGTAAATAAACTGTTTCTTTTGATATATGATTTTAATGATGAAAATTCTTTATTATAAATGTAAGATAATTCATATAATATTTTACATTTTTCACATACGTGCATATCTAATAAAAGTCTTGTTTTATAAAAAGAACATTCATAATCATTATATTTCTTAAGTTTAGAATTACATTTAATACAGAATAAATCTTCTCTTAAACTAAAGTTTTTTGCATACATCTCTTCATCAAAATTAGTTAATATACCAGAAAAAATATTTTGTATTTTATAATCTCCACTTATTGAAAGCATATTAATAATTTCTTGTATTTTCTTTTACTTGTTCTGGTAAAACCATTGTAGCATTTACTGGAAAAGAACCAGCAAAATCTTTATCTTTACCTCTGTAAAATTGATATGCGCCTTCTTTTAAAATAAAAGAATATTCAGGTAAAGGAAAACGATAATGTCTAAGATCTGTATCTACAAAGTTATCATTTTTCTTTTCTTTTAAATTAAAACCTTTAACTAAAACGTGATATTCATACTGCGTTGTTGCTGACATAAATTACTCCACTAATTAAATATTTTCAATATTAAAACCATAATTGTTTCTATTAAATATTACTAAAAAAATGTTATATGTAAATAATTTATTTTATTTTAAGATAAAATTTTCCATATTCTTCATCATATAAACAGTTATTTTCAATCATTTTAATATCTGAATCAACTAATATTTCTGCAAAATTATAATATTGAGCTATTAATATTAATAAATATCTGTCAAAATTTTTATTATAATCTTTACGTTCTAAATATATTTTATTTTTATATGGTTGATCTTCAACAGATTTAACTTGATATTTTATATTATTTGCATATATATCATATCCAGTATCTGGTCTTACTTGTTTTGTTTTATTGTAATCTATATTTAAATATTTACAAGCTATAATTTCGCCTACATTACCAGCTAAAATATTTGCATAACTACTATCACTCCAAATATTTTTTTTAGCTAATATTAAATCACTATCAGTTATTTCAAATCTATAATTCATATATTTTTTCTACAAGATACAATTTTTATATTTTCATCTGAAACAAAATTATTAAGCATACTTATTTTTTTTGATATTTTTTTATATTTTTCTTTTATTTCTGAATATATTTTATTTGAATATTGTTTATATGGTAAAATAAATAAAAAATCTACACCCAAATTTGACTGATTGTTAAAACTTATTTCATTAATATCATGATTATATGTATATGCAACACCACACCATGGATCTAATTTCCAATCATTGTATAGTATATCTTTTACAGAATCATATAAAATTTTTTGTCCTAATCTGTTTTTTCTTATATATTTTTGAAAAGAGTATAAATCGTTATTAAAAGTTTCTTTGCATCTTTTTGTTGGTATTATTGAAAATGTTGTGTTTATTATAAGTTCTACTGGTTTTTCATGATATTCTAATAAACCAAATGTTTTCATGTTACAAAATTTTATTTTAGAAAATGTTTTAAAATTACTCATATATTATCCGCCAGTTTTTAGTGAATAGAATTAATATATTTATTATTTTTTTTCTTTTCTTTCTTTAACTCTTTTTCTCCTTTCTTTATCTTCAACTATTAACTCTTCTGTGTCTTTGCTGTCTATATAATGTTTTTGTTTTATTACTTCTTCTGGTACTAACACTAATGAATCAAAATAAAAGCTTGAAAATCCATAATCTTTAGATACAACATTTACATATTTTTTATCATTATTAAATGAATGTATTTTATATAATATAGTATCACCTCTTGCAACATCTTTTGCAGAATAAACATGCAAATTTAACTCAGTATCTTCATTTACTTTATATTTCTTATCTATATCTTTGAAATAAAATATAGAAAAATCTTTTTCATTTTTTTCTTTCAAATGTTCTTTTAAATAAATTTTAAAATTTCTAGCTGTTATTTTAAATTTCATATTATTTCAAGCAATTTATTATAAAAAATAATAGATTTTTCTTTAATATCATTTTTTTCAGAATATTTTAATGATGAATCTATAAATTCTATTCTATATTTTTTATATTGTGTGTTTATGTAATATTTATTATCATTATCAGATACTTGACTTAAATAAGATATAAATGACAATGTGCCATTTGGTATTTTTTTAATTACAATTTCATTTAAATTTTTAAGAAATGTATAGAACTGATTTGATTTTATATTTATAGCAAATTCAATTACAATATTGTTGTCTATAGACATCTGATCAACAATCAATAATTTTGTAAATTGATTATTATTCCATTTATTCCAAAGTGCTAATATTTCTCTACTATTCCACAACATCTGATTTTATAAGTTTAAATGTTTTTAAATTTTCATCATAATCTAAAGAAAAATTAGAGAATAATAAATTTATATCATATTTGTTTTCTTCTAACAATGACTCAGCAACAGTGTAAAAAATTTCATCAGTCATTATGTTTTTTATCAAAATATTTATTAAAAAACATTTTTTATAATCATCGTTTCTAACTAAATCTGTTTCTGGCATATCAGCTGTTGGTATTAATATTCTATGCTTTTGATATAATAAAAATAGATCATCTAAAGCATTTTTCATTTCTTTTGATATTTCCATACATTATCTTTCTAAAATAAAAAAGGTTAAAATGTGAAGATATAATTATATTTTGTCTTTTAATAAATTTCGGGAGATATTACAGACATAATTATAATCAAACACATATTAACCTTTATATATAAATATAAAATTAAAACGATTTAGAGTAAACATCTATAGCATAATTATTTATTTTTCTTCCATTTTTTTCAAAATTCGGTATACCAGTATTATATGAGTTTATTGCATATTTCCATCTTAATTTTCTATCTTTTACATTATAAAAATAATCATAATTATCTCTAAGTATTTTAAACGTTGTTTCTATATTAAATTGAATATTATCTCTTAATTTTTCTTTTGTTACTAATGTATCTTTCCATATTCCCATTGCTGTTTTTAAATGTATTTGTCCAGGGCCAAAAGCTTTGGGTTCTATTTTTTTTGTTTTCTTGTTTTTTAAAAAATCACCCTCACGTTCTGCAACATATGTTGTATCTTTATCTCTCCATAATGTTTCTCTTCTAAGAATACTATAACCAATTTTTTCTGGTACTTTATATTCTTTTGAATAATATTTTGCCCATAACTTAACAGCTAAATAATCATGTATTATTAATTTTGTCGGTTCTGTTGTTGTTAGTGTTGGTGTTGTTGATAACAAATAAAATAAAATAAAACATATACTTATATTTTTAAACTTCATCTCTTTTCCTCTTAATTGTTTTTAAAATTATACTTTAAACCTTGCACGTTAAAAAGTATATTATATAAATATTAAAAGTTTTCAGATTATCACCTCGATTATAGTTTTAAATTAATTAACTAAAGTATCTTCTTTCTCTTGTAATGTTAATCCTCTTAAAAGATGTTTGTTTATTCTTTTAAAAATTTTCAATGTTGATAAACTTTGTATATCAACATTTATTCCTCTATTTTTAATTAGCATAAATACTTCATCTAAACCTTTATTGAATTTTACAAATGGTGTTTTATATAAAATTTTATTAAATCTTGTTTGTGTAATTTGTTGTTTTTTATTTTTATTCGTATAGTATATTTTCATATCTTAAAATTATAATTCTTTAAGAGAAACATTGTTTCTATATTCTTCTAAAGTCAATGCATTTGCATAGCTCATGCTACTTCTTAAACCATTTAAAAATCTTTTTACAACTTTTTCAACTCCACCTCTTTTATAAGGAATTAATGTAGATCTACCTTCAATATAATCTGGTTCTTCTTCTGTGTAATCTATTTGAACACTAAAACTAGCAGCACCTCTATATAATTTATATAAATTACCTTCGTGATCAATAACTGGTCCTGGTGTTTCTCTAGTTCCTGCAAAGGCATTTCCACACATAACAAGATCAGCACCAGCAGCAATTGCTTTATTCATATCTTGTGGAGCTTTTATACCACCATCAGCAATAATTAATGGTAATTTTTTAATTTCATTGTAAATTTCATTTTTATATATATAAAGAATTTCTGACCTTGTTTTTATAGTTAATTTTTCAATTTTTTCTTTATCTGGATGTTTTGAAATTAAAATATTTTCTGCTAAATGTTTTCTCATCTCAGCGCACTCTTGTATAGCTGAAATCATTGGTATATAAATTCCTGTTTCTGTACGAGTTTCACAAACACTTCCACCAGCAATTCCGACTCTTATAGCATCAACATTTAATTCTGCTAAATATCTATATCCCTCAGCTGTTGCAATATTACCAGCTATAATATAAACTCTATCAAATGTTTTTATATTATTTTTTGTTTCTTCAAAACATAGTTTTTCAGTACTACGAATCCATTTAATAGCTTCACAAACTTGAATGTTGGCTCCATTAGCTGTATCAAGACAAAATATTCTACAGCCAGCTCTGTACAATGCTTTAAAACGTCTTTGATAATCACCAGTAACACCTATCGCACACGCTATATTATTTTTACTTACAGCAACTGGAATTTCAAATCTATCTGATTCATTATTATATAAATTTTCTTCAAATTGAAATACTTGGTCTTCTATTGATTGAAATCTGTGAATGATTCCTAATGCACCTAAATTAGATAATTTTGCAGCCATTTTACCATTACATACATCAGGCATTGGTGATGCTATCATTGGTACTGTTAATTTAATATCAAAAACATCTATTCCATCAAGCAAAACTTTATTTCTACTATCTATACTTGATATCTGTGTTGAAATAATTGTTACATCTTTATAATCTAATTTTTTCATATTTTAATATAATTAAAATTTATTAATAAGTAAATATTATTCATCTTCAGTAAAGCCAAATTTACTTTTTTCTAATTGTAATTGTGTTTTATAAAACCCTTTATATGAATTTTCTATAAATTTTTTAATAAAAATTGAGTCTATATTTTCTGCTGTTTTTGTATATATTTTTAATTGTTTTACAAGATTTACGATAAAACTACCAGTTACTTTATTTTTCTTAAAATCGTTTATAACTTCTTCTGTAAAATAATCTATTAATAAAGCATCATCTTCTAAACAATCTTTAATTAAATCATTATAATCTTTTGATTCAATTTCGCCAATATCGATTATTTGATCAAATCTACCAGGTCGTTTTGCAGCTATATCAATCAAATTTTTATCATTAGTTGTTGCTAAAATAGATACATTATTAAGATCTAAAAATCCATCAAGTTTTTGTAAAAAAGCAGATAATGTTTTTGAATTAGAATATGAATCTCTATCTCTAACTATAAAATCAATATCGTCTATACAAACAAGACATGGTGATAAGTAATCTGCTAAATTTAAAATAGATGTTAATCTATGTTCACCAGAACTAACAAACATTATTGTACACTTACCAGCTAAATATTTTGAAATATATTTAAGAATTTCTGTTTTAGCAGTTCCTGGTAAACCTGAAAATATAAATCTTAAAGAAGATATATTTTTTTCTATTGATAAACAAAATCTATTTATTTCTTCTTTTATAAAATTTGGTATATATATTTTATCAATTTTTTTAGCATGTAATTCTTCAACTTTTATTATTTTTAAATTTTTCAATAATGAATCTACAGCTTCATCATCATCTGAATTATAATCGATCTCTATTTTTAATAGTTTATTTTTAAAAATAGAATTTTTATATGATTCTTTAAATAAAAAATCTCTAAAATCTTTATTTAAAGAATCATTATTATTTAAATCAAATTTATATTTTATATTATAAATTCTTCTATTATATTGATCCAAAAACCATTCTAATATTATATCAACATCAATTTTTTTATATTCAGCTTGATATAATATTATTTTATTTGACGGTAAAATAGACTCTAAATTTACTTCATTTGTATATTCAATATCAGCTGATATATTTTCAGTAAAAGTAAATAAATTATTAACTATAAAATCTACATTTGCTAATTCTAATTTATAAATTCTATGTAAAAAACTATTAACAAATGAATGAAGCATCAAATCAATTTTTTCAACAATAAAAAAATTTCTTGAAAGTTTTAATGATGGTATTTCTTCTTTATTATCAGGTTGATTTTCGTGTATTATTTTTGCTTTATCTATTTTTGACATTAATTGTTCCCATTTTTCTATACTTATTTTCTTTTGTTTCATTATTTTATTTCATATTAAATAAATTTTGTAAATGAAGCATTATTTCTTTATTTTCTACTGGTACTCTGCCAATTATAACCATTTTATCATATTTAGAAAAATGTATAAATGATGATATTGTCTGAAAAGATATTATATATATATTTTCTTCATAGTCCATTTGTATATTAAATGCTTCTTGATCATTTATATAATATTTGTCTAATTTTTTTATTTTATCTTTAAATCTCTCTATCCAATGATAGACGTCATATAAAGCAGCTGAATGTTCATATATTATTAAAGTATTTTTCATTAATTTTCCTCAAATCTATTTTTTTCAATTTCTGGTAAATCTTTATAATTTTCAAAATAAGGCCAAGCTTCTGGTCTTGGTAAATAATATCCAGTTTGCTCACCAATTGTTGTAAAATCTGCAGCAGCAGTATTAAATTTTATATCTTGTTCTAATTTAGGTAATGGCCATCTTGGATTTCTTGAATTTGCTGCAAATAATAAACCTAAAATATCAGGCATTGCATTTACTTCTTTTAACAAAGATTTTTTTCTAAGATCTTCAGCTGGTTTCATATAAACAGCCAATAACGGAAATTTTTCAAATACTTTATGCCACATAACAACTGTGCTTCCAACTGTGTCTTCCTGTTCTGTTTCGATAAGACGTCTTGCACAAACACCCTTTAAAGCAGCATAATTTATATCCCATCCAATAGAATATCCGATATTCATGGGAAGCATTGCTCTAGCCGATTGCCAATTTTCTTGACCAGAATTTAACATTTCACAATATCTTGCTTTTACAGTTCTCATTGTTGCTTGAAATTCTTGATTTTGTTCTTTATTTTCAGCTATACTTGTTGGTACTATAATTGGCCATTCTGCAGCACTACTATCTCTAATACCTCTAGCACCAAAAACAGAACCTAGTCTAGTTCTCATATGTTGATCTGCAGCTGCTCTTGAAATACCTGATATCATAAATGTGAATTTTGGAATTTCTAATGCTAAAGGTAATGTTCTACCCTCTAATGTTTCTTTAGTAACAACAAATCTTGCTTCTGGAGATAGATTTTTCCACTTATTTGTATTATGAATATCATTTCCCCATGTTTGGAGTGCAAAATTAACCATTCCCTTATAAGGATTTTCAACACAAGTTACAATTTCAACTTTAATTTCAGAACATCCAACTATAAATTCTGTTTTTGGTTCAGTTGCTGGGTTATCCCAGTCAATAATTTTTCTTATTTCTTGTTTAATTGATTCTTTTATCATTTATTATATACCTTAATTATTAGTGAATGAAAATTCATCTGTTTGTCCACCATACTTCAATTCATTTGGATCTTCTACAAAATAACTTGTATCAGTGTTTTTATTTGTCCAAAATTGAGCTTCTGTATAGTGTGGTTCACCATTGACATATCTATATGGTTTTGCTCCACTACAAAGATAATAACCTTCTTTTAAGATACTTTTAAGAGAATACGTTATTTTTAGTTTTCCATCTAAATGTAATTGTATTAATCTTTTATTAAGATATTCGTCGTATTTATTCATATTATATTAACTTTATTATTTTTGAATTTCTATCTTTTGCAAACCCATAACTTGAATTACTAACAGTTATAACTATAAAGTTACCTTTCTGTAATTCGTTTGCATCTTTTGCATCCCATATTGTAATATACATTTGCTTTTGATCATCTTCTATAACCATTTTAAAATATTCTTTACCACTTTTTTTAGATTTTTTCATTATTATATCATTTACAATACCAATAAGCTTTTTGTTTGTATATACATCTGAATCTATAATATCTTTTGGTGATAAAAATTTTGATAAAATCTCTTTATTGTCTATTTCATCAGTGTATGTTGTAAATGGATGTTCTTTAAAATAAAAACCTAAATAATCTTTTTCAAATTTATATTTTTCATTTTCATCATAATCTTCTATGTTTCTACTTTTAATAGTTGATATATTTTCATTAATATTTTTTTTTGATTTTTTTGCTCTTAATTCTAATAATACTGTTTCTAATAATTTAGAATTTGCATCTATTTCAGAAAAATATCCAAGTCTACAAAGAACTTCAATTGTTTTTTTACCAATTTTTTTATCTATAACAAATTCTAATAATTCATCTATTGTATGTATTTTTTCTTTTTCACATATTTTGCTGACATCATCTTTTTTTATACCTTTAATTGAACTCAAACCTATCTTTATAATATTATTTTTATAATCAACAGTAAATAAATTATCGCACTGTGTATGTAAAAATTTTCCAAATTTTATCTTATCATATTTTGCTTGTTTTATGAACCATGCAATTTCATCAAAATTTGAGTTGTTTAATAATGTAGCATAATATTCTTCAGAATAATTTACTTTCAGCCACATTGATATATATGCATTAATTGCATAAGCAAATGAGTGAGATTTGTTAAATGAGTAATTTGAGTATGAAGCTAATTTATCAAGAAGCTCATTGACATGTTCTGGCTTCATACCTTTTTTTAATGCTCTTGTTTTAAAAGTTTCAATCATTTTATTAAAATCTTCATTTTTCTCTTGATTTCCTTTATGAAGAAGTTTTAATATTTTTCTACCCTTATCAGCTTCAGCCATAGAAAAATCACCTATTTTTTGAAGAATAAACATGATCTGTTCTTGATAAACAGGTATTCCATATGTTTCTTCTAAAATAGGCCAAAGATCTTTACTCATATTATCAAGTTTTTCTTTAGCACTTTTTTGATTTTTTCTATTATTAATATATTCTTCAACACCACCAGCTAAAATAAGTGCTGGTCTCCACAGTGCATTTATAGCACATAATTCTTCAATACTTTCTGGCTTTATTCTTTTAATAAGAGATATCATAGAATCTGAACCAAATTGAAATATATCTCTACAATTACCATTTTCAAACTCTTTGTATATTTTAATTTCATCATAATTAGATTTTAAAATATCTCTTTCAACATCTTTTATATTATGATGTTTTTCAATTAATTTTATAGTGTCACTATTAATTGTTGCTGTTATTAACCCTAAAATATCTAATTTAAGATAACCCAATTCTGTAACTTCTCTTTCATCACCACCTTCTTGAACACCTGTAATTAAATCACCCTTTAATTTCATTATAGGTATTTCAGAATTATTGAGTTTTTTATTGCTTATTAATATACCACTAGCATGTCTTCCAACATTTCTAACCATATCAAGCATTCTTGAACCGATATCAATAAACACTTTTTTATTAAGTTCAATAAATTTTATCAATTGAAAATCTTTTTGTTTTATTGCAATAGACATAGCGTTTTCTAATTCTTTATCTATTGGCTGGTCTGATTTTAATGTGTTAAAAAGTGCAGTTAATCTATTTGACAAAACATAATCAAGTTCAAATATTCTACATAAATCTTTTATTATAGTTTTAGAACCAAATTTACCAAAATTAGCAATATGACAAACTTTATCCAAACCATATTTTTCTTTTAGATAATCTTCTACATTTTTTTGTGTGACAGAATCTATATCCATGTCAATATCTGGTGGGTCTTTTCTTGCAGGATTTAAAAATCTTTCAAAGATAAGATTGTATTTAATTGGATCTATTTTTGTTATATCAAGAATAAATAATATAAGACTACCACCAGCAGAACCCCTTCCAGCTCCTGTTGCACCACCTGATTTATACACAAAATTATTTAATAAATCGTCTAAAATAAGAAAATAATCTACAATCTTTTTTTCTATAATAAGATCATATTCAAATTTTAATCTTTCTTTGTATTGCTTTAATTTTTCTCTTGGTATTAAACCATTTTCTAATTTTTCTTTCCATTTTATTTTTATTTTTTCAGAAAATATTGAAATACCTTCTTCTTCTGTTTGAGTAAATTTTGGAAATTTATCTTCATATAAAGGTATTTTAATGTCAACTTTATCTCTTATTTCGAAAGTAGAATCAATTGCTTTTTCAAGAAAATCTATATCAAATTTATTTTCTTTTGCGAATTCATATATTTCATCTATATCTTTAATATATAATGTTCTTACATTATAAAACCATTTGTCTTCAGGCAAACTTTTTATTGTATTTCTACCCTTAATAACATATAATAAATACTGTAAATACCAATCTTCTTTATTTGCATAGTGATAATCTAAAGCAAATACTGGTTTAATATTTAATTTTTCACTTACTTTTCTATAAAATTCATTTATTTTATTTTGTTCTTTTAATATGTTAAACTGTATTTCTAGATAAAAATCATCACCGAATTTAGCTTTATATTTTTTTAATAATTCTATAGCTTCTCTGTCTTTATCTTTTAATATAAGCTGATTAAATTGAGATTGTATACAACCTGTTGTCACAATGTTGTTATTATTTAATATATCAAATATATTTTCACTACTAATTAAAGGTTTTCTATAAAAATTCTCAAAACCAAGATTTGACAAATATATTAAATTTTTTAATCCTTCATAATTCTTTGAATAAACAAGAAAATGGTTATTAGAAAAATCTTCATCGCCATTTTCATCCTCAGAATCTACATCACTTGATTCTTCTTTACTTTTCTTTTTACTTTCTAAAAACGACTCTTTATTATTAAAAAAAGAATCGTTTAAATACAACTCACAACCTAAAATCGGTTTTATTTTATTTTCATTTGCAACTTTATACAATTTAAGGAATGAAGACATATTGCCATGCTCTGTTATGCCAAAAGCATCTGCATTTATTTCTTTTATTTTTTCAATAAGATCTGATATACGAGTTACACCGTCACCAACTG
>ORJL011310158.1_pt1 | contig 33514 bp, 33 predicted proteins | sample 1779941 | NCBI WGS metagenome assembly ORJL01 (sample SAMEA104232317, study PRJEB22302) | groundwater metagenome | biome: forest; feature: aquifer; material: groundwater | place: USA | collected 2011-08-07 | depth 5.8 m | reverse complement strand
TGCTCGCAGGGATTTCGCTATATTTGATTGTTTATAAAGTAAGTATTACTTTTAAACTAGAGAAAAATATTTCTCATTTTTCTCGTATTAGAAAATCCGTCTTGGAACACTGAAAAATGTAGCGACATTTTTGGTGCGCAGAAAATATTCTATTTTCTTGCGAAGTGGCGTAAATCCCCACTTTTTATGGTTGGGGATAGCCACTTTTCAGGATTTTCTTTAAATCAAATAGAAAAACAACCCCGAACCATTAAACCTAAATCTTCAAACTCGTTACCTTACTAATCCCATCTTCGTTCATGGACACTCCGTAAAGATTATCTGCTTCTGCAATCAAAGAATCATTATGTGAAATGACTACATATTGGGCTTTATTAGAATAATTCCTGATTAGTTTCGCCAGAGTTTCGGAATTATGCTTATCTAAAGCTGCATCAATCTCATCTAAGATATAGAATGAAGCTGGCTGATATTCTTGGATGGCAAAGATGAAAGATAGGGCAGTTAAAGTCTTCTCTCCGCCAGATAAAGATTTAATGTCCATATATCTATTACTGGTTAATTTTACTTTCACGCTTAAGCCATCATCAAAGGGCTTATTAGGATTATCCAACTGTAAATAGGCCTTACCTTTCTTGAACAAAGAAGTAAAGATGCGCTGGAAATTCTCGTTGGCATGATAAAAAGTTTTCATGAAATGATCTTTTTTCTTGGTTTCAATCTCGTTCATTAAGGTCATTACATCTATTTTCTCTTTATCTAAACAATTTTTCTTATCCATCAAAGCATTAAATTCTGTCTCTACTTGTTCATATACTTCTAAAGCTTTCATATTTACTGCCGACATCTGGCCTAACATGACCTCGAATTTATGAATTTCTGATTGTAATTCTTCAGGAGATTTATTGGTGAGTATTTCTGCATTTTTATACCGGTTAAACTCTTCCTGCAGCGCAGCCAGTTTAGCTTTTACCTCTGCATTTTTGAGGGAGACTAAATTCATTTCCCGTTCAGAGGAGCGCATTTTCTCTCGGATATTTTCAATATCATTTTCTGTCTTACCCACCTCGCCGCCTAACTTTTCGCGTTGGCTGAACAAAGCCCGGTATTTAGAATAGAATTCTTTGCTCTCTTTTTCTTTATCCACTAACTCTTTATCTTTAATTTTGACTTTTTCAGAAAGGGTTTGGATTTCCGTCAGGAACTGCTCTCCCTCTTTTTTATGCTGTTTCAGGATCTCATTGATTTTTTCCCGTTCCGGAGCGATCAACTGCTTGATCTGCCCTAAACTGTTCTTAAGCTCATTTTCCAGATGAATTAATTCCTCTTTATTTTTCTGTTTTGATTCCTCGAAAGCGCTTAACTGCGCTAATAAGCGTGGATCCCTTAATTGAGACACTTGTAAACGTAAATTCTGTTTATTAGTCTTTAATTCTGTTAGATCTTTATTGATAGAAATTATATTCTGTTGTATTTTGTTCAGTTTAGAATTAACCAGGTTTAATCTGGTCTCTGCTTCTTTTCTGAAGTCATTAGTTGCGGTTAGATCAGAATCTTCTAAATGCAAGACCTTCTCTAATTTAATTACTTCTCCTTCCAGCTCTCCTTTTAAGTTTCTTAAAGAATTAATCTCTTGCTCGTTAGCTGCCCGTTTAGTTTCTAGAGAGGAAATTACTCCCTGCAGTTCAGCTAACTCTCCTTCAACTTTTTCCAATTCTTCTAAAGAATCTTTTTCCTGGAATCCTGCTCCGGATTGTTTGATAAATCCGCCTTTCATAATACCACTAGATTCAGCAATATTCCCGTCTAGGGTAGCCATTTTGATTGTTCCTATCCCTAATTTTCTGGCCGTGTCAATATTTTCTACGATCAAAGTCTTGCCGAAGACATAAGAAAAAGCTTTTTGGAATTGAGGTTTGAAAGAAACTAAATTCATCGCGAAATCATGCACCCCTTCCTTGCCCAAGAATTTTTTATCTTCTGTAGTTAAATCCGAACTTTTAACTTTATTTAAAGGAATAAAAGAAGCTGAACCGCTTTGGCTGTTCTTTAGATGTTTGATACAATCTGCAGCAGTCTGGTCATTATCTACTACTAGATACTGCATTCTATTACTAGCGGACATCTCTAAAGCCAGGGCATATTTTTTCTTGACTTGTCCTAGTTCAGAGATAGTGCCATAAACTCCTTTAATCTTACTTTTTTTAATGCTCTCTACCGCTTTATTGCTAGAATATTGAATAGAATAAGCTTTTGCTTGCAAAGCAGCCTGCCTTTCCTGTAAACTGGTAGTATTCTTTCGGGCATGAGATATTTGAGAAGCGAAACTGCTATCAGTATCTAAGCATTGGTTTAATCTTAAAGTAGCAGACTTGAAATCAGACTTCTTTTTCTGCAGTTCTTTTAGCTGGCCTTGGCTTTCTTTTTCTACTTCTTTAACTTTTTTGATTTTGTCTTCAATGGAAGCAAGCTGGAATTCCAATTTATCTTTTTCCCTGAGCAATTCCTGTTGTTCCTGACGGATTTTTTGTACTTCTTCCTGTTTCTGTTCGATTAATTTATCTTTACTTTCGATTTCTTCTTCGATCTGATGTGAAGATTCAATCTTATGTTTCTTCTTGAATTCTCCAATCTGCCGTTCTAACTCTTCTAAATCTTTAGTTTTGGATTTAATTCTTAATCCCAAATCTTTTTGTTTTTCTAAAGAAGAGCTGGATTTCTCTTCCAGTTCGGTTAATTCCTGATTGAACTGGTCTTTTCTTTGTTGAATTTTGTTAATTTCATCTTTTAAGGTAGAGATACGCGTTTTACTCTCTGCAAGATTGACCTTCAGATCTTCTATCTCACCATGGATCTTTAATTGCTCTTTCTCTCCTTTCTGTTCGATTTCTTTATTGATCTCTCCAATTTGGTTCTTTTTCTCTTTGATCTGGTGGTTCAATTCCAGCACTTTTTTCTCCGCGCTCTCGACTTTGCTTTTATGCTGATTAGCTTCTTCATCTGCTTTTCCTCGAAGCTTTTCTTTTTCTTCAATCTGCAGATGTAAATTAGTAGCTTTATAAGCATCAATTCTATCTTTTAATTCTTTAAATTTTAGGGCTTGGTCTCGGTCTTTCTTTAACTCTTTAAGATAAGTGCTTCTCTCTATCAGAATAATTTCGGCATTGTTTAATTTCTCATCAACTTTTTCTAATTCTAGATTTGCTTTATGTTTTTTATCTTCATAAGCAGAAACATCACTAATTTCTTCTAAGATTTTTCTCCGGTCTAGATGAGACATATCCACAAATCTGGTAATGTCTCCTTGCAGAATTATATTATATCCTTCCGGATTGACCTTAGCGCTGGCTAGCAGATCTAATACTTCTGTACGAGTATATTTTTTCCCGTTGATTCGATAGATACTATTCCCATTTTTAGCTATAGTTCGGTTAACTACAATTTCCTCTTCTGGAACTGGAAAGACCTTACTTTTATTGCAGAAAGCTATTTCTACACTGGCTTTAGGCGCGGGAGTTTTTTTCTTTCCTCCATTAAAAATTAAGTTAGCTGCTTTCTCTGCCCGCAATGATTTCGCAGAAAGCCTTCCTAGGACAAAACAGATCGCATCTCCGATATTACTTTTACCGCTGCCATTCGGCCCTAGAATACAGTTAAATTGGTTGCTGAAGGGGATATCTGTCTTATGGGCAAAACTCTTGAATCCGTGAATGGAAATTCGATTGATCTTTGTCATTACTTAAAACTCCTCTACTCAAAACTGATTTCAGTTTTTTTAAAGCTTAATCTTTAACTTTTAGTTTATAAATCTTACTATTCTTGTCGACTATGTAAGACAGATAGTTTAATTAAAGAGTAGAATTCTTCGCTTTTTACTTAGTAGCTTTCCCGATCACAAACTCGCCCATTTTCTGGCTGGCCGCTTTATAGAAAAGGTATTCTCCAACTTTTCCGCTAAAAGTAGTGCTTAATTCTTTACCTTCTAGGTACAATTTTACCTCGTTTTTGGTTAATCCCTTCTTATTTAGGTCAGCCTCTTTAATCTTTAAAGTAATTTGTATATCTTTAAACTTATCTGCGTCTGTGGAAGATACTTTAAATCGAGAATAAGTTGTTCCTTTAAATTCCCAGCCTGCTTTTTTAACTTCTTCCGTGATTATTTTGGCGTTCTTAACATCGCTAATTAAAGTTAGGGTTAAATCTTTTAATCCATCCACATTTACTTCTAGGAACATCTTGTTTCCTGCTTTTAGATAAGAAATAGATTGAACCGCTTTTCCGCTTAGACTGGTTTCTGGAAGGCTCATCAGGCTGATCAAGGGAAGGACTACAAATATAGCTAGAACTCCCCAGAATACTTTACTTTCGTTGAACCTCTTTTCCTCCATTTTTAAGAAAGTAAGATTAGAAGGTATTTAAAGGTAGCGAAAATTTTAGGGATAAGTTGGCCCACCAATCTACCATAAATTATTTAAGCAGAAAGAATTTTGATCCAATCATGGAAGAAAAAAAGAAAGTGGGGGTCGGATTTGGAGTCCTGCTTCTAAGGGATGGAAAGGTTTTGCTTGGAAAGCGTCACCAAGATCCTGAAAAAGCCTCCAGTCTACTTAATGGCGCCGGAACTTGGACCATGCCCGGCGGAAAATTACATTTCGGAGAAACTTTTGAAGAAGGGGCTAAAAGAGAGGTAATGGAAGAAACCGGCCTGAAATTAAATCAAGTAAATATAATTTGTATTAATCAAGATATGGTCGAAACTGCCCATTTTATTACTATCGGTTTATTTTCTGATGATATTGAAGGAGAACCTCAAGTGCTGGAACCTGACGAGATTACTGAATGGCATTGGTTTGATCTAAATCATTTACCAGCTCCTATTTATTTTCCTAGTGCCAAAGTTCTGGAGAATTATAAACAAGAGAAATTTTATCTTCCCAACTAGGTTAACTTTTAGATTAGGTAGGATTCACCATAAAAGAAAAAAAGGTGGGACCTGGGGGACTTCCCGATAGTTACAATCAGTAACCTTCTTTTGAACCCCCAACAACATGGTCTTCAGCCATGTGCTCTTCCAGGTTGAGCTAAGGTCCCAACGAAGAAATATAATTCGAGGCTTATTTATAAAGTTTTGTAGGGAAGAAGAGCTATGCCCGATTGTTCAATTACACAGGAGTATTCTGGATCCTCTGAAAATAATCTCGATATTGTTTTTCTACCTCCACATCTAAACCAGCTTGAAGATATTCTTGGGCAGAAGGGAATCGTTCCTGTTCTGCGATTATAGAGATATATTCTACGAAACTGAACTGATTTCCATCATAAGTTCTGGTTTGCTGGCCAAAGAAATGTTCTGTTCTTCTAATACCTCCCCAATGTTTTACAAGATTATAAACAGTTAATTTTCCTTTCTTTAATTTTAGTTCAGACCATCCGCACATACTTCCATAACGTTCCAGCACTAAAAGATGGTCTAAACATATTAATTCCCATACTTGATCAATTTTTTCTCTATCTTCATCAGTCAGGCTAGAGGTATATTCCGCAGTAATATCTCGTGTTCCCATACTTCGATCTGGAGTAATTTACTTCTTAAACTTTACGTCTGTCAAAATGCTCGCGACCACCACCAGTCACAGACTGGTGGCATGCTCGCCTACGGGCTCGGGTCGTTCACAACATAAGAGCTGAGCATTTTGACTTAGGAGTGCACCATCGGTCACAGACCGATGGAAACGACTTTATTCTAACCAATTTTTAGAATACTACCTAACATCCTACCGGCCTGCTGACCTTATCTACTTTCAATTTAAAAGAAACTTCCTGGTATAATGGATGGATAATATCTTCACTTATCTCTCTTTCTCTTAAGGTAATAATCTCTTCACTAAGAATTTCCCTGCCTTTCTTGTAGATTATTTTTATGGGCACTACCGCTTGCTCTCCTTCACAATAATCCGGACTTTCTAAGATTTTCCATTCTGTAGCTCCGACTGTAGAATAACTGCCCTGTTTTGGTTTTAAGGTATACTCTTCCACTAAAGGCTGGTAAATGCAGAATGAACCTGTTTTCGTAGTTAAACAAATATCACTAGTTTCAGAGATATGATCATCACATTGATTATCTTTAGCGCAGGTTTTCTGTACTTTCTTTTCTGTAGGGGCGGAATAAATTACCTTAACTTTAACTCCATAAAAATTACAGCTTTTATCACAGACTTTCTTAGAATAAATATCCGATAAAATGCTGCATCTGCTATTAATACAAAGTGTTCCCTGTTCGCATTGGGAATTATCTGTACAGGCTGCGCCTTCTCCTACGGTCGGACCGCCTTCTTTGGCCAGATAGTCGCAGGCTCCATTATTATCTAAATCCAGGCAACAGCCATCTTTACTGGGATTAAGCAGATGCGGAGGAGTACATTGAAAATCATAAGTGACCTCCCCAACCTCTCCTCCTTCTTTTCCCCCTACTAATTGCTGGGAAAGAAATGCCTGTCCGGTAGTTCCTTTGATCAAGAAAAATATTCCTGCAATCAAAAGTAAACTGATTACTACAATTCCTAACATTTTATTTTTATCTGCTCCCGGAGATTTTCTAGCTTGGCTAGGTTCAGTGAAGCTAGCTCGAGAAGAAGTGGTAGTACCGGTTTTTTTCTGCAGATAATTTTGATAATTCTTTCTTACCGTTTCTTTATAAGCCCATTGAATATCTTTTTCCTGCCAGCCTGCTTTTAATAATTGGGCTTTTATTTCCGGGTATTTCTTTCCGGCAGTTAATTGTTTGGTGATATAATTAGCGATCTGCTGACTGACTGGTTGGCTGGACTCCCCCCTAATATTTTCCTTATTCCCGGCGGTTTTTCCTCCGCTTCTGTTTAGATAATACATCACTCCTAATCCTACTCCTAGAGCTAGAAGTACAATAAAGATTGCCACTAAAACTTTATTCCTGGTAAATCTTTTATCCAGATCACCTTGTAAGATTACCAGTTCTGTACTGGTTTTGTTTAAACCAACCTGCACTCCAGCTAACCCCACTGCTACGCTGTTTACTTCTGTCTTGACCTGGTTCATCTGATCTAATTTATTATTAATCGCCTGCAGATTAGAATTTAAAGTGTTCAGTTGTTGTTGAAGATTATTAGTGGTAGATTCCAGAAAATTAATCTGGTTTTGGACCGAAGTTAAGAGCAATTGTAATGAATCTGTGTTTGTAGTTTTGGGAGTAGTAGTATCAATTCCGCTTGCATCAGGGAGCGTAGTGTCCACATTTTCTCCAGTATCATCATAAGCGCAATAGCTGGTTTCCAGGTTGCAATACACTTCCATCCCGGTGGAACTAGCTAATTCCAGGCAATCAATATTTTCTTCACAATACATTCCCTCAAAGTCTATCGCTAAAGAAATTGAACTTAAAACTAGGATAAATACTATTCCAACTAACCCAATTCTCTTTATCATCCTCTTTTATTTTAAGAATGATTATTTTTATATTTATATAGTTATCGTTAATTAAGGGGGAAAGAATCCGAAGAATGGGTCTCACCACCTATTTCAATCCGGGGCTTAAATTCTGATAATGGTAGAATTTACTTAAATCATATTTCCTGAGCCAAATGGGAGCTTCGTCTGGATACCGATAGCCTAGGATAATATGCCTTTGGCCCAGTTCATGAACATGGCCAACAGCCTGAAGGTTCTCAGCGCTAAGTAGAACTACATCTCCGATATCCACTCCGGTTAAAGGCAAGTCTTTTTGTTTGTCTCTACTCTGACTTTCAGCTGCAGGTTGAACTATTTGCACTTCCTGATTTCTACTCACCTTCTGGGCCAGCACCCCGCTGCCTAAGAATTTACTTTCAATCCCGAGCAGGTAATCTCGAACCTTTCCTCCGCGGTTTGGATCGGTTTGGGATAAGATGAACTTGAGATTACCTGGATTTAACCAGTGATCATTAATCGGAGATTTAAGATAGCCAACTGTAGATTGATTCGTGCCGGGAGATAATACTATTAAATCTCCTATTTCTAGTTTAGCCTGAACCTGGTAAAGTGGTGATGTTTCCATTATTATACCCAGACAGAGTTATGGTGTTTAAATAGATTCGTAGAAACGAAAATATATTTTTAAAGTGTTGGATTGTAGAGTGCTGGAATTGGTAGAATTCCAAAGATACCTTTATAAAACTAAATCCCTTTTCTCTCCACAAGATGTTAGATATTAATTTCCTACGGGAGAAACCAGAATTGGTAAAATCTTCTGAAATCAGAAGGGGAAGAGATCCAAAAATAGTGGATGAAGTGCTTAAAGTAGATCAACTTTGGAAAAAAGAGCTTAACGGGATGGAGAAGCTCAAGCATAAGCGTAATCTTGTTTCTGAGGAGATCAATTCCGCTAAAAAACTTAAAAAAGAAGCTGAAGCTAAAAAGAAAATCAAAGAGATGCAGCAAGTAGTGGAAGATATCAGAAATACTGAGATTAAAGTTAATCAACTGCTTTTAAAAAGAAATGAGCTCTTAAAAAAGATCGGCAATGTCCTGCATGAATCTGTTCCCTTAGGGAAAGATGATTCTGAAAATAAAGAGCTGAAAAAAGTAGGTAAAATTCCTACCTTTAATTTTTTAATCAAAGATCATATCGAATTAGGATTAGATTTAGATTTGATTGATTTAGATACTGCTGCCAAAACTTCCGGAGCCAGATTTTATTATCTTAAAAACGAGGCAGTCTTATTAAGCCTGGCTTTGCAGAGATTTGCTATCGATCGCTTATTGAAAAAAGGTTATACTTTAATCCAAACTCCTTATATGCTTAACCGTGCCGCTTTGGAGGGAGGAGTAAATCTCTCTGAATTTGAGGATACCATCTATAAAATCGAGGGAGAGGACCTTTATCTGATTGGAACTTCAGAGCATCCTTTGGTTGCTTTAAAGAAAGACGAATTATTAAACGAATCAGAATTACCTTATCGGATTTGTGGAGTGAGCGCCTGTTTCAGAAAAGAGCTTGGTGCGCACGGCAGAGATGATAAAGGCATCTTCAGGGTGCACCAGTTCAATAAAGTTGAACAGATCGTTTATTGTAAACCAGAAGATTCTTATTCCTACTTTGAAGAGATGCAGAAAAATTCTGAAGAGATGTTCAAAGAATTAGAGATTCCTTTCCGAGTGGTCCAGATTTGTACTGGAGATATCGGTAATAAGCAGGCTTTACAGTATGATATCGAAGCTTGGATGCCTGGTCAGAATGGAAAACAGGGCAGCTATAGGGAAGTAACTTCCTGCAGCAATTGTCTGGATTATCAAGCGGTTACTTTAAACACTAAATTCAAAAATAAAGACGGCACTAAAGCTTATCTCCATATTTTAAATAATACTGCCCTTACCGATACCCGTCCGATTGTGGCTATTTTAGAGAATTTCCAGACTAAGGATGGGACAGTAAAGATACCTAAAGCTTTATGGCCCTATATGAACGGGATTAAGGAAATCAAGAGGAAGAAATAAAACAAGAAAAAGATAAGAGGTGAATAGATGGTAAAACAAAATTTAGGAAATTTAGACCGAATTTTTAGGTTTGGATTAGCTTTCTGGTGGCTTGGTCCTTTAGCTCCATTGTTCACTTGGGGATGGGTCAACTGGGTAATCTTCATCATTGGTGTAATTGCTTTGATCGAGAGCTTTGTTGGTTGGTGCTGGCTGCATAAAGTACTGCATATTCAAAATAAGTGAATATCGCATTACGATCTTAAAATGTAAATTGTACTGCTGATGAAGTAAGAGGAACAATTAAAAAAAAGGATTATTCGATTAGATTAAAGTTTAGTTATTATCTAAGAGATTACCCTTTTTTGTTTATATCCGCAATTAAGAAATCTTTATCAATAAAGCTTTGTTTTCGCTCTAAAATGAACAATTTAGGCAACTTCGTACTAAGTTTAGCTTTAGGGATTGGTTCTTGCAGTAATCTTAGCTCTTCTCCGTCAGGCCTATAATCTCCAAGCAAAGATTAATAAAAAGAAAAATATTGCTTCTTCTTGGAATGAACATCATCAAATTTGGGGGGTCTATCCTTAATCCAGACGGAAAATATAACCAGAAAGTAATTCAGGAATTTATTCACTTAGTTAAGAACAGCAAAGAAAAGTTTCTTTTTGTAGTGGGTGGGGGAAAATTATGTCGATTGATTCAATCCGCTTCCCAGCCTTTCTTAACCAATGCGTTTAAAGAAAAGAATAAAATATCTTTAGCTAATGATGAGATTGGTCTGGCTGTAACCAAAATTAATGCCCGTTACGTCTTAGAGAAATTCCAGCAAAAACTAAAATCTCAGGTTTATCCCGAAATTATTCTTGATCCCACCCAAAAAATTAGGTCCAGTGCCAGAATTTTCTTTGCTGGCGGTTGGAAGCCAGGCTGCAGTACGGATAAAGATATGATGCTATTGGCAGAAACTTTCCAAGCAAAAAACATTTTTAAGATTACAGACTTTCCCTGCGTAAAAAAAGTTAAACCTCTCTCGCTTCTAAACAAATCCAAAGAAGAGAAAGACAACATTTTGAGCAAAGCAGAAAATATTACTGCTATGAATTGGAAAGAATTGCAGAATTTAGTTGGTACAAAATGGGTTCCGGGATTAAATACTCCTTTCGATCCCGAAGCGGTAAAGATCGGGCTGCGGTTAAGGAAACGATTGACTTTGTACCTCGGAAAGAAGGAGGAATTTTTCAGTTGGGTTAAATGTAAGACATTTAAAGGAACTTTGATCCAGAATTAATTGGAAGTAAATCGCTCTAATCATTCTTCCAACTCACTTCTCTATCCTATCTCTCAACTTGCATAATTAATATAAATAATGCTCTTTTACGGCTAGATTATGTCCTTATTCAAAGAGATGCTCAAAAGCGGTGAAACCCTATTCCGAGATACCGTAGTCTTAGATTATGATTTCCAGCCGAAAATAGTCAAATTCCGGGAAAACGAGCAGCAGCGTTTTGCAGTAGCTATTCGCCCGCTTTTACAAGGCCATAATGGAAGAAATTTATTTGTTTATGGAGTTCCGGGAGTGGGAAAAACCACTGCCTGCAGACAAGTTTTAAGAGAATTGGAAGATGAAACTGATGATATTATTCCCATTTACCTCAACTGCTGGAAAGAGAATACTACTTTCAAGATTTTCTATAAGATTTGCGAAGAATTAGGATTTAAATTTTTACAAAACAAAAAAACCAGTGAATTATTTTCATTGATCAAAGAGAAACTTAACCGCAAAGCAGTGGTTTTTATCTTTGATGAGGTTGATAAGTTAGAAGATACAGACTTTTTATACACCATCCTGGAAGACATCTACCGCAAGAGTATTTTTTTGCTAACCAACTATCGTGATTCTTATTCAGAATTAGATGAACGGATCAGAAGCAGGCTCAATCCAGAATTCTTAAGTTTCCGCACTTATAATGAACCGGAAATTGCCGAAATTCTTCAGCAGAGAAAAGAATATGCTTTCGTCCAGAATTGTTGGGATGAGGAAGCCTTTAAAGAGATTGCTGAGAAATGTACTGAATGTAAAGATGTGCGGGTAGGATTATATCTGATGAAAGAGGCAGGTAATTTAGCAGAGGAGAGAAGTTCCAGGAAGATAACTTCTGTTCATGTAGCCGAGGCGATTAGGAAGGCAGACGAGTTTTGCATCAAGCCGGTAGAGGGCCTGGATGCAGACTTATTATTGATTCTGGATTTGACCAAAGAATTTTCTGGGAAGAAGGTGGGAGATATTTACGAGGCCTACAGCAAACGCGGTGGAGAGATCAGCTACAAAAGTTTCTATCGAAAAATTATGAAATTGAGTGAGGGCAGGTTTATCAGCACAGAAAAGACTTCCGGTGCTGAGGGCAATGCTACCCTCATCAATTATTCTTCCGAGAAGAAGTTGACGGAGTTTTGAATTATTTTATCTAGAATGATTCAATATCATTAATTAACCAACACCAACACAAAACTTAGATTCTTTTCAGCTTCTAAAGAATGGGCTGCATTCTTATCCATGAAAATGATCACTCCCGGCTCCATCCTAATCTTTTCTCCTTGCAGGGTAAACCCGCCTTCACCCTCGATAACATAAACCATCCCTTCTTTGGTAGAAGTGTGCTCAGATATTTTCGTACCTGCAGCCATCGAAAATAAGGTCACTTCTTTTTTATTAGTTTTAGAAATAACTTTGCTAATAATTCCTTCTTTAGGATATTCTATCCTTGCTTTCAGGTTTTTAGAATTCATCATGGATTTATTTCGTTAAGAATAGATAAACATTTCTTTTCTGTACTTTTAAGCTCACTATTTACTTTCTCAAATTTTCTGGTTATCTCTTTCCAGGTCGATTTATCTATCGCACTCTCTGCCATGGGATAAAGTATTTGGTCCTCTTTGAAGATATGTTCTTTCAGCAGTTGGGAATAATTTAAAGCTTTAGAGATCACTTTTGCTCTATCCATATCCACCAGCCCAGCAATCATCTCTTTCACAAAACCTCTCCCCAATTCATGCTCGTAAAGCATCTGGTCGACAGGATTGCAATGCATCTTTCCCTCTTCATCCTGGCGGTTTATCTCCGGGAAAAGTATCTCTTCCTCTTTGGCATGATGAAATTTGTCTGCATAATTCTGGATAAAGAAAATAACTCTGTCCCAAAACTTTTGGTCTAATTCTTTACCAGGCAGGCTAGATTTATCTCTAATCAGGGCAATCACTTCTAAGATTTTCTGATGTTCTTCTGAAAGCATCTGTAGCGGAGTCATCTTTATTCCTCACTTTCTTTCTTCTTCTTCTTCTTCTTCTCATAATCTTCAATCGCTTTCCTTAAAGCCTGGTCGCCCAGAACTGAACAATGTATCTTTCGCGCAGGCAGCCCTCCTAAAGCTTTAACTATATCTTGCGGGGTAATCTTTTTTGCCTCTTCTAATTTCAGTCCTTTGGCCATCTCGGAAAGGATGGAGGTAGAGGCGATGGCCGAGGCGCACCCGAAGGTTTTCCACTTGCACTCTTTAATCGTCTGAGTTTTAGCCTCAACTTTGATAAACATTTCCATTACGTCTCCGCAGGCAGAACTTCCCACCATCCCATGTCCATCAGCTTTTTTCTTATACTCTGCTAATTCCTCATCGCTTTTAAACAGATTTCTGGGATGGAAAAAATGGTCTTTTACCGTTTGGGTATAAAGCCAGTACTGGCCTTCCTTATCTTTAACTTCTGCTTGCTCCTCTCCACTTTTTTCTTTCATTTCCTTTACACTCATTTTCTAATCTCCTCCGCGTTAAGATGTACCGGTGAAATTTTTCTTAACGATTTAATGATGGGGATTAATTCTTTCACTGTATAATCCAATTCTTCTTTAGTGGTTTTTTTTCCGAGAGTAAATCGAATTGAGCCATGAGCTGCATCATGTTTTAAACCGATTGCATCTAAAACATGGCTGATTTCTAACTTCTCAGAACTGCAGGCAGATCCAGTAGAAACCATAATCCCTTTTTGATCCAAATATAATAAAACCGATTCTCCTTCTACATCTAAAAAAGAGATATTAACATTATTGGCTAATCTTTTGGTTGGATGGCCGTTCAAGAAAGTCTTTGGGATTTTTTTGAGCACTTCTTTGACAAAATAATCTCTTAAACCGCTTAATCGTTTGTTTTCTGCCTCTTTTTCTTTCTGGGCTAGTTCTAAGGCTTTAGCAAAACCAACTATGGCTGGAACGTTTTCTGTACCGCTTCTTAAACCAAACTCCTGTCCTCCGCCCTGTATTAAAGGGTGCATTTTTATTCCTGCCCTTTTATAGAGTATGGCGATCCCTTTAGGACCATAGATTTTTGAGCCATTTAAGGTCATTAAATCCACCTTTAATTTTTTCACATTTAGATCTAAAGCTCCCCCCGCCTGACAAGCATCGGTATGGAATGGAATTTTATATTTTTCTGCAATCGTTCCAATCTCTGCAATAGGTTCAATCGTTCCGATTTCATTATTTGCATACATGATGCTAATTAAAATAGTGTCTTTCCTGATCGCTTTCTCAACCTCTTTAGGATTAACCAATCCATCTTTATCTACTTCTAGATAAGTTACTGTAAAACCATCTTTCTCTAAGAATTTACAAGTTTCCAGAACCGCAGGATGTTCAATCTTGCTGGTAATGATATGTTTACCTTTTTCTCTGTTGGGATAGACCGTTTCTTGGAGAGCTAAATTTATACTTTCAGTTCCGCCGGAAGTAAAGATTATTTCTTCAGGTTTAGCTTTGATTAATTCCGCGACTTTTTCTCGTGCTTTAGTAACCGCCTCTTTAGCTTCTAATCCTTTCTGATGTAAGCTTCCCGGATTGCCATACTTTTCTTCGAAGTAAGGCTTCATTGCTTTCATTACTCTTGAATCTAAATAAGTTGTAGCTGCATGATCCAGATAGATTTGTTTTTGATTCATTTTAATTATTTATGTTGACAGTAAGGACAATTCTTACTTTTCTGCAGAGCACAGACCTGATTATAGATCTTGCAGACAATTCCTTTTTCTTTCAGCAATTGATTCAGGCGGATAATCTCTTCTCCTAAACTATTTTTATTCTGAACTATTCTTTCTACCGACTTTTCTAATTCTTTTTCCATCCCAGAATCAAAAATCTCTTCTTTAGCTCGTTTCTTTTTTTTGTATTGGGAGATGGCTGCGGGAGTAACTCCCATCAATTCTGCTACTTCTTTCTGAGCTAAGCCTCGTTCTACTAACTTCAGGGCAATTTTCTTTCTGATTGCCGGCAGGATGTACCAAACCTCAATCTCTTGAGGAAAGATTAGTTTTGTCATCTTATTTATTTTGATTCTTTCTTTAATACCCGCCAGGGCAGTCTGAGCATCTGCTTCCAAAGCGGAAGGCTCCGCAGCAGGTACTTTTTATCCAAGGGCTGGAGGTAGCTACTGAATAGCCTTCGCTGGAGCTGGCACTATCCGGAGCATAGCCGATTACTTTGTACCCTTTATTAGCACTGTGATATTTCATTTTAGACTTAATTAACTATTGTTAACTTATTTATAAAGTTTATGGAGATTTTGAGTATTTATAGAAGAATAACTCCCTTTGAACTGCCCCATCGTAAAAACCTTTATAAAAGACCTTTCTTTACTTTATCAGATGATAGATGTAAGCGGTAATGTTTTCTTGCAATTAGGGATTATTACTATTCTGGCTGCAGTGGCCGCTTTCTTTTTGAGATTGATCAAACAGCCTCAAATCTTAGCTTATGTTTTAGTAGGTATTTTGATTACTCCCATGTTTAAGGTTATTACCAATACCTCTTTTATTGAAGCCATGTCTTCAATCGGAATAGCCTTCCTGCTTTTTACTGTCGGATTGGAGATGGACCTTAAAAAATTAAAAAATGTAGCTCTGATTTCTAGTTTAGGAGGAGCGATCCAGATTTGTGTGCTTTTCATTTTCGGCTATATCATCTCCCTGCTTTTAGGTTTTGTTAGTCTAGAGGCAGCCTATATCGGTTTAATGCTTTGCTTTTCCTCTACTATGGTGGTAATGAAACTTCTCTCTGATAAGCGCGAGCTGGATACTTTGCACGGACGGATAATAGTGGGAATCTTATTATTAGAAGATATTATTGCTATTTTTGCCCTATCTATTCTCACTACTTTAAACGGATTTTCTTTTAGTTTTCTGGGAATAGCTGTTTTAAAGTTCCTCTTTATGTTTACTTTGGCTTTCTTTGCTAGTAAATTTATCTTTCCGCTTATCTTCCGTTTCGCAGCTAAGAATCAGGAATTATTATTAATCAGCTCACTAGCAGTTTGTTTCGTTTTTTCTCTGGCTTTTTATTATCTGGGATTTTCCATTGTCATCGGCGCTTTCATTGCGGGGATAGCTTTAGGAAACTTGGAATATAACTATGAAATTATCGGCAATGTCAGAAGTTTAAGAGATTTTTTCGCTTTGATGTTTTTTGTATCTCTAGGCATGGCCTTCTCACCTTCCGTAATCACTAAACTCTGGCTGCCTCTTATAGTTATCATGGCCATAATTCTTTTGGTCAAGCCTTTTGTGACCATGTTGGTCTGTTCTATATTTAAATATACTAAAAAACCTTCTTTCTTAACTGCAATTTCATTAACTCAGATTGGAGAGTTTTCTTTAATCCTGGCTTCTGCAGGGTTTACTCTGAATCATATTTCCTCAGAATTATTCTCTTTAGTGGTAATAATCGTACTTTTCTCTATAACCTTAACTTCATACATCATCAAATACGATGACTGGCTCTACGGTCTATTTGAAAAACCTTTGAAAATATTTGATGTCTTCACTACAGAAGGCCTGGAGTATCTGCCTACTGAAGTTAAGCCCAGCATTATTCTTTGCGGCCATAATCGTATCGGATATAGTATTCTCCAGAAGATGAGAGATATTAAAAAGAAGGTTCTGGTGATAGATTTTAATCCCGAAATTATTTCTTTGATGGTTAAAGATGGTTATCATTGCCTCTATGGAAATGTTGCCGATGAAGAGATTATTCAGAAGATGAATCTAGAAAATATTACTCTTTTGATCTCTACCGTTCCTGAATATGAAGATAATCTCTTATTGTTAAAGAAAGTTCGTTCAGTAAACCGGAAAGCGAAAGTTTTCCTTACTGCAAATGATATCGATGATGCTTTGAAATTATATAAGAGCAGTGCAGATTATGTCATCCTGCCCCATTTCCTGGGCGGAGAGCATGTTAGTCATATCATCAACGAGCATCGTAACCAGAAATTAGACTTAAAAGAGGAGAAAGATCGGCACATTAAACATCTCCAGGAACGGAAAAAAGTCGGGCAGGAGCATCCTAAGCATAATTAGATTAAATTATTTTAAATTAGCAATATCTTTTTATATTCTAACCTTTCTTAATCTTTAAAATGATCGAATTAGAGAAAACTTATCTAGCTCAATATCTTCCCCCTGGATTGGACCAATGCAAAAAGAAAGAAGTGATGGATATTTATCTCCCTACTAACCAACGTCATCCAACTTTAAGGATCCGTAAGAATGGAGAGAAGTACGAAATCACTAAGAAAGAGCCTTTACTTGACGATCCTTCTGAGATGAAAGAAGAGACTACCACTTTAACTAAAGAGGAATTCGAAGAGCTTAATCGCAGTGTAGCCGGGAAAAGATTAAGAAAAATCCGTTATTATTACCCTTATCAGAACAGAATAGCTGAGATTGACCTTTTTCAGGATGCGCTTAAAGGTTTAGTGGTAGTAGATTTCGAATTTGAGCAGGTAGCAGATAAGAATGCTTTTGTTATGCCTGAATTCTGTCTAGCCGACATTACTACAGAAGAATTCACTGCCGGCGGAATGCTCTGCGGCAAGAGTTATGCCCAGATTGAAAGTGTTTTAGGAAAGTATGGGTATAAGAGAATTGAAAAATAAGTAGAACTTAGACCATTAAAAAAAAGAAAAGATAATTTACTTATTAAAACCTCCTACAGCTTCATCTAATGAACCAGCAATTTTCGGAGCAATATAATCTCTGAAAGATGGTTCTCCACTACCGGCTTCATCAACAGTAATTCCAGTATATCTTGTTTCAAAACCAGATCCCATTGCGATAGCACCGTCCAAAAATGGTAACCATTGTCCTCTAGATGTTGCTGGAAATTGTGAAAAGTCAAGAACAATATATTTTACACCGGTTCTTCTCATTTCATCTAAGATTGGTCTTAAATTATTTATATCGTACTCAGCAGTTAAGTTTTCTAAAACTGCTGTTGCTTCTTGACCTACTGGATTTCTTATAGCTAAACCGTATAAAGGTGATTGTAATCCCATAGGTTTATATTCCATTTTAATCTTACCTCCCATATTAATCTAAATTAAACTTAAAAATACCTAAAGATGTACCTTCGCTTTTTCCACTAAAGGCAGAATTACAGAAAGTTCATCCTTGCTGATTCTTCCCAATTTAGTGAACTGGTATTCACCGGCAGCAGTCTTATTTTCTCGGGTAATCTGTAATTTTGCTTGTCCGTTATTATAAGAAAATACGGCCACAGTTATTTTACTGCGATCAAATTCTGCTGATTCTGAAAAAACTTCTTTATCTAAACTTTTATCGAAACCTGGCATTTGAATAACCTCCTTAAATAATTATATTTATATATTATATTAAGTATGTTATAAAACTTTCGGCTGATTTTAGTTAGATTTTAGTAGGAAAGAAACCTCACCGTTCTGCTGTGATTTTGGCTTCACTTAAGATAATGTTCCATTACCACCATCGTTTCAGTACGAAGCACACCTGGGATTTTCCGTAATTGTTCTAAAACTACTTTACTTAGTTCTTTCATACTCGCAGCAGTTACTTTAATAATAATGTCGTATTGTCCAGTAGTATAAGAGAACTCTTCTACTCCAGGAATTGTTTTTATTCCATTGGCGGTATCATTATAATTATAATTCTGCTTTTTCATTGCAGTAGTATCATAAAGAACTAATATGTAAGCTACTACTAATTTTCCAACTTTTTCAGGATTTATACGGATAGTATACTTCTCTATAACTTTATTTGCAACTAATTTTTTGATCCTATAATGGACGGTAGTCTGGGGGATCCCAGTAGTTTTATTAATTCTAGCCGTAGACTGCCTACTATCTTTCTCCAGTTCGGTTAGTATTTTTTGGTCAATCTCGTCCATTTATTGTTTATTTATTCAACTATTTATTAACTTTTTGTTAGTTTTTGTTTAAATAAACCACTTATTGTGAATTAGTATTAAATAGTTCTCTCTTTTTGGATATGACATGAAAGAAGATAGCTTTAATTACGACTGGTCGGGATGGTGCTTGAATGATAATCTTTATGGAAAGGACTTTGATTTAGCAGCAAGGAAGAGAATGATCAAGAATAGTGAACTGCTCTTACCTTTACTCCAGCGTTACACTCTCGGAAAAGCAGTGATAGAAGCCGGGCCATTCTTTAATCCTTTGATTACACCTGAGAGATTTCCTGTTCTTCAGAACATAATCTTTATGGATAATGATACATTTGTGCTAAAATACTTAGCTGAAAAGTATCAACCATTTCCTCAGGTTTTAGTTAAAGCTTCTGATTTAAATAAAGTTGATAACCAAGATATTCCGGAAAAAGCAGATAGTATTATCGTTTCTCATCTTCTTAATTACGTTAATTATCAACATTTCATTTGTGTAGCAAAAGAGATTTTAAATGCTGAAGGTCTTTTATTTATCAATCATTCTACTGATTATGGTCTCCCAATCTTTTTTTCTAGGCATCGTCCTAAAAGTACAGAAGAATTGATTAATTCTGTAACAGAAGCTGGTTTTCTGGTATTAGAGAAAATAATTGTTCCTTCTTCGAATATTAAACATCAACCAAAGGAAAGATTATTGCTTGTTGCTAGGAAAGTAAATAGGGGATAGCAACTCAAGTTTTAATTATACCGATTCCTTCTTGGAGACTTGGAAAACCTGCTCCCGCCCCTTTGCTGGTGCGACTGTTCTCTCGGTCTTTCCATTCTCACTACTCTTACTTTTTCTACCGCGGGAGGATCAAGCCTTTCGATCTTGAAATCTCTGTACTCTTTTAAGATCTTGGAGAAATTATCATAATCATAATCACAGAGTAAGTTTACTACCTTACCTGACTCACCTGCTCGGGCAGTTCTGCCTATTCGATGCACATAATCTTTAGAATCTCTAGGAAGATCATAATTGTAGATATGAGATACATTATCCACATGCAATCCTCGGGCAGCTACATCCGTACAGACTAATACCTCTACTTTAGCTTTATTAAATAATCCCATGGTTCTGGTGCGTTTATTCTGGGATAATCCTCCATGAATGGCAATGGCATCAATCCCATTGATACTCAGATTCTTTTCCACAAAATCCGTATTACCTCTAGTATTACAGAAAACCATTACCAGTCCAGAATTATCCTTTTTTAATAAGTGTATTAATAAAGATAATTTCTGATTTTTTTGTACGTCATAATAAACTTGTTTGAGTTTACTAGGATCAACATATTTTACGGTTAATACTTCTTTAGGATTGATCATATACTTTTGAGTCAGATCTTTAATCTCTGAAGATATTGTCGCAGAGAAAAATAAAGTCTGCCGTTTTCTGGGACAGACCTGGATGATTTGTTCTACATCTTCGATGAATCCCATCTCTAACATGCGGTCAGCTTCATCTAAAACTAATATTTTTATTCTAGAAAGATTAATTGTTCTTCGATTGAGATGATCCAATAATCTTCCTGGAGTTGCTACTACCACTTCTGCTCTGCGTAGATCGCTTATTTGAGGATTGATGGCTACCCCGCCGTAGATAGGAATAATATTCAATCTTTTATATTTTGAGAATTGTTTTAATGCTTCTTTGACTTGTTCTGCTAATTCTCTGGTGGGAGTAAGGATTAATGATTGTAAACCTTCTCCTGAAACTGTCTTATCTATTATTCCACAGCCAAAAGCTAGAGTTTTACCAGAACCGGTAGATGATTCTCCGATAACGTCTCTTCCAGACATGATCAAAGGAAGAGCTAACTCCTGGATTTGAGTTGGCTGGGTTATTCTCAGATCTTTAATTGCGTTTAATAATTGCGGGCTTAGGCCCATATTTTCAAATACGTTCATATTTTCCACCTTAATTAATAATTTATAGTAACTGTGAAATATTTCCAAATTTTTATTCACAGTTACTAATAGCAAATGTGTGAGTAAAAGTACGGATACTTAACACCTTTGCTATACAGATTACTTTTTTAAAAGCACTCTGATTAATATTTAGCATTCTTCAAGAAAAAGCGTAAGGTTAAACGATTGGATCTAACAATTGCTTTTTCGTCAATAATGGACTATACTCGACGCACGAACGTCTCGTAATACTAAACGCATACTTAAGCTTAAACAGTTAAGTTTGTATTACGATTATTATGGGCGTTTAGTATAATATTAAGAGCAAATCTGACCAACTTATATATAAAACTATCTTTTTTCCGGAGGATTTACCTTCCATAATTATACTTTAATTCTATTCCTGGAAGAACCTTCAAGTTTATTCTGAGAACTAGATTAAATTCTTTTAAGTTTAAATTGGGCAATTGTAACTGGGACCCCTTCACTTTGTCTGGCAGCTTCTTCGGCAACGTATCTTGCTGTTCCCGGTGCATAGCAGTCACCAAGCCGGCTAAAAGTTTCAAAGTCAGTGAATCCTATCCTGGCGCAGATCCCATTGATTTTATCGAGTTTTCCTTCTACTCTTGGTCCTAAGAGCTGTTGGTCTAAATAAGTTATTTTGTCTCCTTGACGTAAACTTATATCATAGACCACCACTAGATTCCCTCCCTCAAATGTATCGATTTCTGCCGATGATTCTGCAATCATCATTTCTAATGTAGCTCGAAAGACTTCAACCGGGTGAGACTTTCTAAACTCTTCGATGGCTGGCCTTAAATTCCCCTCTTCATCAAAAAACAGAAAATCATTATTTTCTATATTTTCCGGAGTGAATGAAGTATTTACGGGCTTTCCAAAGATTGCTTGGAAGTTTTCTTTCTGTGCGATGAACACATAACCTCTTCGTATTATCATTTTAGAACGGTCGTGATCTCCCAAAAAACCAAACACTTAAAAAATCTTACGCAACAAACTCTAAACATCCAGATTCACTACATCTTTGGCATGCTTCTCGATGAATTCTCTTCTAGGTTCAACTTCTTCTCCCATCAAGACCGTAAACATCTGGTCTGCAGCTACCGCATCTTCAATATTTATTTTCTTTAATGTTCTTACCGTAGGATCCATGGTAGTTTCCCATAACTGTTTCGGATTCATCTCTCCTAGACCTTTATACCTTTGTACTCCTGTTCCTTCTCCCATTAAAGCCAGATGCTTATTCTTTTCTGCGTCGGTATAGACATAAACTATCTGTTTGCCTTTCTGTAGGCGATAGAGCGGAGGCATAGCGATATAGATATGTCCAGTTTCAATCAAAGGAGCCATATAACGATAAAAGAAGGTTAATAGTAAGGTCATGATATGAGAACCATCTACATCTGCATCAGTCATGATGATAACTTTTCCATAGCGCAATTTTTCTAGTTTGAATTCTTCGCCCACTCTTGTACCTAAAGCCGTAATCAAAGAAATGATCTCTCGATTTTCCATAATTTTATGTAATCTTGCTTTCTCTACGTTGATGATTTTTCCTCTGAGCGGAAGGATAGCTTGGAATTCCCGGTTGCGGCCTTGTTTTGCGCTATTATGCACAAATATTCCAGAAGCAAGAGCGAAATTATGCGTTCCTGGCACTTCTAGATCATAAACATCTATTTTCTCAGCTAGAGGTATAATCGCTTTTATTTTATGATTTAATGAACTTGGCAAAGGTGCAGTAATATAATCTTCATACAAAGGCATCAATGATTCTCCTTTCACTAAAGCTTGTGCCTCTTTATACTTTCCACTACGAAGCATAAACAAGTGCTCCGAGGTACAAATTATCTCTTGATCATTATCTAAAATAATTTTAACTACTTCTGCAGCGGTCTTAGTTTTGCGTACATTAATTATTTTCTGAACGCCGACATCACCCGAATCTAAGATGGTATACCCATAATGTTCTTTCCCTTCTTTTTGCTCTTCAGTTAATTCCATAAAAGAGAGGTTTCTACCGTCAGCTAAAGCGACTTTTGTTTCTCCAGAAAAACAGCCTCCGGCCGAATCGCCTTCCACCACATAAATCTCGCATTTCGCCGGATCGCGATTAGAACAATCAGCTAGTTTTCCTGGTAAGCCAGCACCGTCTAAAGCTCCCTTCCTTCTGGTTAATTCTTTAGCCTTCCTGGCTGCTTCTCTAGCCCTGACTGCGTCCAAATTCTTTTCAATGATTAATCTAGTTACCTGAGGATGTTCTCCGAAATAGATGTTTAATTCATCATTAACTATAGAAGAGGTAATTCCAAACACTTCACTATTTCCCAGCTTGGTTTTAGTCTGGCCCTCGAATTGGGGTTCAGGAACTTTTACTGAAACTACCGCTGTCAATCCCTCAGCAACATCTTCCCCGCTGAATTTCAGGTCTTCTTTTGGCTTCTGTTCCTTAAGCTGATTGTTTAAGATGCGAGTTAAAGCAGTCTTGAATCCGGAGAGATGCGTTCCTCCCTCCGTGGTATTGATATTATTTACGAAAGTAAAGACATTCTCTTGATAACCGGAATTATAGCGTAAAGCTATCTCTACGATTACCTCATTTTTCTCCTTTTCAAAATAGATCACTTCATGCAGAGGATTCTTATTCTTATCCACAAAACTGACAAATTCTCGGATTCCTCCCTCGTACTTAAACAGTTCTTGTTTATTCTCCTCTCTTTCGTCAATCAAAGAAATTTCTATTCCCTTATTCAAAAAGGCTAATTCTCTTAAGCGTTTAGCTAAAATATCATAATGAAAAATAATTTCCGTAAATATCTCTGTATCCGGCTTAAATTTTACTGTTGTTCCTCTTTCATTGGTATCTCCAACTACTTGTAATTGATCAGTTGGATTTCCTTTAGAATAATGTTGCCGATGAATTTTACCTTCTCTCTTTACGGTAATTTCCAGTTCTATAGAAAGAGCGTTAACTACAGATAAACCCACCCCATGTAATCCCCCTGACACTTTATAGCTGCTTTTATCGAATTTTCCTCCGGCATGAAGCTTAGTTAAAGCCACCTGTACTGCCGGAATCTTCAGTTGGGGATGCAGGCCTACAGGAATTCCCCTGCCATTATCAGCAACAGAAATTGAATTATCGGGATGGATGATAACTACGATTTTATTACAAAAACCAGCTAATGCTTCATCAATAGAATTATCTACTATCTCATAGACCAGATGATGCAGGCCGTTGATGCCAGTAGAGCCAATATACATGGCTGGCCTTTTTCTTACCGCTTCCAGCCCTTCCAGTACGGTAATCTGGGCAGCTTCGTATTCCTGCGGTTGGGGAGCTTTTTTAGCTGGTTCTGGCGTTTCCGGCTGATTTTCCGCTGGTTTTTGGGCCTGGTTTTCAGGCTGGAGGTGGTCCATTTTTAGGTATAAAATTAAGCTTTCTTTTTTCTCTTTTACCGACGTTAAAACTTAAGAAATAAGAGATTTTCCGGGTTTATAAAACTGTCGGTGTTGGGAGCTGATCCAATCCAATTTTACCTGCTCAGCAACCCTATCAATTAGCTTACCGACTCTTCTCTTTCCTTCTTCATCTTCTCTACGCTTTTCTTAAAGAATTCAATCTGTTTCTCTGAGAGATGGCCATATTTAAGGCAATTAATCTTAATCGAGCGCAGGAAAGAGTTTTCTTTATAGAATTCTTCAGGAATATTTAATAATTTCTTCAGCTTAGGATTGGTGATTACCCCTACCATTTCTCCTTTTTGGCAGTCATAACATAAAGGAAACCTGCTTTTCCAGGTAACAATAACATAGTTCTTCTTGCAGCGGGCACATTTCTGTTTGTATTTGAATGCAGGCATTTTTTATTTAAACCTTCTTTATCTAGATTAATTTGGGGGTTTATAAACTATCTCTATTTAATTTCTAGGAAATCGGTTTCATTTATTTAATCATCGATAATCTTTTTTTTCTAGACCTCATCCACTCTCCAATGGGGCTTGACTCCTAAATCGCCGAATTCTTTTCTGCGCAAATAACCTTCCCAGGCGATCATCGCTCCCTGATCTCCGGCTAAATCCCCCGGAACTTTATAAAAAGTAGCTCCTCTTTCTTTACACATTATTTCCAGCATCTCACAGAAACGTTTATTCGCTCCTACTCCGCCTACTAACAACAATTCTTTTTTATCTGTATGGGCTAAACCTCTCTCTGCTACTTCCGTGACCATGGCAAAACAAGTTTCCTGTATGGAATAACACAAATCCTCTTTAGAAGTTCCTTTATTCAATAATTGTTCTGCTTTAGTTAAAATTCCAGAAAAACTAACATCCATACCTTTAACCACATAAGGCAATTCTATATATTTACCTTTTTTAGCTAACTCTTCCATCTTTGCTCCTGCCGGAAAGCCTAGGCCCATCATTCTGCCGAATTTGTCCAGCATATTTCCCAGACCTACATCTAAAGTCTCTCCTATTACTCGATATTTCTTTTCTTCATAAACCACTATCTGGGTATTCACCCCGGAAACATAGAGGTAGAGCGGGTCTTTCAGTTTATTGTAAACTTTTCCGATGCTCAGATGGGCCGCGCAATGGTTGATTCCCACTATTTCTTTCTGATATTTTTCAGACCACTCTTTGATTTTATTATATCCTGCCCATAAGGCTGGATCTAATCCCGGGCCTGCAGAATAAGCGATAAAAGAAATTTTCTTCCAGGAAACTTTCGCTTCTGTTAATGCTTTTTGAAGTACTATCTCTGCAATTTTTTGATGATGTTCAACTACTTTTTCTGGAACCATGCCTTGATCTTTGGATTCATATCTGTCATAAACATTGGATAAGACCTTGCCTTTATCATTTACAATTCCCACTCCGAAAGTATGGGCGGTGCTTTCCACACCTAAAATGATCATTTTAATAGGATTATCTTCAGAAGTTTAAAAAAGTTTTCTGTGCAGATGGGGATTAATTGGAAATTATTTTTCTCTCTCACTTCCCTTTCTTCAATCTCTCTCCATAATACTTCACTTCTTTGCCGAAGATTTCTTGGTCGCGAGCATCAATTCTCGCTGCTGCCGCTTCAATATCATAGCCAACCCTTCTGAAAGTAAGCTCTTTTGTGGCTAAATCATAGACTGCGTATCCAGCCAAAGGACTGGAATCTCTCGCCTGTCCAACACTAGGAATAGATACAAACACATTTTCTAATCCTGCTAAAGAGAAAGTTGATTCTATTGAATTGACCATAACCTTTGTAGGTTTAGATTCTGTTATTAAAGTGGTAGATTTATCCGGAAGAATAAAAAAATCAGCTTTTACCTCCACTGCCATGGGTACGTGAGAATGTCCAGTAAAACAAATCTTTCCTCTAAATTCCTGACGGTTAAAGATTTCCCAGAGATTTTTTGGTTCGCGGTAATAATAAAAATTATCTAACGGTGCGGGCAACCCATGGCTGAAAACAAACTGGCTATCTTTTATCATATACCTCTCTTGATGATATAAACCTCTTAACTTTTCTAGGTTCTCTGGACTTAACTGCGCCCTGGTCCATTCCCATTGTTTGAACATTTCTTTATTTCCTACATAATCATTAATCGGATGAGCTCTATCGCAAACTAAAACATCATGATTTCCTAGAACCATTTCGTCAGCAAGATTAAAAGTAATTCCTACACAGCTGTCTGGCTCTACTCCATAACCTACTTGATCTCCTAAAAAGATAATTCTTTCAATTCCAGAACTAGTCTCTGCAGCATCAATTGCTTCAGTAAAAATATTTTGCCTCTTTAAAGCTTTGACGATCCTATCTTTGGTATTTACGCTGGGCTGGAAGCGAAGAACATAATCTATCAGACAGGCAGTTAAAGCATCCTGGTTGGCATGTACATCTGCAAAGAGGAAGTATTGCATTTTTTTGTTTATCTCTAATTTAAACCTCTTAGAAACCAATACTTTTAGATTAATTAACAGCTATCTACTTACTGCTAGCTGACTGTCTTTCCAGATCTCTTTTCTTGGCAATGGCATTGCTTTTGGCGCTGCAACGGTAAGCTTCAATGATCTCTTCTGCTAAACAGCTTTCCATATTTTTTTTCTTATTGAAACTTTTTACAAATGCGCCCTGGGTCATGAAACGTAAAGCTAAGTCTACCCTTCTTTGAGGAGCAACATCTACTGCTTTAGGGTATCTTGCTCCACCATACTCGATAGAGATAACTTCTTCTCGAGGAGCAGCATTCTCTAAAGCTTTAACAAAAACTTCTATGGGGTTCTTTTTCAGTACCACTTCGCATTTAGCTAAAGCGCTTTCAACTATTTTAAGGGCATTATCTTTCTTACCAGCATGATGCCCAGAACTGATAAAATGTTTTTTAGCTTTATGCCCGGTAGTCAAAATTTTTGTCACCAGACGTTCAACAATGAAAGTATAAGACTTATGGAACCTATTGCCTATATATCTTGCTCCAGTTTTTGGCAAGATTTTTGGATTTAGGGTCACATAATTGACTAAACCTAAATCAGCTACTTTAACTCCTTCCACGCTCCAGCGGTTGAATAATTTTATTTCTATCATCTTTATCTTCTTGCTTTCTCTAATTTACCTTTTAATAAAGCGTCTAAACTTTGATCATTAACCATGATAACCTGCCATCTCACTCCAGGAAGATCTCCTTTAGCTCTGCCCATCTTTCCACCGATACTTTCGATGATAACTTCATCATGTTCATTAATCAGTTTTTGAGCTCCATCCCCAGGCATGAAAGCGGTAATTTGTTTACCGTTTTTAACCAATTGTACCCGAGCACATTTTCTCATTGCTGAGTTGGGTTGTTTAGCTTCAACTTGAATTTTTTCTAGAACGATAGCTTTTGCTTGAGAACAGCCTCCCAATGGATCGAACTTCTTTTTAAGTTTAGTTCTGCTAATTAGCTTATACTTATTCCTTCTTTTCTGCAGCTTTTTTGCAGCTCCTAATCCTCGGGATTTTTTTGCCATCTTATTTGCTAAAATTAGCGCCTATTTATAAAGATTTCTTCTAAACCACTTTCACTTCTAGATCGAAGAATCTCTGCAGCGCTTTGTTGATGAAATTTAAGTTTGACCTATCCCGCCCCACAATTTGGCCTTTAATCTTTTTGTTCTGGTCTTTAATTAAGATTTCTTTTCCTTCCACTACAATCTCCTCAACAGAGAGAGGATAAATTAGATTTTTTACAAATTCAGCCGGGTTTTCTCTGAACTCTACTACGCGTATTCTCTTCCCCAGCCTGGCCTGAGCCATTCTGATATTAGCTCCGCCTTTGCCGATAGCTTTTCCCAGCTCTCCGGGAGCAACCACAAAGAAAAGAAGATCTCCTTCTTTAAAACAATCTTTAATCTGAGCTCTGGTGATTTGTTCCATCACCGCAGAATAGCCTAAAGCATTTTGATCCAGCTTTAATCTGACCAATTTATTCCCCAAGGATTCCTAATACTGAAACAAAAAAGTTTCTCTTGCAGAAAACCCCGACCTCTTGATTATTTTGTTCCAGCTGGGCAACTGCCACCTGGGCAATTTTAGCATAATAATTTATCTCTTCTTTTACTGCTTCTGGGCAATTGCTGGCGATAAGTACTTGCTTTAATTGTTTTGCTTTCAAGCCTTTAAGCACTTTATCCTTGCCGAAAACAATTTTTTTTTCGTCTGATTTAGTCTTTAGGAGCTTCAAGATGTCCACCTTTTCTTTAGTTTTTGTCATTTAATCTCACCATTTTTTTTTCAAAAATTATTTCATTTTAGTAACTAATCCCGGCAATCCTGTACCAATCGGAACCGGCTGGTTAATCATTACATTTTCTACTACCGAAGTAAGATGATCAACTTCTCCTTCTAAAGCAGAATTAAATAAATGTTTTAGGGGAGTTTCGAAACTAGCTCTAGCTAAAACGCTGGCTTTCCCGCTGACTACACCATAACGGGTGACCCCTTTAACTTCCCCTACTGCGCACATTAAGTCTGCTACTAACATTACGTGACGGATATCAATATTTAACCCCTGAGATTCTACTACTTTAAACACTTCGTTGATGATTGCCTGTCTGGCTGCTTCTATGCCCAGAACTTGATAAATTTCATGAACGTCATTGCTGATGGTTCTCTCTTGATCTACTTCCGCAAGAGAAAGTATCTCTTTCAGATTAGTTCCGGCAGTAAGTACAATATGTTCCTCTCCGCGTTTTATCGGCAGAACTTGTTTGATCCCTTTCATCCCTTTGATATTTATTTCTCTTAATTTCTCTTTTAAGGCATATAAGTCTTTGACTTCTTCAGATTTGCCTTTCATGGAGAAAACAATTTCATCTTCTTCTACCGCGATATTGAACCCTTTAGATTTGGATTTGATTAAGGCCAGTATCTCCTTGGCAGAGAGATTACTATCTTTTAATAAGATCGGATTTAATTTGACTTTTAAGAACTGTTCAAAGATGTTTAAGCTATACTCACTAACGAACTCTTCAAACTTAGTCTCTTTGATTTTAGCGGCAAATTTTTTGATGCTCTCTACTGATTGATTATGGGGACTTTTCAGATAAATCTCCATCATCGGTGTGCTGATCTCTTTTCTAGCGTCGAAAACTTCAATAATCCTGGGCAGGCCAGTAGTAACCTGTACCTCAGCAACCCCGGCTAGGTGGAAGGTGTTCAGAGTCATCTGTGTACCTGGTTCGCCGATACTTTCTGCACCAACTAAACCTACACTCTCACCAGGATGAATTCTGGCTTTCTGGTAAACATCATAGATTCTGGTTAAGATCTCTTGAGTTTTTTCTTTGCTGATATTCCCGGGAAGATTTTCTGTAATCTCTTTGATAATGGAGGGAGGTAACTTACCGGCATAACTTTCTATTATTTTTTCTTGTTCTGCTTTCATCTTTATTCACTCTCCAGAGCTAAGTTAATTAAGCCTTTAACATCAATCATTCCCTTCTGAGTTTTAGAGACATCTAATCCGTCCTCTCCATAAGAGAACTGAACTATTCTTCCACTAGCATCTCTTACGGTATAATCATACTCCACCTTAAGGTCCTGCATAGCGTTAGATAATCTTCTATAAAGGTAACCAGATTTAGGTGTACGTAGGGCCGTATCCATTAAAGCGTCTCTCCCCGTCATTGCTCCAAAGAAAAATTCTGAGGGAGTAAGGCCGCTCTTAAAATTATTTTTAATGAAGCCTCTTGATTTCGGGCTTAAATCATTTTCCTTGAAATAAGAGAGAGTTTTATTTTTGAATCCGGATTCAATTCTTTTTCCTCTTAAAGCCTGCTGGCCAACTACCGCAGTCATCTGAGCGATATTAAGCATGTTTCCTCTTGCTCCGCATCTGACTAAGGTAGTAGCAGAACTGTTTCTTACCTGTTTCATGGCTACATCCCCGGCTTTGTTCCTGGCTCGGTTTAATTCGCTAAGAATATTTAATTCTAAAGTTTCTGCTAAAGTTCTTCCTGGTAAATGTTCAAGTTTACCGGAATGGAAATGTTCAATCAGCTTTTCTACCTCTTCCTCAGAATTTTGGATAATCTCTCTGATTTCAGCACTAGTCTCTGCAGGTAAGTCCATATCACTAATGCCTAAAGAAAATCCGCGTGTAGTTAAAACTGCAATACCTAATTTAGTAATCTTTCCGAGCAGGTCAGCAGTATAAGCCGGGCCGTATTGCTCATAAATATTTCTGAGCATTAAACCGCTCTCTTGACCTAGATTAGCTTTGTCCATATAACCGCTTTTAAGCTGGCCTTTAGTAATTTTTACTTCATTACCGCTTTTATCTTTTCCGATAAAATTAAAATTACCTGGAAGAAGTACAGAAAAAACATCTTTTCCATCATACTTTTCTTTATTTGGTAATTTAGAAAAATCTTCTATTCCGCAATTATAAAGCAGGTCTACCGCCTCTTCTTTGCTTAAGACTAATTCTTTAGTTAATAAATAATTACCCGTAATTGCATCTTGAATACAGCCAACTACGCTTAGGCCATATCTGGGGCTGATGATTTGAGTATCTACTAACATCAAGATTTTAGCCTCTGCTCTGGCTTCCTCATTCTGAGGAATATGTAAGTTCATCTCATCACCATCAAAGTCTGCGTTATAAGGATTACATACCGCTGGGTTCAGGCGGAAAGTCTTGCCCGGAAGTACTCTGACCTTATGGCACATCATGCTCATCCTGTGCAGAGAGGGCTGCCGGTTAAATAAAGCGATATCTCCGTTAATAAGATGTCTTTCAAGGACATAACCTTCTGCAAATTCAGATAAGATTTCATCTTTTGTCTCATTAGTAATTGTTTTTCTTTTTCCATCAGGTTTTAAGATATAATTTGCACCCGGATATTTTTTCTGGCCGTTTTCAATGAATTTTTTAAGATATTCAATATTCCATTCGGTAACTTTTTCCGGAATGGTCAAGGACATGGCCATACTTTGAGGCACACCTACTTCATTTAACTCAATGAAAGGGTCAGGGCTAATTACTGTCCTGGCAGAGAAGTCAGTTCTCTTACCTGCTAAGTTATGTCTTAATCTTCCTTCCTTACTCTTGATTCTGGAAGATAAAGTTTTCAGGGCTTGTCCCCCCCTATGTCTAGCTGGAGGAAGTTGGGCTACTTCATTATCATAAAAAGTAGTTACATGGTATTGCAATAGGTCCCATAAATCTTCAATGATAACTTCTGGTGCACCAGCATTAATGTTTTCAAATAAGCGTTGGTTAATTCTGACAATATCTCCTAATTTATGGGTCAGGTCATCTTCGCTTCTCTCTCCTGATTCCAGAGTGATGCTCGGACGCATGGTTACTGGTGGAATTTGCAGAATAGTTAAGACCATCCATTCTGGTCGGAAAGCTTTGGCATAGCCAAAGACAGTTAAATCTTCAGTAGGAATCTTTTCTAATCTGGCCCTGATTTCAATGGGAGTAATGCGGGCATCATTTTCATAGAAATTGTAAGGTTTCTCTAATTTGATTTTATCCAGCTTTTTTTCGCAGTGAGGGCACTGGTTTTTAGTTTTGGTTTTTGTTAATACTACTTTGAGCACTTTTCTTCTGGTTTCTACCCCGCAATCTTCTTCCTCTGCTTTATCGCAAAGGGCAGCATATTTAGTCAGATGGCTTTCCTGTACTAATACTCTTCCGCAATATTTACAGGTTGATCTTAATAAATCATAAATCTGTCTGATGAATTTAACATGAATTACTGGCCGAGCCAATTCAATATAACCGAAATGCCCCGGGCACTCTTTCAATCTCTGTCCGCAAGTCTTGCATCTCAATCCTGGATCAATTACCCCTAGGCGGATATCCATTAACCCCCCGTCAACTGAATAACCTTCTCGGTCATAAAGTTCTGGAGTAACTATTTTCGCTGCTGCCAGGTCCATGCCTTGTTTAGGAGAGAAAAATCCAAAGCTGATACTATCAATTTTTTTGTAAACTTGCCGATTCATTTTTATTTCACCTTAATTTATACTCGAAGCATCAAATTATACTTGACTGCGGTCTAGTAATGTTAGTGCGCTAACATATACTCGACATCCTAGTCTCGTAATATCAAATGCGTTTGATATTTCAAACATTTAATGCTTATCCTAATAGTAAAAGCACCTGATTGAGTTCGAATATTTAATGCTTTTACTATAATTCTTAATATTTTATTCTATTATCTGATTTAATACTTATTTGTTAAATTCAATTTTGGATAAATTCCTAAACTTCTGATTTCATCCAGCAAGAGCTTGAAGGCATAAGACATCTCCACATAATTAATCTCAATGTCTTCTCCGCACATTAAACAATATTTTCTGTTTTTGTACTGGTCTTCAATAGCTACTAATCCGCATTTCTCACAGATAGGTAAGACTATTTTATCTGAATCAAACCTTTCTTTTAATAGTAAGGAAGCTCCATGAGCAATGAAAACATCTTTCTCCATCTCTCCTAATCTTAGTCCACCCTCTTTGGCTTTACCTTCAGTAGGCTGTCTGGTTAAGAGTTGGATAGGTCCTCTTGCTCTGGACTGCATCTTATTGGCAACTAGATGCCTTAATCTTAAATAATACATATTTCCAACGAAAATTCTGGCGAGTAATTGTTTTCCGGTTCTTCCATCATAGAACGTTTCCGTTCCATCTTCTCGGAAACCTAGATCTAATAATTCTGCCCGTAGATTCTCTTCACTCTCTCCTTCGAATAAAGTTCCGTCAACAAATCTTCCCGCTAGAGCACCAACCTTTGCTCCTACCATCTCTACTAGATGAGAGATAGTCATCCGTGAAGAAATACCATGGGGAGTGAAAATTAAATCGGGCATAATCCCTGAAGTGGAGAAAGGCATATCTGCAGAGGGCACTAAAATGCCGGTAACTCCTTTCTGCCCGTGCCTGGAGGTGAATTTATCTCCAATCTCTGGAATGCGCTCTTCTCTTAATCGTACCTGGACTAATTTATTCCCTTCTTCATTTTCAGTAATAAAGACAAAATCTGCAACTCCTCTTTCACCATGTTTTAAAGAAATGGAACTTTCTCTTCTGGTAGCAGAAGTCAGATTATATTCTTCCAGGCTGCTCAAAAATCTAGGCGGACTGGTCTTTCCGATAATTACATCTCCTTCGTCTACTTTCGCTTCGGGATAAATTATCCCGTCTCCTTCTAAGAAACGATAATCATTTTCGCTTCTGTACCCCTTCACATCTTTATCTGGAACAGAAATTTCGTCAATTAATCCTCCAGAATAACGTAGCTCTTCTGTGGTT
>ORJL010826434.1_pt1 | contig 33593 bp, 23 predicted proteins | sample 1779941 | NCBI WGS metagenome assembly ORJL01 (sample SAMEA104232317, study PRJEB22302) | groundwater metagenome | biome: forest; feature: aquifer; material: groundwater | place: USA | collected 2011-08-07 | depth 5.8 m | reverse complement strand
TGATATCGAACATCCCTGTCAGGCTGTCGGCGATTTCCTCACCATCGTAGAAAACTTCGGAGAAGTACAGGGAAGAAAACTCACCTTTGTGGGAGATGGGAATAACGTCTGTCATTCCTTAATGCTCCTTGCCGCAAAACTCGGTATGAATTTCACTGCCGCAACACCGAAAGGATATGAACCGAAGAAACAGATTGTTAATCTTGCATTAAAAACAGCCAAGAAAACAGGTTCAAAAATTCAAGTTGTGAACAGCGCCGCTGAAGGCGCCCGCTCTGCCGATGTTATTTATACCGATGTATGGGCAAGCATGGGACAGGAATCGGAAAAAGAAGAACGCGCAAACATCTTCAAAAATTTTCAGGTCAATGCAAAACTCATGAAACTTGCAAAAGATTCAGCCATCTTCATGCACTGTCTCCCCGCCCATCGCGGCGAAGAAGTCACCGATGAAGTAATGGACGGAAAACAATCGGTCATTTTTGATGAAGCGGAAAACAGGCTTCATACTCAAAAAGCGATTCTGTTTACATTAATGGCAGGAGCGTAGAGCGTGGCAGAATCGGTATGTATAGCTGTTGGCGGTAACTCATTAATTCGCGCGGGACAAAAAGGAACTGTCTCCGAACAATTTGCAAACGCTCGACTTGCCGCCGCAGGAATCGCCGAGCTTGCCGCACGCGGGTATCATCTTGTGGTTACACACGGCAACGGACCGCAAGTAGGCGCACAACTTCTCAGATCGGAAGCGGGTTCGGCCCAAACCTACTCGCTTCCGCTTGATATGTGCGATGCCATGACACAGGGAGAAATAGGATACATTCTCCAAAATAGTCTGCAAACTATTTTACGCGAACGCGGCATCAATCTCCCCGTTGCAACAATCGTTACACAAATCATTGTCGATACCCATGATCCGGCATTCACTAAGCCGACAAAACCCATAGGTCCATTTTATTCCAAAGAAGTTGCAGACCGCAAGGCGCATGAACTCGGCTGGACAATTATCGAAGATGCTTCTCGCGGTTACCGTCGTGTCGTCGCATCACCAAAACCGAAAGAAATTGTAGAACTCCACGTCATTCGCACCTGTATGGATAGCGGTGTGCTTGTCATAGCCTGTGGTGGCGGCGGAATCCCTGTTATTAGTCAAAATGGAGCAATTATAGGAAAAGAAGCGGTTATTGATAAAGACCGTGCCTCTGCACTTCTTGCATCGCAACTGAAGCTCAACAGGTTTATCATCTCTACCGAAATTGATCAAGTCTATCTCAATTTCAAAAAACCGAATCAGGAAGCCCTTCGAAAAATCACTGTCTCGCAAGCACAGCAATATCTTGCAGAGGGACACTTCCATGAAGGAAGCATGAAACCGAAAATTGAAGCCGCAGTCGATTTCCTCCTCGCAGGCGGGCACGATGCAATTATTACCAACCCTGAACAACTCATCGCGGCGGTTGATGGAAACGCCGGCACACGAATCATTCAAGACTAACACTATGAAACTACACCACATTTACGAAGCCCAACAATTCACCCTTCCCAAACTTGTCGAACTCTTTGAACGCGCCGATGAGATGGAGCGTATCGTTCGCAAAGGCGGTACGAGAGACTACAACAATAAAATTATGGCATCGTTATTTTATGAACCTTCGATACGCACACGCTTTTCATTCGAATCGGCTATGATGCGTCTCGGAGGCGGTATCCTCTCTACCGATATGGCTCATCAGTTCTCTTCCGTCATGATGGGAGAAACGCTTGAAGACACCATTCGTGTTGTGAATAATTATGCCGATGTGATTGTTCTGCGCTCAAGCGAAATCGGCGGAGCAAAACGCGCCTCGCTTGTTTCGAACGTTCCTGTTATCAATGCAGGCGATGGTAAAGGGGGACAGCATCCCACACAGGCGCTACTTGACCTCTACACAATTTACAAAGGAATGAATTCCATTGATGGTGTGAAAGTGGCAATGGTTGGTAATCTTCTCGACGGAAGAACCGTACGGTCACTTGCATACCTGCTTGGAAAATTTGAACGCGTAAAGCTCTACTTTGTCGCTCCTCCCGCTCTCCAGATGAAACAGGATATCCTCGATTATCTCGCAAGGCATAATTGCTGGTACACACTGGAAAGCGATCTCAGTAAAGTCGTTTCCGAAGTTGACGTTCTCTATGTTACGCGTATTGAATCCAATATCCTCGAACAACATGAACAAATCAATCGCGACATTGCATCGTCGTACTTTATCGATAACAAGGTAATGCAATCGCTTGGTAAAGATTCCATTATGATGCACCCGCTCCCGCGCTTGAGTGAAATCGCCCCCGAAGTCGATAGCGACCCACGTGCCGCTTATTTCAAGCAAACATACAACGGCGTTCTTCTTCGTATGGCGCTTCTCACCTCACTCTGGGATTAACAAACAATCGATAATTTCGTTCATCTTTAAAACACAAAAGGGTTGCCTCGCTAAGAGACAACCCCTTTTTTTGTGCGCCCAGAGGGACTCGAACCCCCAAAATCAGTTCCGAAGACTGATGTGATATCCATTTCACCATGGGCGCAAATGTATTGCGCAGTAAATATACAAAATCTTTATTGGAGCGGCAAACCCCTTATTGTTCACATATTTCCGACGTTTTCTTTCAATTCGTTCTCCCTCATCGGCAAAACTGCTTTGAATCTCTCATATAAATTCATTACGTCGAATCATTATTTTTTTTGGGGGGTGTCGTGGACAATGAGGCTGTCCGAAAATTGCCAACTTGCTGTCATTCCGACGATTCCGCTTTAGCGGATGAGGAGGTGAGCGCATATTGCGCCATCCTGTAAAGCGGGAAATCCCAATTATTTGAGTGCATCGTACAGTCTGAGAATTGGGATTCCTCACCCCGATAGAACAGGGGTTTCGGAATGACAAACTTATGGGGTTCTCGGACAGCCTCCCATTTGATTCTCTTCCCAAATATTGATAACTTACCTCATCAACTATCACAATCTAAAATCCATACTATGCCTCAAATAAAATGGTTTGAACGAACGTTTGCATTTAATACATCGGAAAACATTTTCCCGTCAATCATTGAACGACTTCGGGGAACTCCGGCACGACTCGAAGAACGTATCAAACAATTCCCGCCTTCCATTCTTACAATCCGCCATGATGACAATTGGTCGATTGCTGAAAACATAGGACATTTAATCGATTTAGAACCTCTCTGGCAAGGCAGACTTGATGACTTTATTCGGAGCGAAGAACTATTACGCCCCGCAGATTTACAAAACACAAAAACACACAATGCAAACCATAATCTGAAACCGATTGATGAACTCCTTCTCTCATTCCGTAACGTTCGTTCCGTCACTATAAACTCAATTGAATCATTGTCTCAAGAAGTGATGGATAGAACAGCATTACATCCGCGATTACGTACACCTATGAGGATTATTGACCATTTCCTTTTTGTTGCCGAACACGACGATCACCATCTGGCAACTATGACTGAACTTGCCCGTCAACTTAGTAAATAATATTTTCCGAACCGGACATTCGCCAAACAAACACGCATCCTTTCCTTTATACAATATTCAAATGAAAGACATCATCTATTATAGCAAGCTGAGCATAACGGATATCGAACAAGCAAAAAGAATTATTACAGAATACATACAATCAATGAATATTGATTTTTCGTTTCAAGATATCGATGGCGAATTGCTGTCATTCCCGGATAAGTATAAAGAACCGGAAGGAACATTTATCATCGCAAAACAGGGAGATGATATTTGCGGGTGCGTAGGTCTAACAAAAATTGATCATGAAACATGCGAAATGAAAAGATTGTTTGTCCGCGATGCATTTAAAGGATTGGGAATAGGAAAAGAGTTACTACTACGCATTCTTCAAGAAGGCACAGTCAAAGGCTATAAAACAATGAGATTACACACTCACCGGCAAATGAAAAAAGCGCTGGAAATATACCGTTTCGTTGGCTTTTATGAAATCGAACCCTACACGTATAACCCCGTAGAAGGAACCGTGTACATGGAAAGGGATTGTAACACTTCCTTTCCACCTATACCCAAATAACCTTAACATTCAATACTTACGAGTATTGAACCGTTATCCCATCTACTTCCATCCGGCTTAGAGATGAATTTGTTTGTGATGCCTGTTCTCTCTCTTTATAAAACCACTCCAGTTCAAGTCCGTTATGCTCTACCGTAGATTTTAACCAATCAACCTCAGTAGGATGAGCCTCGCTATCGGCATACGCAATGGCAAATCCATCCTTAACAAACTTTGTTGCTACTTCCTTCCTTGTAAATTTGGGAGGTGTTTGTTCAATGTGTGTATTATCTAATATTTCGCTGATCGCTGTATCACAAAACTCTTTTTCAAAACCAAGAGATTTTCCAACCCGTTTCATGAGCTGAATTTCTAATTCAGATATTTTTCGATCCATACTAATAAGTAAAAGCAATCCTTTAAAGTAATTGCTTCCGTCAGCGATATTGATATTCATTATTGAGAGTATTGTTGAAAATAGTTTGAGGATACTTGATCGATGTTACATTCCATAATAGAATATTAACACAAACAAGAACACCATAACAGCCGTTATTGTTCCCATATATCGGTAAAACCTGCCTACCACTCGAATTTCATCAAATCGCCACTTCTCAAGATGGGCAAAATAGGCTCTTCCATCTATTGAAGCAAAACCGGCAAATGCAAACAATGCAGGAAAAATATTTCCCGTAGAATAGCTTATATACACCAATCCCCGTGATGCAATATGAATACATGTTGCCATAATGCGTTCAACAACACCTAACCATTGAACTGCTCCCTTTCCCTCCGACCGCTTCAGGGTTTCATCTGCATGTTCCTCCAGCGGTGTACCCTCAAGCGGGTTCTTCATGAAAGGAAGGATGATCGCTTCTATCGAGCCGGAAGCCAAACCAAAACCGACGAGTTGAGCAAAGGTGAGGTCGGGAACAACATAAAGGAAGAATAAAAAACTTGCCCCAAGCTCTGAACAAGCCGAAACAATGCCTTGCGAAATGCCAAGCCATGTATTGGATAAACGTGTATGCAAAACCTTTACAACCAATACATGATAGAGAGGTAACTTTAACCCAACTGCTCCGGCGGCATAGGCAATAGCCCCCTTCGCGATAATTTTCCGGGAAACACCGAAGAAAAAAATCATAATAAACACCGGAACAATACCTACCAGCACAGAAGCTATTTCGGGGTAATATTTTGATAGCGATGGAAATCGTTTGTTCAACATGGAAAACGTCATTATACGTGATACACATGAAATTGTATTCGGGAAAGAACAAAGCAGATTGATGGCATCCTAACGGGGGTAGGATAGCTTGAGATGTTGTGGTAAAGGTAACAAGAAAAATCGAATATTTAAAAATATAGACAGAATGGTAGGCACATATCGGGGCTTGCAACCGTCATAGGTGACTATTTTGGCGGTGCAATTTGATTGGTTCGTAAGGCATGAGCAATTGCTTCACCGCGCGAATGGACTTGAAGCTTTTCATAAATATTTCTGATATGGTAGCGCACTCCGTCTATGGAAAGAAACAACTCTTCTGCAATTGCGATATATGATTTTCCAACAGCCATGAGTTGAAGTATTTCTTTTTCCCTGTCATTCAGAGTATTAAATTTCGTATTACTTTTTTTATTCGGTGTTTGAAACGATGCAATAACCTTCCGGGCAATATTCGGTGTCATGGGCGACCCTCCATTCCTTCCCACCCGCAAGGCGGCTATCAATTCCTCCGGTGTCGTCTTCTTTAACAGGTAACCAACTGCACCAGCACAAATCGCATCAAAAATATTTGTATCATCATCATACACCGTACACATAATTACGATCATTTCCGGGTGCTTTTCCTTTATTTTCTTCACCCCTTCAATCCCCGATATCCCCGGCAACCCGATATCCATCAACACCATATCGGAATCGGGAAAATCCTCAGATGCGAACGCTTCTTCACAACTTCCGTAAATCCCGCGTATAGAAATATCATCAACCGAAGAAAGAACTGCGTTCCATCCTTCCCGTACAAACCGGTTATCTTCTATTATAGAAAGTCTGAAATAATCGTTATGTGTTTGTTTCGTGTTCATAAGTAAATGTACTAATTTTTATTCATTTCAATAAGGTAAGGAAATAAAAACAAATGCTCTCCTTCGGATTATATGAGTCACCGGAAAGGAGAGCATTCATTGCGATTACAATAACCTACCCACTATTTAATAAACACCATTCGCTTCACATCGGTGAACCCTTGATCCCCACCGATCTGATCAGGAGATTGAATATGTATTCTGTAGTAATAGATTCCGCTTGCTAACGGGTGTGAAGCCATACCTGCTTCAAACGGTACTTCGTAATCACCGGCATCAAATCCTTCCTTATCGAGTAACACAGCAACCTCTCTCCCTAACACGTCGTACACCTTCAATGAGACGAAACCAAACTCATGAAGAGCGAACGAAAGAGAGGTCGTTGGGTTAAACGGATTTGGATAATTTTGATTCAACATGAATCGTTGTGGCTCTGCATCGCTGACATCGTAACGTAAATCAATACTCTTCGGTGTAACGCCCGGTGTAAGATGGAGATACGGAACATCTGTAAGGTGCCGCACACCTTTCAACATAGTCTTCGAGATAAAGCTCAGTGTATCAACTGTGGAATCACTGAATGACTCGTTCACTAAAGCCATGACTGCATACAGCTCATCTTCCGTGTACGGGATTCCCATGCACGAAAGTACTGAATCGGATATCGCAGAGATACGCTCTACCATCATTCCGTTAAACGGATTACTCATATCCGATGGATCACTGAAGGTCAGTTCGCCGAATCCATTCGGGAATTTATTCCCGATACTTGCCGCGATATTTAACTTCAACGTCAATGCTTCGGCAAATAGCTTATTGTTCTGCTTATCCGGCGCAAGTGTTTTCAACTGTGTCGATATCGGTCTGCCGTTATCTAACGTATCTAAACATCTCACCTGAGTATCATGCAACAGTAAACCGTTCTTTCCCTTTTTAGAGAATGATTTCAACACATCGGCATACGTTTTATGAGTAACCGAATTTGCTTTTTTACTTCCTTGCGGGATACCGACAAGAAGCCCGTTATCAAACAACGAACCGGTCTGACCAAACCCTCTGGGGAATAATTCTGATCCAACGTTATGCAAATTCGGCATCGGATAGACCAATGTGTTCTTCGTAAACGTGACAGTTTTCTTCTTCTTTCCTTTGAGAACGCCATCTTTCGTCCACCAGTACATAGAAATCTTCTGGTATTTTCCTTCAGTGCTCTTTCCCGTAATTGCTATGGTCGCAGGTGTAGTGCATAATTGGTGATCGAAGCTGATATTCCATTTTTTCCGCTTTGAATCAACAGGCTCTGCTATGCCAAGGGTATCTGTGGTTAACCCGAACAACGTATCTAGTGCGCTTGAGAACTCCAGATGAAGCCCGTTAACGCAACCCGTATCAATCGGAACAGTAAACCTGAACTCTGCACTGATAGCGCTACGTTTTTCAGGCTCCATCTTTCCTTTGGAATTTGTTGCTGTTGCCCATTCATGATATGATGCAGTTCTATATAAAAGGGTATCGAGATATAATGAACACGGTGCCAACTCAACCGTATCCTGACCACTATACGAAAGTTGATATGCTCCGCCCTGCGCGCTTCGAATGCCATAACCATCCGGGGGAATGATGTATAACGTATAATCTTCACCTGTCCACAATTCAAGCGAGAATCGTTGCCCTGAATCCCAATCCGTAAGAAGACTATCGCCCAAACTCCCGATTGCAAGCACACCACCGCTTGTTGTAGATAATGCTTTAATTTTTACTGCGTTCGCACTCAACGGTGTAAAACTTCCAAAGTCAACAGAACCAAAAACAGAATATGTTCTCTTGTCAAATTTAGCCGTTACGCTCTTATTTGTATCTATGACAATCGAATACGTGGTATCACTGCCCGAAGCATCTCCACCCCATCCGGCAAATTTATAAAATCTGTTCGGACGGGCGGCTAACGGAACTGTATCACCATAGTCATAAACATTATAACAATCATCACCACAATCAATGTCACCGGTGGATGATTGATTAACGACACTTCCTCTCGATGTATCGTTAACAGCAACAGTAATACTATAATGGTTTGGTAAGAAAATCGCCGCAAATACTGTATCCGATTCTATGACAACATCAAGGGTATCTGCAAAATGATCTTCGATAGGAATATCATCACCTCGATACCATGCTGCAAAGTGATAATGCTCTGAAGCAGTAGCATACAATGTTAATGCGGTTCCCTTTGCAAACATTCCTGTAACGGTATCGCTTCCGGGTTCACAAGATATTCCTGCCGGAGAACTCACAACACATCCCGGATTATATTGATACACCGATAGCTTGTAATATGTGGTCGTATCAGTTGATTCGAAAGTTGCTGTTACATTCCGTGTAGTATCCATCAATACTGTCGCTACAGTATCTGTTCCCGAAGCATCACCGCTCCAACCAACAAATCGGTAACCCGGTTTCGCTACTGCGCTTAGCACCGCCTCATATCCGTACGGGTATTCTTTTGAACAATCTCCTCCACAATCAAGCGTCGTTGAAAAGAAACTATCTCCAACACCTACAACAGATCCCATTGATGTATCGTTCACACTGACATTCAACACTTCAGCTGTCCCAACAAACGTTACTGTCACAGTACGATTTGAATCCATATAAATACTTGTCGTATCCATATCTGATTCAAAATCATCTAATGCTTCATCAGTATCACGTTCCCAATTAAAAAATTGATAGGGAACAGCAGTCAGCGCCTTTAACCCCACATACGTATTTTTCTCGAACACGGCAGTCACCGTATCATTGATATTATCTTTGATCGAATCTAACGATGGAACCGATATGCCGGCAGGCGTACTCCGAACCCAACCCATTCCATAAAATTTTTGGTCACGAATGAGTGTCAAGGTAACATTCATCGTTGTATCATTCGTTGCAAACAAATTTGCTTTCTCCTGTCCGCATAACAATGTATCATACTGTGCTTCGGGAGTCGTGATATGGGTGGAATCAACCGGTGTTACGGTGAACTTATAGTAGCCCGGTAGCAAATGCTTGAAGTCATAACCGCCGGCAGTTGTTGTTGCCGAACCGATTTCATGATAATCATACGTTCCTGCCGCCACTTTCCATGATTGATATGCCTTTAGCTGATACTCTTTCCCGATTGCCAATGAATCTTCATGCTTAATAACAACATGCTTCGTACTATGCGCACCCGAATTCCACCCCGCATAAAACGCCTTATCCGTTCCCATCATTTTTTCTAACCGATAATGACCATTGATGGAATCAATTCTGATACTCCACATTCCCGGTTGAAATTTTGTTATAGGAATATGAATTTCCTCACTGGAACCGATTGTCACCGTTTCCGTTCCCTTATACACATTATATTGATCAAAAACACTAAACGTCATCGATGTCGCAGGTTCAGGCACGCCATCAGTATTCACATCAATGATGGTTAGTTCCGCAATATCAACAATATTAAAATACCATACCGCAGGCTCGTCTTCGAATCCGGCAAACGTAAGACTGCTCACACCGGCAGAGACCGCGCCGCATATCTGTAAACGGTAGTGTGTTTGTGTCGGTGGCGTCGGTGAAGGTGTTGTAACAACAACAGTCAATACATCACCTGCTGTTCTTCCGCCTACCGTGATATCTGTATATTTTTCAAATCCGGGACCGCCGCTTGCCGCTTCAAGGGCAGTATAACTTAGCCCGCCATCAACAAGTAATGTATCTCGTGCATCGTAAACGCGCACATACACACTTTCAGGGTCGGTTGGGTTTACGGCACGCGCAATCACTCTGATATTCATTGGCCCGCCGCTTGATGTAACAAACCAGTACTGCTCTTCCGTTGATGGATAATTCCCAACAAGTGGGGTACATACACAATAATCATCATCACCGGGATGAGGAACGTTACCGCCTCCGGGAGGCGCATCATCATTTATAATTATTCCATCACCCGTTGCATCGGCAATCGTTGCATTTACAGGTACGCTTAGCGATATAGTTAATTTTTCATTCCGCTCCGCAACAGTATCACCATACACATCAACAGAAATCGTTTCGCTTGTTACATATGGTGCAAACGTAACAGTACCACTCTCGCCGATATAATCACTTCCGTCTGTCGCTGTTCCTGCTACTGTTGTATAATTAACAGTCACCGTACTTGGTGAAGGACTTGAAAGCGAAACAGTAAAAACAATTGGTCGCGTTGCAACATCCCCTTCAACAACCATTGTATCATTAATCGAAATTGATGGTACCACTAATTCCGTATTTCCGAAATCATATCCCGTTAACGCTTCTCCTTCCGCCAATGCCACCGTATAAAACACGGAAGCAGGCTCATGTTGAACCCAACCGGCTTTCAATTCTTCACTCACTGTATATGTTCCCGGTAATAATCCGCCAAATGAGTATTGACCCAGGGCATCCGTTAACATCGAATCAATCTTTGCTCCGCCGAGACGGATATTCCAACCTGCTATACCGGGTTCCCCTGAATCTTGAACACCATTACTATCAAGATCATGATATTTCAATCCGCTGATACTTCCTGGATTTACTCCACCCATTGAACTGTACCCAAAATTTTGATCGATTGCGTTTTGCCCTGAAGTTAATGTCAAAGTATAAGAGCCTGTTGGCGGAACTGTAACTGTATATCCCGAAGGGACATCGACTTGGACTGAATAATTTCCTGCCGCAAGACCGCCAAATGAATACATTCCTGTTACTCCTGAAAGCATCGAGTCAGTCTTTGTTCCGTTTAATCTGACATTCCAGCCGGTAATAATGGATTCATCCCCTTCTTTGGTGCCATTGCCATTTAAATCATTGAAGAGGACTCCGGAGATTGATGCGTTATTGATAGGCTCTTCCTTTACTCCCAAATTCACATTATGCACTTGTGTATTATTAATGCTTACTTGGTGCACCCCACCGGAAGGATAGGTTTGTGACCAGCCGTTTTTTACAGTTATTCTGACACTGTAAAGCCCGTTTGGCAAATTATTGAAATTGTAATATCCACCTGCATCTGAGAACATGGAATCGGTTCTGGGTCCCGATAACAGAACATTCCAATTGGTGAGCCCGGCTTCTCCGCCATCCATTGAACTGTTACCATTGAGATCGTTCCAAACGTTTCCGTCTATTGACCCCGTTTGAGCAAATATTGTCATGCTCCACATACATAACACAATGCCATACAGTAAATATTTGAACATAAGTATTTCCCTAAAAAATTAATACGTAATGATAGATAATGAACAAGGGCATATTGATTCTCTACCCATGCCTATAATACTATTTTATGGGGGCGCGTTCACCGCATATTTATGCGGTTCTTTACTGCATGATTGTTCTTTTCACCCGATTTTGCTTACCTTGACCCTACCAATGATAAGATTATCTAAAAATCGATAAAGCAAGTGCATTCTTAAAATCTGACGTTAGTAATGAATCTATCGAAAATAGTTTGGAAAAGGGCAATAGGAGGCTGTCTCAAAAGTCAATTAATACTGTAGCCGCACCCTTTTTGGGTGCGTTTCCGGATCAAAAACGCAGGCATGAAGCCTGCACCTCTTTAGAACCTTTTGAGACAGCCCCAACATAAACCAAAAAGACCTTAATGGGCTTTAATCCATTTTGCGTAACTTCAGTTAGAATACATAAAATGGCTATTGTACAGGTACAGCAACCCTCGCTCTTCTCCTGTTAACCTCAGCCCAACCTTATTCGTCTTACGTATATATGAAACAATTATACTATTATTAAGAATTGGAGAACCCCATGGATGGTTTTATGCAAGATACAATTATGTTTATTTTCCTCGCTCTCTTTGTCGGTTGGGTGCTCTATTTGCTGTTTCGAAGATACCAGTTGGCAACTCAAGCGAAATTTCAGCGTATAGAAGCCTATAACAAATTATTGGATAAGTTCGCATCAGCAAAAGAATTTGCCGATTTTCTAGAATCAGAGCAAGGCAGAAAAATGTTGGAAGACCCGATTCCCAACGGCGCAAATGTCAAGAAAACCGCCCTCAGGTTTATTCAAGTCGGCGGACTTCTTGCCGCTCTCGGTGCCGGCTTATTTATGAACTTAGCGCGCTTACGTAACTTTCTCGAAACACAAACCAACCCCGATATTAATTGGATACATAAAGAAGAAGATTATTTTTACTGGACATGGATTGTCTTAGCGATGGCGGCTGGGTGCTTCTTCGTCGGTTTCCTGACAAACACCCTCAGCAAAAAATGGAATTTAACTTCCGAACATTCATCGAAGCGATAAGGTTCGCCATGAGATATTTTTCCTATCATATCGAATGCTTAGTTTCCCATTGGCGCACTCTTGCTTCGATTGTTCTATGTACTATTGTTTTCATCGGATGTAACGGGCAACAAGCCGATACAGAATTTGATACAACAGTGAAACAACGGGCTTTTCCTTCTACGCACCCTAAGGTATTGTTCGATGAAGCTCATAACAACATTCACAAAACAGACGGCACATATAAACCGTTTGCCGAGCTACTGCAACACGATGGCTATGCTGTTACTCCGAACAGCAACATCATTACATCATCTACGCTAACAGGTTACAACATCTTTGTTGTCTCCAATGCAAAGGGCAAAGTAAACAAATATGATCCTGCATTTACAGAAGATGAATGCAACATCATTCAACAATGGGTGCAGGATGGCGGTTGTGTATTACTCATAGCCGATCATTATCCCCTTGGTTCCGCAGTGGAAAATCTTAGCAAGAGATTTGGTATTGAAATGAGCAAAGGGTTCACGAATGATCCCATCTATTTTGATTCATCGTCATTCACCAACTCACGCCTGGATGGAAAATCACAATTGGTTTTTAGCCGTGCAAACGGTTTATTACCCTCAAATCCTATTACAGAAGGGCGAAATTCCGGTGAAATCATCAATAAAATCATAACATTTACAGGTCAATCCTTAAAAGGACCTCAGGGCAGTATGTCAATACTTGCACTCTCTGATTCCGCAACCGATCAAGCTCCCGATTCAATCTGGGAAGAAAAGGAATGGATATTTTTCTCCAATACAGTAACACGATTCTCCGAGCCTCACTCCGCCGCAGGAAGGTCTCAAGCAATCGCATTGGAATATGGAAAAGGGCGCGTCGTTGTTCTCGGTGAAGCGGCGATGATGACAGCACAAGTTGCCGACAAAGAAAAATTCGGTATGAATGTACCCGGAATTGATAACCGTCAATTCGCTCTGAATATTATGCACTGGCTCTCACGTCTGTTATAATATGCGCGGTCAATGACAGAATCAGCGTTTCAACAATTGTATGAAGCAACCAATAAATCGCTTTGGGCATACATCTATAAATTAGTGAACGATACCGCTCTCACCGATGATATATTTCAGGAGACATATCTCCGTCTCCTTCATGCCGAAGTATCACGATTGAATGAGCCACAGTTAAAGGCATATATATTTTCCATCGCAACAAACTTACTGCGCGATCATTGGCGGAAAGAAAAACGGGAACGGAATTGGTTCGAAAAAGAACCTGATACGGAACTATCCGGTCAACAAGGCTTTGACGTGCATCTCGGGTACGATGTCAACGATGCTTTCCAACAATTATCTGCACAAAATCGCTCGTTACTTTGGCTGGCGTATGTAGAAGAATACGAACATAAAGAAATCGCACACATGCTCACATTGAATGAAAAAAGCATCAAAGTGCTGTTGTTCCGTGCAAAGAAAAAACTGATGGATATACTACAACGATTTGGTATTGAACAAGAGGTCAATAATGAATAATGAATGCCGCTACGAACAAGAAATACTCCACTCCGTGAAAACCGGCCAGTGGAATGCATATCTGCATGAACATGTTACTGCCTGCCCTATTTGCAAAGAAATGCTTACAATCTCAAAAACATTAAAAACAGTGCAAAACGATGGGTTTTCCCGTGCTAAAGCAATTCCTGCCTATAAATATATTTGGCTTCGTAGCCAGTTTCAAAGAAGAGAAGAACGGCTTACACGATTAGATTTGGTGAAGTTGCTCGGCTCATCATTCATCGGCGCGCTTGCCCTCATAGCAATTGTATTTTGGAAAATTCCCGCTCTCTCAAAAGGAATAAAAGATATATTTTCAAACGGCATCAGCGATTGGGTAACCATCATCCCTATCGGTATTCCATTATCATTTGCCATTGTTACATTGATTGCTATTTGGGTATATTCTCTTGAGTTTTACAAACTAAAAAGGTAAGCATAATGAGATTAGAAGAAATAGCAACTGAATTGCAGAATATTATTGAACTATATTCTCCCCTCCTGTTACAAGTATCGGAAGAACAAAGCAAAATACCTGTTGCCGAAGGAAAATGGTCGCGCAAACAAATCCTCGGTCACCTGATTGATTCAGCGACAAACAACCACCACCGTTTTATCCGCGCTCAATTACGCAATCATATCGAGTTGCCCGGCTACACACAAAACGACTGGATACGTTTAAATGCCTACGAGAAAAAATCATGGAGTGATGTCGTCCCCTTTTGGAAAGTATATAACGAACATCTCGTTCTCATCCTATCACAAATCCCCGATGAAGTTCTTCACAACACCATCTCGTTAGACGGCAAACCCGCGATGACACTTCAATTCGTCGCCGAAGATTATGTGAGACACCTAAAACACCATCTAGAGCAAATGGGATTGAAATACCTCCCAAAGTCTTCAGGTTAAGAACTTCTCAAAAAATAGCCCATCAAATACTTTCACTCCCCTCCTCGAATGAGGAGGGGCTGGGGGTGGTCCTGTGTTAAACAAGTAATACTTTTTTAAACAATACCCATCGTAATTTTAACCATAAATAATTCTCGTTCTTTTCCCTCAACCCAACCCCATTAAACTCCCCCTCACTACCTCATCACAACCATCTTCCCCTCATCGCTAAACTCACCCGCTGAAATCCTGCATACATACATTCCGCTCGGATACGCCGAGGCATCCCACGAAACAGAATATCGTCCCGCCTCTTTCATTTCATGAACAAGTATCGTTAATACTCTTCCAAGCATATCATACACTATCACATCCACAAATGACGAATGACCAATATCAAATGACAGTGTCGTCGATGGATTAAAAGGATTCGGATAATTCTGATATAATGCAAACTCATTCGGTACAAATATAGTATTGGTATTCCCTGTTTCAGGAGGAGACGGTGGAATTTCATCACCAGGAACTATTGTTATCCTGCTCGCCGATGAAAGAGCGAATGCCCCTGTTTCAAGTAATAATTGTGCGTTTTGAGTCGTTTTTACCCAATATCCCCTACCGGCGAATAACGTATCACTGACCACATATCCATTATTGTACGAGTAAAACTCTGAAGCAACTATTCCCGGTGGTATCGAACTTATTTGACTGACAACCAATGGTGATGAAAGCGCACCAATTAAATTCCATCCCGGTTCTACACTTATAGTATCACTCGTTCGCGGCAAACCGGTATATTGTACTGTTCGCACACTATCAGATTTTAACCAATACCCTACCGAGTTGGTAAGCGTATCTTTCGATTGATAACTTCCCTCAAAAGAAAACGCTTGAGAAACTGCATCAGGAAACAGCGTCGCCTTCCGGTAATCAGATACAACCAACGGAACAGAAACTAAATTCCATGATTGTTGTAATACTGTCTGCGCAACAACATCAAATGATTGTACCTTAAACGTGACATAGATTGTATGATTACTTTGTATTGCAGTGAGCGTAATAATTGAATCACTTCCCGCATACTGCCCGTCAACAAAAACACTATCCACCTCATACCCTGAATCTGCGTAACAATAAAATATCTGTGTACTGTCTTCACCAACAATTAAAGTTCCCGCCGGAGCTATCATACCCCCGGCTCCCGATGTTGATGTAATCGTATAAACAGTGTGCGCCGATGCTCCCATCCGCATTCCGTTCCCATACGTCATCACCCATACTTCATTGGGGTTATACGGATTGAAAAATACCCGTTGTGGTCTTCTAAACGGAAACGTGTTATCCTGTGTGAAGTATGGCGTGTTTGAATTCGTTCCCGTTACATAATACAATCCCTGCAACTCCGTACAAAGATACATCTCGTTCGGAACATAAGGATGAAACGTACAGCTTTGCACACCCGATGTAAATATTCTGTTCCAACTGTCACCGCGATTTGTCGTCCTGTATAATCCCGGCTGATTTGTTCCGACCGATGTAACACTAACAAGCCATGTGCTTTGTGTCGTGTCGTTCGGATCAATCTCAAAACTGTTTACGTTGATGAACATCCCCTGGAAACTTTTATCCTGCCACGATTGTCCTGAATCCGTGCTATAAAAAACACCCGCGCTTGTTGTATAATGATAATTTGCCGAATCTCTGCCATCATACGTTACCACCAATGAACCATCATTCAACGCGAAAATCGATTTTGTTCTCCCTTGTGTTCTCGCAGGAGATGAAAGCGAATCCCACGTTGAACCCGGGTTTGTTATATCATTGCATACATATGCCGCACCGATTCCTCCAAGCGTATCCATGATTGTTGCATACATTCGGTTAGCGTTATTCGGATCGAGAGCAATCCAGGAAACAGTTTTTTGAAAATCATGAAGCGTTTGCCATGTTTGCCCTTGATCGGTGGTAGAAACAATTTTACCGATAAGAAGTTTTACTCTTGCGTCCGTAAAATCGCCATTCGATCCCGCAACGTCACCCACTGCGGCATAATAGGTATTATTGAGAGGATGTTTTACAATAACACTCATATCATTTATTTTTGGCGCAAACAATCCTGTATAATTAAGCGACCACTTATTCCCCCCGTCCGTACTAATCTCTGTAAGTAAATCGGCAAAACCGGCAATCATACGTAACGAGTCAGCCCAGGTTAGCCAGTAACAGACTGTCGTTTCCATTCCATTCGTTTCATAACTATCGGCATCATTGATAAGTTGCCCGGGATTGTGTGCATCCGCTTGCTGTACGTATGCCTGTTGCCATGTTACACCGCCATCGGCGGTAATGTGAGGAACAGAAGAATTTGTAACAATAACATGATTCGCATTATTCGGATCGACGGCAAGCCCGCCTGGAAATGAAACAGAAAACCAGTTGTGTTGCGTACCGCCCCAGCCAAGCCATCCTGTGGAAACATTCCCGTTATTTTGAATGACAGGATCATTTAAAAACATATTCGTAAACGTCCCCCCTCCGTTAGTCGATTTAAACACAGTATGCACTGCATGACTCCCATTCACATTCACTATTGTTGACCCTGAAAGATACACCACACTTGTATCATTCGGCAAAACTGCAATATGGTATGCTTTATCAACACCGGATTCGGGCAAATTACCTTTTATCGATGTCCACCCAGCATCTCCATAATTCATTCTATACACTCCCTTAAACGATAACACATCACTGCCGCTCGTTCTCGCCACAACTGTTGAAGGAGTTAATGTAGTACAATAAAATTTCGTTACGCTTCCCTGCTTCGTTCCTTCAAACCAAACAATCTCCTCTTGCAATGTATCAATCCCCGCAACACCGTACGATGAAAACGTATGCCCCGTATCGGATGATACAAACAATCGTTTATTCGCGCACACATACACATTCTCGTTATCAAAAAACACGCCTGCAAGATGAATCCCTTTTGCCGTTGTATCGCTGAGATAAAACGGGCTGAACGTACTCCCCCCGTTAAACGATGCATACAAATTATAAATATCACTAACGATAAGAATATTATTTTTTTGCGGGTGAGCAAACAACTCAAAACATCGCGCTTTGCTTGCAGTACCTGCCGGGTTTGTAATACTGAACCACGTAGATCCGCCGTCAGAGCTTTTTACGGGCGCATATCCCCCCGTAGTATTTTTCAGTGTGTACACTATCTGAGGATCATCGGTAAAACGGACTACCGTGTGATGAAATGCAACAAGCTGTTGGTATGGAATGGTTGACCAGCTTGTGCCGAAATCGGTTGAGCGAAACATATCGCTCATATCGCAAGAAAGGAAAATCTCGTTTCCATTATGCGGACTGATGGAAACGGAAAACACCGCGCCTCCTCCCCCTATCCCTTTTGAAGCCCATTGGGCATTCGATACGGAAAGAAAAAACGCACACAGCAAAAGAACATACAATTTCATTTGATACCCCATAAATTATCGTGAATCTTTACCGATTCAACGTACCCTAAACAGTTTCATTCGCGTGCGGGCATCGGATAACTGTATCATACGACAATATAAACAGTAAGTTTCCCTACTCTCTTCGTCTCAACTTTGATTGGTCAAGATACCAAAGGGATTGAGAAATCGCAGTGTCGTAAGTCACAATTGCTCTTGAGGTGCCGCAATGGCGCCTCAATAAGTCATTTATAAACTGATATGAGTACGGTTTTCATTTTTCGTCTAAGACACTCCTGATGCAACGTAACAGCTTATCTACGCTAAATGGTTTACGAATAATCTCTTGAACACCGGCATCCAACATCTCAGACTTCCTTTCCGGTTCTACATAGCCGGAAGCGATAATAACTTTTACAGCAGGATTGATTGCCTTTATTTTTTTGAATACTTGAAATCCGTTTAACTTGGGCAAACCGAAATCGCTCACCACAAGCTGTATTTCTTCTTGGTGTTGCTGGTATTGACGAACCGCATCTTCACCATCTTCTGCTATAAGAACATTGTATCCTTTTAATTTGAGCATCTCATTCACAAGTCCTCGTAAGAGTTCTTCGTCCTCGATTAGTAAAATTGTCTCATTACCACCAATGATCGGTTCAGAAATATATTCTTTGTTTTCCTCAATTTTCACAAATTGAAGCGGGAGCGGGAAATACAGATGGAATGTTGTCCCAACATGAGGGGTACTTTCTACTTCTATAAACCCTTTGTGGCTTTCTACGATACCAAATACCAACGATAGACCTAAGCCGGTACCTTTACCAAATTCTTTTGTCGTAAAGAAGGGTTCAAAAATACGAGAACGTGTCGCTTCATCCATTCCGCTTCCGTTATCGGAAACCCGTAACACTAAATATTCATCAGCTAAGGCTTTCGGAAATTTTTTAACAATACTATGAACAGGTGTTATGTATGTCGTAATGGAAATAGTACCACCCTCCGGCATCGCATCTCGTGCATTCACACAGAGATTAAGTAAGACTTGATGTATTTGACCCGCATCAGCAATGATTGAAGGGATCGGTTTTTCGAGCTTAAGATGTATCTCGATATTTTTGGGAAGGGTTTCTCCCAGCAGTTTTGAAACTTCAAGAACTATATCATTTAACTGCACAGATTGAACAAAAATATCTGTCTTTCTGGCAAACGTGAGAAGTTGTTTTACCAATGCAGACCCCCGCATCCCGGCTGTCACGATGGCATCCGTGCTTTTTTTCGTAAACGCAGGGTCCGGTGGAAGATGGTCAATAATCGATGCATAACCGATAATTATTCCAAGAAGATTATTAAAATCATGGGCTATACCACTCGCGAGTGTCCCAAGGCTTTCAAGTTTTTGCGCTTGTTGAAGTTGCGCTTCTAAACTTTTTCGTTTTGTTTCTGCAAAAGTTCTTTCGGTGATATCTGTGGCAACTCCAACAAGAGCGACCGGCTCAGCCTTCTCATCTCGGATGATGGAAGTAGAAAGATATACAGGGAACTCACTTCCGTCCTTTTTCCGATTGATAAGTTCTCCGCTCCATCCTCCGCCTAATGTTGAAGGAAGAATTTCTTCTGACCGGGCATGAGGATTCCGGGAGGAACGAATAAATTCAATATTCCTTCCTAAACATTCATCTTCGGTATAGCCATAGGTTTGAATAAAAGCATTATTGATAAAAAGCACTCTATCATGCATATCCGTTATACTTACACATTCACTGATACTCTTGAGAGCGTGCGAAAGGAGGTTAAGTTCCTTTTCTGTTTGTTTCCGATTGCTGATATCTCTTGTAACGCCTGTTATTTCAATTTTCCCGCTGGTAGGATTCACCATAAACCGGGATATGACTTCAGTCCATACCGTATGTCCATCTTTATGAATTTCTTCAAACTCATCGGTATAGAAGTCAGTGCACCCCTTTCGAAATAGTTCAAGTCGCTCTTTCGCAAATGTATTGAGATGTGCTAAAGAGTCAGGAGTCAGTGTTGTTCCAATATCCTGTTTCAATACCTCTTCTACCCTATACCCGCGCAATCGTTCAACCGAAGGACTCACATAACGAAACGTATGACTCTCAATATCCATCACCCAAATCACATCTAACGCATTCTCCGTAAGTAAACGATAGAGTTCTTCGCTCGCACGCAATTTTGTCTCGGCTAATCTTCTGTCGGTAATATCCGTCATGATGGCATAGCACTCCTGTTTATTCTCTGAGATCCTGCCTTCAAAGTGTGCCCGGATTGAATTCTGTTCGTCCTGTTTTATTTCAACCTCGCACGATTGCTTTTCGCCGGATTGAAAGATTTTGCTCAGGAAGTCATTAAATACGATGCGTGACTCTTTCGAGAGAAACAATCCCAATCGTCTTTTTAATAGCTGTTCCCTTTCTTCTCCTAAGAGCATTGCACCTTTTAAATTTGCGCTTAAAATTGTGCTATCGTTTGATAAGGAGAAATATCCTACCGGGGCAAAATCATAAAGATCTGTATATTGCTGAAGAGCCCATTCTTCTTGTGAACGAGCTATCATCAATTCTTCGTTCTGCATCTCAAGTTCAATCTGATGCACTTGAAGCTCATGGACAAGACGAAGAGTTTCATCTTGTCGTGTTGAAAGATCAAGAATGGTTTTCTTACGCTTGCTTAACGTGGCTTCTGCCTGTCTTCGGAGTTCCGCTGCGCTTGTTGCGCTTTCTTTGTTTTTTTTCATAGTCCAATTCTACCTTAATAGAATAATAAAACGCTGAGTTCCAATACGAATAATCATGATTCATGAAAGAACATATAGGGTGGTTCAAAAACTACCCCGGTTCCACTCTGCGTCCTCTGAGAGTGCGCAGAGTGCTCAATCCTATTTGATTTCGTGGTTCTGCGAGGGCGCAGAACCGAGCGTGAAGGTTTTTTAGAACCACCCTATATTAAAACAATGATGTATGGAATGGTAAAAAAAACGTTTATTGTACTCCTCGTAACTCTTCTTCTAATTTTTTAAACCCGCTTATATCGGAGAATGTTATGACGACACCATCAATCATATTATCCAGCGTTCGATACGGGAGGATACAGGCAGAGAACCAATTTCCATCGGGCAGGCGAATCTGCCGTTCGATCCGTATTAATGTTCGCAAAACCTTGTGTGCTTCATCTGCCAATTCGGGGTACAACAACGCCGATGCAATATCGGTTATTGGTCTGCCAACATCGGCAGGAATTAATCTCGTTACTTTGCTTGTTTCGCTTGTAAATCGCCGTACACACAACTTGTTATCTAAAAATAACGTTGCAATATCCGTACTATCGAGAAGATTCTTCATATCGTTATTGGTGCGGGAAAGCTCATCCATTCTTGTCTGAAGTTCGGCATTAACCGTATGCAATTCTTCATTCATCGATTGTAATTCTTCTTTCGATGTTGTTAACTCTTCATTTGTGGATTGTAATTCTTCGTTCGTTGATTGCAATTCCTCATTGATCGATTTCAGTTCTTCTTCGGAGTACTGCATCTCCTCACGTATATTTTGAGTTTCTTGTCTGGCATGTTCAACTTCCTCTTCAAGTTCAAGAATACGGGCATTATCAATACCCGGTTTTCCTTTTTGTTTGACTTGAACTTTTGCCTGAACTTCAGAAAATACAATCATGACCATCCCCTGCAAAGCATCCTTCCTCTGTAATGGTTGGATCGTAACATTAATCATCTGTTTTCCGCGTTCATCTCCCAAAATCAAATTCTTTACGGTTACAACCTCTTTGAGATGGACGGATTTTTGAAACGCCGATGTTAAACCGTAGCGTAACCCTTCGCGAGCCATAACAAACACATTCCAATTCGCCCTCCCTGCAGAAGGTTCCAAATATTTTCCTGTTCTTCCGCTTGTATAAAGAATGTCACCCTTATCATTGGTAAGAACTGCCGCAGGGGCATACTGTTGCAGAACCAACTGATCAGCAAGAGTTTGGAGATTGGCTGTGGATTTCAAAGGTTTTTCAATCATAGATGTTTTGGTTGTAACAAAATTGGTCGGAAATTCCGGCTGTTCTTTATTCGGTGATGCATCAAGCCGTTTATAGAGACGTGATTTCCCATGGAGCGGAGTGAAGAGATTTGTAAACGTCCCAACAGTTTCAGCGCCTCCTAAGAATAAATACCCGCCGGGATTGAGACTGTAATGAAACAATGGAAGAAGCTTCTTCTGTAATTCCGGCATGAGATAAATAAGAAGATTACGGCAACTTAATAGATCGAGTTTCGTAAACGGTGGGTCCATGATAATATTTTGCGGTGCAAATATAATCATTTCACGAATCGATTTTGCAACCCGGTATCCGCGTTCAACTTTCACGAAATATTTTTCCAACCGCTGTTGAGAAACATCTGCAAGACTATTAGGCGGATAGATACCATCACGCGCCTTTTCAACTGCATGATGATCCAGATCTGTTGCAAATATTTGAATCGAGTATTGCTTCGGCTCTTTTATCTCTTCAACATACTCCTTCACAACCATTGCCATTGAATACGCCTCTTCTCCCGTTGAACAGGCAGGTATCCAAATACGTATTGATTGATTATGACTCCGTCCTTCAAATATCGCAGGGAGTACTTCTGCTTTTAATTGATCCCAAACCTGAGGGTCACGGAAAAAACTCGTAACGCCGATTAACAACTCGCGGAATAATAATTCCACCTCTTGCGGGTTTTCTTGTAAAAAGTGTACATAACTCGAGATCTTATCTAACTGATGTAAACCCATACGCCGCTCAATGCGACGATAGATAGTGGGTTTCTTATAGAACGTAAAATCGTGCCCTGTTTGTCCACGTAATAAGATTGCAACTTTTTCAAGAGCATTATGGGCAATAAATTGGTCGGTGCGTCCGGAAATTGCAAGTAACGGAACATGCAGGAAATAATTACATATCTTAGCGGCTATTTGTTCCGCCGGGGCTATCACATCAACGAGACCCGTCTCAATGGCGCTACGAGGCATGCTGTCAAATTTTGCCGTTGCAGGTTCTTGCACAAACACTACTCCTGCCTTTTCTTTGATTGCACGTATCCCCAACGTACCATCGGAACCCATGCCGGAAAGAATTACACCTATGCTCTGCTCTTGTTTATCATCAGCCAGAGAATGGAAAAAATTATCTATGGGTAAACGCAACCCGTGTGGCGCTATCGGTTCTAAGAGATGAAGGACGCCATGTAAAAGGGACATATCTTTGTTCGGAGGAATAACATAGACTGTATTCGGTTTTACAGTCAATCGGTCTTTTACCTGTATAACGGTCATGGGAGTAGTCCGCTGGAGCAGTTCAACCAAAATTCCTTTATGGGTGGGATCTAAATGTTGTACGATGACAAATGCCATCCCGCTCTCTTTGGGAACATTAGAAAGAAATAATTCTAATGCTTCAAGCCCCCCCGCGGATGCACCGATGCCAACTATAGGAAAATTAGATTTTCCCGTAGGAGGCTCCGCCGGTACTTTCTTACTATTGGTATTTTTGGACCTTGGTACTAAATTTTTCGTTGGTGCCATTGGTGTAAGTCATTATATGTTCCATGTATTCAAACATGCTCGGATTCATGGATTGTCTTGAATGAACGTATTTTTTAAAACTACATACCGACATGGCTTTATTTTCTAAGCTATTACGCTTCCTTGTTCATCATCATAGTACAAAAAACAAGTCATTGGGGTGGGGAATTTCAATGAACTACCACCGTCACAAGCAACGGGGTATCAAGAATTTAATCCTAATCGCCCCAAGTGGCGAGAGTATTGAACTCTCGCCCGCCTGTGGCGGGAAGAAACATAAACACGAAATACAATATCTCGTATTCTAAACAGATAACTCTGATGCATAAAATATACCTTATTCTTATTTAAATGTCAACCCCCAACACGTAAATATTTTTGATATTATGTCGGTTTATCTTCAATTAGATTTGGTATTTAAACGAGCTAATATTGACTTTTTGATACTTATTGCTAATTTTACAGAAAAAAAAAAGCCCTTAATCAATTATTCATCTTGAAACTAAATTTAGGATGGTTCTAAAAACTACCTCATCTCCACTCTGCGTCCTCGCAGTTCACTTAATCCTATTTGATTTCATGGTTCTGTCTCAAAAGTAAAATTATCATCACTCTAAGCGTAGACTCAGCCTATCAAAGGCTGATGTGCCTGTGGAGCAGAAGAGTGAATTAGATTTATAAACACGCTATTTTCATTTACAAGTAATAGATAAAACGACTTTTGAGACAGTCCCGAGCGTAAAGAGTATTTAGAACCACCCTTTATATTTTTCTTTGTATGTATGATTTATTTTTTCCGCCGGACAATCATACTACCAACCTGCAACTGCTTCCATTTTCTGTACTTGACTTACTTAACCAATACTACGTTTACTGGGAGTTCTACTCCAACCCAACACTCGTGTTCAAATCTGTTCTTCATTTAATACCAAGTAGGTCAAGGAAACCTTACCCCTACTATATCCCACCTCCTCTGCACCCCTGCTCCTCCGCCCTACCCCTCCGTCAAATTCCCCCCCATCACAATAATTTCTTATCACTGGGAGGGAGTCACGCAAAGCGTGATGGCGCAGAATGCGACACAATCCCCCCCACACGAAGCAAACGTTATCCGTTGCATGAATGCAACGGCAATAGAACTAAATTCTTTTTATCTATTCCCGTCAGTTTCAACTGACGGGAACAAAGGAAACTACCATCTCCCAGCCCACGATTTCAATCGTTTGTGCAGCATGAAAAGGTCGCTGACACCCAGAAAAATCTTACAAATACTCCTTAAAATCTTCACCTATCCTATGTTCGCGTAAAATCCATCGTTTAAATGCAGTAAAATTTGAACCGGGTCTCAACTCGCGTATTATCTTTTCTTTCACTTTTTCCTTTTCATCTGCATTATACAGGTCATCATCATATTCAAAAAGTAAATCTTGAAACCTTCTAATCTCAGAAAGTAATTTACTTCTCAGATTTCCTGATTCTATAGTCTTCATCTCCGTAGTGCCATTATACACCGCTAACAATAAATGCACGGTGTTATGAACGCGTTGAGAATCTTCATTAGCTGATATTACAGCTTGCTCGCGTGGATACGGGTTTAAATGATATTTAATCTTTTTATCAACCTCCTCGTCCTCAATCGTACAATTCAGGATATCGTCATAGATCGGTTTAGCAAGTTTAATATTATTGCAATGACTGCAACTATAGAACAAATTATTCCACTCAAAGATTAAATTTTGATACCTTTCTTTCGGTTTGAAATGCTCTGTATTGATGGAATGTGGTTCTTTATCTTCACAGATATAACACTTATTGTGAAAGTCCATTTTCAGACGTTCTAATACCCCTTCACAATTATACGTTCCGCTCGCCTTGTCCTTTTCTTCTTCTAAACAAGGAGGAGCAGGTTGAGATTTTGGCAGGTAAATCATCGCTGAATTTTTCTATTGTTTTCTTTCAGTCTGATTTGTTGAAGCTTTACCGCTAATTCATCAGAGATAAACTTAGGTATTTCATTCAAATATTTTTTAAGATCATAAAGTTTATCTTTTTGTTGATCTGTCAAGTTATCCATTACAGACAACTCCTCGTATTCTCTGATTTTTTCTGTTAAGACTAAAGAGTACTTATCCGACCCAAAATAACTCTCAATTAAAGTATCGTATGAATATCCGGAAAGATCAGTTGTCACTATTCGCTTCTCAAGGTCACAAATAACTGCATTCTCAATTGAACTAATTACAAATGGTGAATGTGTTGTTACAATAAATTGAATTTTAGGGAAAAACGAAGTGAGAAAAGGAAGTATTTTCTTCTGTAACTCTACGTGTAAGTGCGTTTCAACTTCATCTATGAGTACAACTCCTTGTACGTCATAGCTTTTCGTTTTGTGTTTTTCCATACGCATTATTAATTCCGATACTATCCGAAATATAGCAGAATATCCATCAGATAATTGATTCAAATTGTAAGGGATCTTCCCTTTTTCAATAATATTATAATTATACGAAGTTCTATCAAACTCAAGATCAATCATGTCTGTGTCAAACAAACCGAATAAATTACTTTTAAAATCATCAAACCATTCATCTATTTTTTTAACCGTTTTAAGGTCATCATCGTCTCTTGCAAAGGATTTATCTGCCTTTAAATTGACAAGATATTGTACAAAATTATTGCCTACATTTTCTTCAATTATATAAGCATCTTTCATATTGATTTTCTGTATTCCAGTAGGAATTTTCAATGCGAAACTTCTTCGTGCACTAAAAAAAGCAATAATAAAACTACCAGATTGATACAATTTTGAAACCGACGAAATATTATTGAAATCGATTGTTGTCCCACCAAAACTTGCAATCCAATTTTCTTTTAAACGAATGTGTTGCTTTAATCCGACTGTATCATTTTGACCAATTGTATTAAGTTGCTCTAATTGGCTTTTAAGATTTGATAAAATTTTAACTTGCTCAATGTAATCATTCAGTCTATCCTTTTCGATATTAATCAGAAAACCTATTAGTTCATTAAGAACTGATGTTTTTCCGCTTCCATTCTTCCCGGTTATAATTAAATGTTTTCTCTCGTTCTCGGAAAGTTTAATCTCAAAATCTTTGAGGTGCCTAACCTCATTGATTTTAATATCAGTAATAAATATGTTTTCCATAGGTTTTTCTTTGTGTTGTGTATTCGTCAGGCATAAAAATACCCTTTCCAATCATTCTTTACAACTTTTTACATCTCCAATCCAACTCCCTATAATCTCAATAATCTCAAGTCAAACACCACACCTTAGCCTGTGCGAATCAAAACAATACCTCATTCCTCCTCTTCAAACCTCCCTCTCGGTGGCGGAGGAAAAATACTCCCGATCATATCCTTATACATTGTAACATTATCAACCTCATCCTTCGCAATCTTAGAGAATTGGTGTAACCCGTCAAGGACAAACTCCATCGCCGAGGCGAGTTCCTGCGCGTTCTTCAATTGCGATTTCAAGTACTTCAGTGTCACATCCTGCAACCCGTTCACTTTTTGCAATTCCGATTCAAACGTATCAAACGGCGCTTCATCCGTTATCTCAATCTTATTCCCCGATTCAAACCAACGGATAATACTATTGTATTCAGAATCCTCTTGCTTGCTTCGTTGTTCCTGTCCTTGTTGTTTCTTCTGCTTCCGTGCAAGCGGATCAGGGAAATACCGTTTAAATGTTTCGCGCACCGCCTTCCCGATTAATGCCTTACTCACCTTCATCGAGCCTTCCTGTTCCCCTTCAAACACAAGTTCAACTTTCCCTGTCATCCCGGGCAGTACATAATGCAAATCGCATACACGGGGAGTAATATATCGCTCTCCCGTAAGTATTGCGCGACGTTCCGCATTACTGATTAAATTCTCCATCGCGGCAATAGTTAACCGCGCGCTCACGCCAGATTTCTGGTCAACATACTCGCTCTTGCGCGCTTCAAACGCTATCAATTCAATAATCTCACGGAAGAAATGCGGCATTACAATATCACGCCCCTCACGCTCCACCGATGCTTCCTGCGATGTAATATGAATTGCATCTTCCAGAGTACGCGGGTAATGTGTTAATATCTGTGAATCAATCCTGTCCTTTAAAGGAGTAATAATATTTCCGCGATTGGTATAATCTTCCGGGTTTGCCGTAAACACAAGCACAACATCCAACGGAATACGAATATTAAACCCGCGAATCTGAATATCCTTTTCTTCAAGAATATTAAACAACCCCACCTGAATACGCGGCTGTAAATCCGGCAATTCATTGATTGCAAATATTCCGCGATTCGTTCTTGGAATAATCCCAAAATGAATTACTCCTTCATGCGAGTAATGCAATCTCTGCGCCGCAGCCTTTATGGGATCAATATCACCGATCAAGTCGGCAATGGTAACATCAGGCGTTGCAAGTTTTTCGCCAAGTCGAGCATCGCGATGCATCCATTCTATTTCAACTGCATCGCCCCGTTCCTGCACGGCATCAACGCACCGTTTGCACACCGGCTTAAACGGATTATCATTTAACTCACAACCCTTCATAACAGGAATATATTCATCCAATAATGAAGGTAATTGCCGTACAATACGCGATTTTGCCTGCCCTCGTAATCCCAACAGCATAATATCATGCTTGGCAAGAATTGCATTCACTATCGCAGGGATAACCGTTTCATCAAACCCGATGATTCCCGGAAACAATGTTTCCTTCCGGCGTAATTTATCAATAAGATTTTTTCGCATCTCTTCCTTTACCGGAAGGGGCGTATATCCTGAGCTTCTCAGCTCGCCAATGGTTGTTGCGCGCATAATTTCTATTCAATGAACAAATGAAAAATAAATGATTTCGTGTGATGGTGTGTAAGGAGGTGCTGGGTGGCTATTTCAGTATTATTTTAACAATTTGACATCTTTTCCCCTCCTTACCAAGGAGGGGATTAAGGGGAGGTTTCGTCATAAATACACAATGGTGTTATTTACACGTCACTCTTCATAAATTTTTAACACAAACAACTCTCAATGCCTATACGTAACTTGACAGCATTAGTGGTGGTTTTTCAATCAGAAAATATATTAAACGTTTACACCAACATCTCTCCCCCCTAAGAACGGAAAAAACCGACAAGAAACCAAGAACAAAAATTACATCTCCCGGAACGTTGTATTCCCCATGCCGGATTGTTCAATAGCTTCCTTTATTCGATTGATGACAAAATTCTGTTGTTCTTTAGTCATAAAATGACCGAAAGCATATTTATCTCTACTGCCATTCCATCCTGATTGCGGTTTATTGAGAGATATCAGAATCGCATTTCGGGGTGTATCTTTTGTCCCGATTGAACCCGTAGGAGTGATATCAGTTATCATACCCGGACCAATACAAATTGAATCGATTTCTCGAACATCAATATTGTAGCGAATTAATAATTTCCCAATTCCAATGCCAACCTCTAGATTTGGAATATCCATGGTAAAATTTTCAGTCCCTACCGCCCTAAACAAGCCTACCCCCAACAAAATACATAAGATGAAAAAAGCAAAGAACAGAACAACAACGCCGGTCGCGTTTTCGGCATTATAATGAAATTGATCAAATTTATAATATACGATTCCGACAAACACAGCGATAAACACTATCATCAATATCGATGTATAACTTGAAAGCGAGGCACGCATGACAAACCCCGTTGGTGTAGGTGTATATTCTATATCGTTTTCATCTGCGCTTTGTTGAAGCGGAGTTTCATCTTGCATGATATAATTATCCTTTTACTCTTATGTTGTAATTATGCAATAGTAATGACTTCACCAACGAAAAACAAAAAAATGTTTGAATCGATACTTATGGTTGTTCCATTTTAGGGGGTTGTCTCAAAAGTAAAATAATACTGTAGCCGCACCCTTTATGGGTGCGTTTCTAGATCAAAAACGCAGGCATGAAGCCTGCGCCTACACCGTTTTACGACTTTTGAAACAACCCCTTATAGAAACAGATGAATCTCAAACCGATTTATCGGTTTCTCATTTTACCCAACCAATACTAACCGACCACATCAACTTTGCAATCGTTAAACAAACATTATTCCCAATATTTCTCTATATTTATTACCCATATACTGTTCTTCATATAAAAGGATTTTATACCATGCACCGTGCTATTCGTTCACTTATCATCTTCATTCTCACTGTCATGTCACTTCAAGTGTATGCAGGCTCAAAATCATCGTTTCAATATGATACGCTCCTCTATAATAAAATGAAGTGGCGCGAAATTGGTCCATACCGTGGCGGAAGATCTGTTGCCGTAACAGGTGTACCAAGTCAACCATTCACATTTTACTTTGGCGCAACCGGTGGCGGTATCTGGAAAACAGAAGATGGCGGTAGCACATGGATTAATGTTTCCGACGGGTATCTCAACGTCGGAATTGTCGGTGCGCTCGCCGTTGCTGAATCAGATCCGAACATCATTTACGCAGGAACAGGTGAATCATGTATCCGTGGAAACGCGATGCCGGGTGAAGGCATCTACAAATCCGATGATGCAGGAAAAACATGGAAGTTCATCGGTCTCAAAGATGCGCAAACCATCAGCAAAATTCGCGTGCACCCCAAAGATGAAAACCTTGTCTATGCCGCCGCTCTCGGTCATGCCTTCGGCGCTAACCCCGAACGAGGTGTCTATCGCTCACGCGACGGCGGAACAACTTGGGAGAAAATTTTATACAAGAATGATAGCACAGGTGCAGTCGATATATTACTTGATCCCAATAACGCGCGTGTAATCTATGCCGCAATGTGGCAGGCAAGCCGTAGTCCGTGGAGCATGACAAGTGGTGGCAAGGGTAGCGGCTTATGGAAATCCACCGATGGCGGAGACACATGGAAAGAAATCACTCATAACGATGGATTACCAAAAGGCATCGTGGGTAAAATCGGTATCGCAATATCGCCCGTGAAGCGCGATCGCGTATGGGTAAGCGTTGAAGCTGACGACGGTGGTTTGTTCCGTTCCGATGATGCCGGAAAGACATGGAGCAAAATGACCGATGACAGACGCATTCGCCAACGTGCATGGTACTATTCACATATTTATGCAAGCCCAAGAAGTGAAAATGAAATTTACATCCTCAATGTCGGATTTTTCAAATCTCTCGATGGCGGCAAAACACTCACCGGCATTCGCGTTCCTCATGGTGATAACCACGATTTATGGATCAACCCGAATAATCCCGATTGCATGATTGAAGGAAATGATGGCGGCGCAACCGTAACATTCACCGGAGGAAGAACATGGACAGATGAAGATATTGCAACGGGACAGTTCTATCACGTTGTACTCGACCATCAGTTCCCCTATAACATTTACGGCGCGCAACAGGATAACAGCACGGTGAAAATTCCCTCACGCACAACAGGCTTCGGTATCGATATCACCGATTGGCATTATGTCGGCGGAGGAGAAAGCGGATACATCGCCCCCCATCCCACCGATCCGGATATTACGTATGCAGGAAGTTATGATGGCTTTCTGACAAAATATAATCATACAACGCAACAAACTCAGGATATTTCCCCCTGGCCCGATAACCCCATGGGTTCAGGTGCCGTTACAACAAAATATCGGTTTCAATGGACTTACCCGATTGTCGTTTCACGCTTCGAACCGAATGCGTTATATGTCACTGCTAACGTTGTATTTAAATCGACTGATGAAGGCGACAGCTGGACTGTCATCAGCCCCGATTTAACGCGTAACGATTCTTCTAAACTTGGTCCCTCCGGTGGACCAATCACAAAAGATAATACCAGCGTAGAATATTATTGTACAATTTTCGCCTTCGCTGAATCCCCGCTCAGTAAAAAAATATTATGGACCGGCTCCGATGACGGATTGATTCACGTAACACAGGATGGCGGAACAACATGGCAGAATGTCACACCAAAAGATTTACCCGAGTGGTCAATGGCTAGTATTCTGGATGCTTCATCGTTCGATGAAGGGACTGCGTATGTCGCATGCAATCGTTACAAGCTCGATGACTTCGCTCCGTACATCTACAAGACAAATGATTTCGGTAAGTCATGGAAAAAAATTGTGAAGGGAATTCCTGCAAATGAATTTACCCACGTTGTCCGCGAAGATCCGAACAAAAAGGGATTACTTTATGCCGGAACCGAACGCGGGATGTATGTCTCTTTCAACGCCGGAGAAAATTGGCAACCGATACAGCTTAACATGCCCGTCGTTCCTATTCATGATTTAGCTATTCAGTCGCGCGACAAAGATTTAGTCGTCGCTACACACGGTCGTGGATTTTGGGTGTTAGATGATTTGACTCCCCTCTACCAAATTAATGATTCCGTTGCTCAATCTCGGGCATTCCTTTACAAACCACGCGAAACATACCGTATTAGCGGATTTTCATCGGAACAACCCGGACTTGCCCTCGGGAAAAACCCACCGAACCGTGTTGTTGTTTCCTACTTCCTCAGCGATACGCTTGGTGAAAAAGATACACTCAAACTTGATTTTTCCGATGAACAAGGCAAATTGATTAAATCGTTTTCTACCAAACCCAAGGGGAAAGATGTCGACGAACAACCCAAAGTTTCCGCTGATTCAGGAATGAACCGTTTCATGTGGGATATGCGTTACCCGGATGCAGAGAAAGTTCCCGGAGCTATTTTCTGGGGCGGAACAACTGAAGGACCACAGGCAATCCCCGGTAACTATCAGGTGCGCATGACAGTCAACGATAAAAGCTGGACACAGAATTTTGAAATTCGGAAAGATCCGCGCATCCTCACCACTAACGGACAGTTTAAAGAACAGTTTGATTTCTTACTTCGAATTCGCGACAAAGTTACGGAAGCACATAAAGCGGTGAACACAATCCGCGACATCCGTAATCAGGTAAACGATTTAGTAAAACGCTTGGAGAAGCATCCGAAGAAAGATACCATCAGCGCTCTCTCAAAACGCTTAAACGATTCATTAAAGGTTGTGGAAGAAGCAATCATTCAGGTAAAAATTAAAGCCGGACAGGATGCACTAAACTATCCCATCAAACTCAACAATAAAATCGCCGCTCTCGTCGATGTTGTTGCAAGCGCAGACACCAAACCGACACAACAATCCTACGATGTCTATAAAGAACTATCAACGCAACTCGATGGCTTCCTCTCACGTTACAAAAACACAATCGACACTTCATTAAAAACATTCAACGATGCTGTCCACGACATGCAAATCCCCGCGGTGATCTTAAAAGCGGATGGGGAGTAAGGAATTCTTTCTCTTATCATTCAATATTGTTTAAGCGAGTACAAGGTATTTTCACCTCAACCAAACTCACCCTAGTCCCTCTCTTTCAACGAGAGGGACTTTGAAATAATTAGTATATCGGCTTTAATCCAAAACAAGTAATTTTTGAATTACATCTTATACTAAAAATATATCTTCCTCCCCTTCTCTCTGTAAGTGGAACATCCCGCAAGGCGGGGAGAAGGGACAATGCTGTCAGTTTAAGAACTTCTCAAAAAAATTTCGATCAAACACTCTTACTCCCCTCCTCGAATGAGGAGGGGTTGGGGGTGGTCACG
>ORJL010030567.1_pt1 | contig 33597 bp, 29 predicted proteins | sample 1779941 | NCBI WGS metagenome assembly ORJL01 (sample SAMEA104232317, study PRJEB22302) | groundwater metagenome | biome: forest; feature: aquifer; material: groundwater | place: USA | collected 2011-08-07 | depth 5.8 m | reverse complement strand
GATGACAAAGGACTTGCGTCAGGCAATCCGCCGCAAGTCGTTTGTCATCGGTCGCGGGTCCGACTTTTCGGACAGGCTCTGACGCCCGCAGCTATTCCCTGCCGCCCGCTTCGCGGGCTTGGCCCCAGAGCGCGACATTCTCCCAGCGCCTCAGGCGCGCGACGTTGCCCGCGCGCCCCATGTGCGCGGCACTCCCTCCGCGCCCCATGCGCGCGGCACTCCCTCCGCGCCCCATGCGCGCGGCACTCCCTCCGCGCCCCAGGCGTGCGGCACTCCCCCAGCGCGCGAAGCGCGCGGCAGACACTAGCCGCGGGCGCAAGCCCGCGGAAGGACAGCCGAGTGCGGTGCCCAAGCCCGCGAAGCGGGCGAAAGAGCGATTCACAATCCGACGACGCGAACGTGCGAGAGGCGCGTGAGAAGCATGGCCCGCGAACGGCGGATGGCCGCGAGGGCGTCCTTCGCATGGGAGAAGGCCTCCTCGATCGTCTCCGCCTCGGTGATCAACTCGGGATCGAGCGGGAACGTGACGACGAACCCCCCTTCCTCGGCATCCTCGAGAGTCAGGACGAGTTTTCCGTCGCTGACCGTGTACCGCTTCCTCATCGGACATCCCTTTCGAATCGCGGCCCCATCGTACGTCGTCATCGGGCGCGCTTCAAGGTCGCGAGTTTCGCCTTGAGCAGTCCCCGGTGACAGCGCGACTCTTCCTCGCAGCCGCAGAGGAGCGTGATCGTCCCGGTGCGGGCGCGACGGCGCAGCGCCTCGATCGCCTCCGGGCGGATCTCCGCCCAGTAGCGCGCGACATACTCGTCCCACGGCAGCCCATGCTTCTTGAAGGCCATCACGAGCTCCTTCGACGGCGCCACGTCGCGGTTCCACTCGTGGATACGCTCCTTCTTCACGCCCCGCGGCCACATCCGCATGATCAGCATCCGCACCCCGTCCTCGGGGGCCGCCGGCTCGTAGATGCGCTTCGTCCGGATCACCTCGCGCGCGTCCCCTCGAGGTGCCGCTTCAGCTTCAGGTGGATCTCCACCCACCCCAGGAAGTCCTGCTCGTACGCGCGGTCCCACTCCTTCGTGTGCCCGAAGCCGTAGTTCGCGAAGATCAGCTTCGTGTACCTCCCCTCTCGGATCAGGAAGTAGGCCACGACCGTCGGCTCGGGCTCGCTCGAGCTCCAGCGGTAGACCAGAACCTTCTCCGGTTTCAGGTCGAGGATCTCGGCCGAGTCGTCCGGCCCCTCCTCGCAGGCGAAGGTGAACGTCCCTCCGATCGCCAGGCGATCGAGCCGTGCCCGCACCGGGTAGCTCCACTTCGGGATCCGCTTCGGGTCGACGAGCGCGCGCCACACCTGCCGCGGCGTCGCGCGGATCAGGATCTCGAAGAAGAACTCGCGGCCCCGCCCCTTTCCCTTCGCCATGCGTCCGCGCCTCCCCTAGAATCGCCGCATCATATCGGCCGGAGGCGCACCGATGAACATTCTCCTCACCCTCCTCATGACCCTCTCGACCAAGTCGCTCGTCGAGGAGATGACCGACCTCGATCGCCTTGCGCGCCCCGCGGGGTACGTCTGCAGGCAGTTCTCCTCGTACGACCGCGCCTCGCTCAGGAAGGACGGCTGGTTCGCGAACGGCGACTGCGGGAACTACCTCCGCGAGGAGAACGGCCAGTTCGTCCTCGCCGAGGCCGAGGGGCCCGGCGCGATCGTCCGCATCTGGTCCGCGAACCCCGCGGGGAGGGTGTGGATCGTCCTCGACGGGGAGGTCGTCCTCGAGGAGGACTTCGCCGCGCTCCTCTCCGGCAAGGTCGCGCCGCTCGGCCCGCCGTACGGCCAGATGACGAGCAAGGGAGGGAACCTCTACTTCCCCTTCCCCTACGCGAAGTCGATGAAGGTGGCCTGCTCGAAGGGAGGTCAGTACTACCATGTCGACTACCGCATCTACCCGAAGGGAACCGAGGTGGAGACGTTCACGCGCGAGGCGATCCCCGCACTGCCCGGCCTCGCGCCCCGCGCGTGCCGCGCGACGACTTCGGAAAAGCGATTCGACGGCCCGGGGGTGGTGCGATGCCTCTCCGTGCGCCTTCCCGACGACCCCGCCGAGCTGCGCGCGAAGACGATCGAGATCATCGTCGACGGGGAGACCTGCGTACGCTGCCCGCTCGGCGACTTCTTCGGCACCGCACCGGGCCGCCGAGCCTACGACTCGCTCCCGCTCCGGATCGATGCGGACGGCACGGGCCACTGTCACTTCCCGATCCCGTTCGAGAAGTCCCTCGAGGTCAAGGTCGACGCCGAGGTCGCGATGGAGGTCGAGCACGGCGCCTCGCTCCCCTGGCGCTTCCACGCCGGGTGGCGCGGGTCGAACGCGTACAAGACCCGCCCGATGAGCGACTGGCCCGTCCTCCACGCCGAGGGGGAGGGACGCTTCGTCGGCGTCTTCCTCGCCGTGCGCAACCCCGTGAAGGCGTGGTGGGGCGAGGGGGACGAGAAGGTCTTCGTCGACGGCGAGTCGTTCCCGAGCTGGTTCGGGACGGGCTCGGAGGACTACTTCGGCTACGCGTGGTGCGACCCCGAGCCGTTCACGCACCCGTACCACAACCAGACGCGTTGCGACGGGCCGGGGAACCGCGGGCAGACGGCGGTCGCGCGGTACCACGTCCTCGACGACATCCCCTTCACGAAGTCGATCCGCTTCGACCTCGAGGTCTGGCACTGGGCCGAGTGCGAGATCGGGTACAGCACCGTCGCGTACTGGTATGCCGCGCCGGGCGGGAAGGCCGACTTCGCGGCCATCGATCCGAAGGACACAGCGATCGTCGCGCTCCCGGAGACCGGCCGGGTGAAAGGGGCGATCGAGGGGGAGTTGCTCGAGGTCGTCGAGAAGACCGGCGGGATCGCGGAGCGGCAGGACCTCGGATGGGTCGACGGCTTCAGCGGCGAGGCGCACCTCTGGTGGCGCGAGGCGAAGCCCGGCGACGTGCTGCGCGTGCGGTTCGACTCGGCGGTCGAGGGAACGCGTCGGCTCGTCCTCGCGCTGACGAAGGCGCCCGACTACGGCATCGTGCGCCTCTCGGTGAACGGTGTCGTGATCGCCGACGAGGTGGACCTATGGGACCCCGCGGTGACTCCCGCGGGGGAGCGCGAGTTCGCGAGCGTGCGGCTGACGAAGGGGGCGAACGAGCTGCGCGTCGAGGTCCTCGGCACGAACCCGAAGGCGGACCCGAAGAACTACATGTTCGGGCTCGACTATGTCCGCATCCCGGAGTGATCGCGCACCGCGCGTGAGACGAGCACTGGCGAGACGGCCGCGCCCGCCGCGAGGATTGCAGCCCACGCAGCGACGTTTGCGCCTCCTGCCCAGGTGAGGTGAAGCAGGCGGCCCGCGGCCATCTGGCTGAAGCCCCAGATGGCGAGACCGACGACGTCCCCTCCGACGTGGGAAAACCAGGCGCGGAAGGCCTCGGTGCGCGTGCGCGGGGGATCGGGGTGCCGGGCCTTCCAGAGGGCGCCGAGATTCATTCCCGCGATGAGGAGCACACCGACGAGGATGCCGAGGTGACGGCCGCTCCGCCACACCGCGGCCTGCGACGCCTCGGACCCCGCGAGCGGGAACGCGAGCGTCGCGATGGCGATGGCGAGGAAGGCCAGCTTCCACCGCGCGATTCGGCCGAGGACGGCATGGACGGGGTCGTCGGGCATTTCTCGCCTTCCCCACGCGGTGGACGAAGTCCGCCGCTCTTCCGCCCGCTTCGCGGGCTCATGCTCGCGCGGGCGTTACGAGAACTGCGGGCTGACGCCCGCAGCTATTCGCTGCCGCCCGCTTCGCGGGCTGGTTCACATCGCTCACCCGCTTCGCGGGCTCGATTCGCCCTGGGGCGACAACGATCCTGGGGCTGGCCCCAGGCTACTGTCTGCCGCCCCCCCCCCCGGGGGGCGTGGAACCCGCCCCGCGAAGGGGGCGGCAGGCACTAGCCTGCGGCGCCAGCCGCAGGATTCTGGCGCTCAAGGACGGCACGGAGCCCGCGGAGCGGGCGGCAGAACGCTCGCGGCGCCCCCGGCTGGGCACGCTCTACGGACCTGGATTGACCCTGCGCGTTGTATCACCTATCATGCGGGCATGCAAACCGCACCCGCATCGGGTGCCGCGGCGTCCACGCCCGCGCGCACTCGACCCGAGGTCCTCGCCCCCGCCGGCGACTTCGACTGCATCCGCGCCGCCGTCGAAAACGGCGCCGACGCCGTCTACTTCGGCGTCCAGAAGTGGAACGCGCGCGCGCGCGCCAGGAACTTCCCCATCGAGGAGCTGCCCGACGTCCTCTCGTTCCTCCACCTTCGAGGAGTCCGAGGGTACGTCACCTTCAACACGCTCCTCTTCTCCACCGAGCTCGCGGAGGCGGAGAAGCTGCTCGAGCGGATCATCGCCGCGGGTCCCGACGCCCTGATCCTCCAGGACTTCGGCGTCGCGCGCCTCGTCCGCGCAATCTCCCCCGACATGCCGATCCACGCGAGCACGCAGACGACGACCTCGTGCGCGGAGCAGATGCCGTACCTGAAGGAGCTCGGCTTCTCGCGCGTCATCCTCGCCCGCGAGCTGTCGGTCGACGAGGTCGCGAAGATCCACGCCGCGACCGACATGGACCTCGAGGTCTTCGTCCACGGCGCCCTCTGCGTCGCCTGGAGCGGACAGTGCCTCACGAGCGAGGCCCTCGGGGGTCGGAGCGCGAACCGAGGCGCCTGCGCTCAGGCGTGCCGGTTCCCCTACGAGCTGTACGTCGACGGCTCGCACAAGGACCTCGGCGACAAGAAGTACCTCATCTCGCCGCAGGACCTCGCGGCGTTCGACATCATCCCGAGGCTCATGGGAAACGTGGTGTCGATCAAGATCGAGGGGCGCCTGAAATCGGCCGAGTACGTCGCCGCGACGACGCGGGCGTACCGGAAGGCGGTCGAGGACGCCGCCGCGCGGTTCTCGCGCGACGAGGTCCTTGAGTTGCAGCAGGTCTTCTCCCGCGGCTTCTCGCACGGGTTCCTCGACGGCGTGAATCACCAGGTCCTCGTGAAGGGGCTCTCGCCGAAGAAGCGAGGCATCCCGCTCGGCCACGTCGCGCGTGTCGACGGCGCCCGCGTCGCGATGCGCCTGGAGGGGCCGATGAAGCCCGGCGACGGGATCGTCTTCGACTACGGCCGCCCGCAGGACGAAGAGCCCGGCGGCCGCGTGACGCACGTCTGGCGCGACGGGCGCAGAGTCGACACGGCGGACGCCCCCGCGTTCGTCGAATTCGAGGTCCACGACTGCCCGCCGCCTCAGGCGGGATGGCGGGTATGGAAGACGGGCGACCCCGCGATCGACCGCGCGCTGCGTGCGACGTTCGAGCGGGTCGCGCGCCGCGTGCCGATCGACGCGACGGTCGAGGAGGCGAACGGCCAGCTCTGCCTGACGCTCTCGGACGGCGTGCACCGCGTGAGCGGCGTGGCGGGGCCGCTGCAGGAGGCGCGATCCAGGCCCCTGACGGCCGACTACCTGCGCGACCACCTCGGAAGGCTCGGGACGACGCCGTTCGAGCTGCGGGCGTTGGATGTACGCCTCGGAAACGTCATGCTCCCCGTCAGCCTGCTGAACGACCTGCGACGTCGACTCGCGGCGGACCTCGAGACGGTGCGGAAGGCGAATCCCGGCTACGCGCGGGTCCCGGACGCGCTCTCACGGCTCCGCGTGACGATGCCGCGTGTCGACGCAGCGCCGCAGCTCGTGGTCCTCTGCCGCACCCTGGAGCAGGTGGAGGCGGCCCTCGGCGAGGGGGTGCGGCACCTCGAATGCGACTTCGAGGACATCCGCCGCTACGCGCAGGCGGTCCCGCTCGCGCGCGCGAAGGGGGCGTGGATCGCGCTCGCCCCGCCGCGAGTGGTGAAGCCTGGCGAGCTGGGATTCCTGCGGAGTCTCCTGGGCGCCAAGCCCGACGCGGTGCTCGTGCGCTCAACGGCGCACCTCGCGGTGCTGGAGCGGGAGGCCCCCTCGGTCGGACGGATCGGCGACTTCTCGCTGAACGTCGCGAACGAGCTGACGGCGGACTGGCTGCTCGGGAAGGGGCTCGGGCGGTTCGTGCCGAGCTACGACCTCAACTGGGAGCAGCTCGCCGCGCTCCTCGCGCGGACGGACGCCTCGCGGGCGGAGGTGGTCGTCCACCAGCACATGCCGATGTTCCACATGGAGCACTGCGTCTTCGCGGCGATCCTGTCGGACGGGAAGGACTTCCGCGACTGCGGGAGGCCGTGCGACCGGCACGCGCTCGCGCTGAAGGACCCGACGGGGATGTCGCATCCGCTGAAGGCGGACGCTGGGTGCAGGAACACGATCTTCAACGCGGTGCCGCAGAGCAGCTCGCAGTACATGCGGCGGATGCTCGACGCGGGGGTGCGGTGGTTCCGCCTGGAGTTGCTCCTTCAAGGGCGGGACGAGACGCGTGCCCTCGTACGTCGCTACCGGGACGTGCTCGAAGGCCGCGACAGCGGCGAGGCGCTCTGGAAGGACCTCCGCGCCTCGAACTACATGGGCGTCACGCGCGGACCGCTGGGGCGATCGGACTGATCCTGCGGCGCGTCCACAGCCCCGAAGGGGCGCGCCCGGGGCGCCCGCGCAGCGGGCCGGCCAGGGGCGCAGCCCCTGGAACCGGTGCCGCAATGGAGGACGGAGCCCCGAAGGGGCGACACATGAACCCGGCTTCGCTGGCAATGCGTCGCCCCTTCAGGGCTCCCCTGTCTCCTCCGGCCAGAATTCCCAGGGCTTCGGCCTGGGCTCTCTTGCGACGCCCCTTCGGGGCTGGCGCATTCACGAGGACTTCGTCGATGGCCCGAGCCACCGGCGAAGCACCTGAAGCACGGCGTCCATGACGGACCTTCGGGCAGCTCGCGGCGTGCTCGGTACGACGATCAAGAGGTTGCCGGTCCACTGTTCCTGGAATGCCTCGAATGACATCGCCACGATGCCGGAGCCGAATCCAACGATGACGCCCTCCGGAGTGACCTCGTGCAGAATGACAAAGTGCCCTCCGTCCGAGTCCTTGGTGTGCGCCACGGCGGGCAAAGGGATCTTCGTCAGGGCATCGAAGGGGCCTTTCACGCCCTTCGCCATGAAGCCGACCGCCTCGGCCGCCTCGCGCAATTGCGCCAGGTTGTTGCCCCGATCGTTCTCCCGGAGAAGCTTGCGCGCCCGCTCGAAGGTGCAGTCGATCCCGTGCGCGAGCGCGAGCGTTGCGAGGCAAGCAGCGGCGTCGTCGCCCGGATCGTTGTGAGGAACGTGGGGATAGTCTCCAGGCATCGCCGACCGCTCCGATTGGGGTCGGGTTGACTGACAGCCTTGCGGCTGTCAATCCACGACGCCCTTGCGGGCGTCACTCCATGACCCCCATGACGCCACTCTACGTCTAGCGGCGCGAGAGCCAGTCGCAGAGCATGAGCGTGCTCATCGCCGCAGCGCGCTTCTGCAATTCATCCGGCTCGTCGAAGCCGAGCGTGTGCGCCGCGTAGCGGAGCTGCGCGACGCGGTAGGGGTGCGGGTCGACCTCCCCGAGGTCGCGGGAGGCGAACTCCCGCAGCCTGCGGATCGACTGCCAGCTCCCCCACATCCCCGCGGGCAGGTCCAGCTCCGGCAGCGGCCGCGAGAGGTCCTCCTGCGCGAGGAGCGCCTTCTCCATCCGCAGGAACGCGCCCAGGTCCCCATTCGACGTCATGCGCGTCGCGATGTACTTCAGGTCGTTCTCCAGCTTCGCCACGTCCTGCAGGATGTAGTGGTCCTCGCGCGCATGGAAGAAGTCGATCACCCAGACGTTCTTCACGCGATCGAGGAGCAGGTTCGCGAGGTTCAGGTCCCCGTGCGCCGTCCCGACCCGCATCGGCAGCCCGGGCGCCGTCACGCGAAGCGGAAGCGTGTCGTAGAACCGCCGCGGCGGGGCGAACGTTTCTCCCGCCCCGTAGACCGTCACCGGCTTCGAGACGTCGCACTTCAGGATCTCCGCGAGCCGCGGGAGCGTGTGCTCCGTGTACTCGGGGCGGAACGTGTTCTTCGCATATGGGTTCGCCGCCTCCGTCCGCACGTTCACGTACAGGTCGCGCAGGACGTGGAACACCTCGTCCCACAGGACGTCGATCTCGGCCAGGTCCGGCCGCCCGTCGAGGATCGCCTTCAACGTCCGGACCGGCGGCTTCCTCATCGTCGCGAGCGAGTAGAGCAGCCCGCCGCGCGCCTCGCCGTACGAGCACGCGATCACCTCCGGCACGTTCGGCCCCAGGAGCCCCTTCGCCAGGAGGTGCCCTCGCCGCTCCTTCGACACCTTGTCGCGGTCGTCGATCTTCGCCACGGCGAGCGACTGCGGCACGCCGCGCTTCCCGGTCCGCTGCGCGAGGAAGACTCGACTTCCGCTGAACCCGCCCGAGAGCGGCTCGAGCCGGACGTCGCGCGAACCGCGGCAGAGGTCCTGCAGCACCGCGAGGTTCGCCTCCGACACCCCCTTCGCGCCGACGACCTCCGGCACGTCGTACGGGCGCGGACGCGAGACGAACGAGTCCTCCGGCATCGAGAGCCAAGCCTGGAAGTCGGGGATCCGCTCGATCACCTCGACTCCGAGCTTTTCGGAGAGGTCCTCGAGGCCGCGGAAGTGGCTCTCGAGCGTCAGGCTCGCGCACAGCTCGGCGCACACGGCGACGCGGCGCGCCCCGAGGTAGCTCTGGAGCCCCTCGCAGACGTGGCGGACCATCAGGTCGGTCGCGACGCCGATCACGCCGAAACGGACGTTCGCCGCGTCCTCCCGGTGGACGAGCCACCCCAGGAGCCCCGGCAGGATCCCCTCCGCGAAGACGTTCAGCTTCCGCGCGTTGACGAGGAAGACGCCGCCGTCCTCCTTCGCGGGGAGCCACGACTCCCAGACGAACGCGGCGCCGGGCGTCCCCTCGACGCAATGCGGGCCGTAGCGCTCGAACTCTGGGTCGTCGGGCGGGTGCCAGTCGCGGAGGTGGACGACCTTGAGCCCCGCTCCCGAGCGCGCGTGGCAGGCGCGCAGGAATCGCGCAAGGGGGCCGTCGTCGGGCTGCTCACCGAGGATCCGCCTCGCCTCGACGTCGCCGATGTGGACGCGCGGGCGCGGTTCGCCCTCGGGGAAGACGCCGATGAAGTCGCGGACGAGGTCGAGCGTCACCAGGACCGAGAGCGGCATGGCGCGAATGGTAGTCGGACGGTCCGCGTCGCGCAAGTGCGCAGGGAGCGCGGCTTCACCAGGAGCGCATGAAGGAGAGGAACACGACGAACCCGAGGATCAGGAGGCCGAAGACCACCAGCACCGAGAGATGCCGCTGCGCGGCCGCGCGGTACTCGTCGATCATCTCCGGCGCCTTCACCATCGCGAGAGAGCGATCTGTGGCCTGAAGAAGGTCATTGAGCTGCTTCACGACCCCCTCCACCGTGAGCGCGTCCGCCGATCGCCAGGGACCAAGGACGTCCACCCGCTGCCCCCCCGCCAGAATTCCGACTACGAGGTAGTTTGGCGCAAGAATTCGCAGCCGTCGTGGCACCCGCTCGAGGTCGAAGCGATCCACCTGCGCGGGGGACCCGGCGAGGTCCGCCTCGCCCCGACCCCAGATCGCCCCTTTCCCGTGCACCGGGATGAAGAGCCAGGGCCTCGACGTCCAATCCCTCCACGCCCACAGCATCAGGCCGATGCCCGGCACCGCGCCATACAGGAGCAATTCGAAATCGTCGTTCGCCATTGCCAGGAGTCCAGCCGCCAGGGACAGGACCCCCATGACCGCGCGCAAGGTCGTGCCGGAGCGCGAGGCGCGGACGATGTACCCCTCGGGCCGTTCCGTCCAACGGATCATGATCGCTTCTCCGGATGTCCCACCGCGATCAGGTACACGACTGTCTCGCGCGCGTCCAGCCCCATCGCCAGGGCAACGCCCGCCTCCTGGAACCCTCCGATCGGGCAGGCCGCGAGGCCGAGCGCTGTCGCCGCGAGCAGAAGGTTCTGCGCCAGGTGCCCCGCGTCGAGCCAGACGAAGCGGTAGCCGCGCTCGCCGTACTTCCGCATCGTCCGCTCGAAGACCGCCGACAGCACGAGCAGCACCGGCGCGGCCATCTCCCCCTCCGCCGCGAAGACCGCGGGCGCGAGCCTCTCGCGCAGCGGCCCCTCGACGAGGGCCTCGAGGCAGGCGTCGACAGGGTCGTAGTGGTAGGCGCCCACCTGCAGCCCGTCGAGGAGCGCGACGTTCAACTCGATCGGGTAGAGGCCCCCTGCGCTCGGCCAGGCGCGCAGACGCTGGATGAGGCCGTTCGTCCCGGGCACCGGGACCTCGCCCGTCACCCCCGCAGCGGCGGAGAGCAGCCTGCCAAGCACGCCGAGGTCCACCGGCCGCGAGGCGAAGCGCCTCACGGTGCGGCGTCGGCGGAGCACGCTCCACAGCGACGCCATCCGCCATGAACGGGCCGACGGGAGCGGGACCCGCTTCGCCCCGGGGTAGGTGCGCCTCTCCTGCGTCGATTCGATCACGGCGTCGGGGTTCGCAGCGAAGCGGCGGATCGACTCCGTCTTCCACACGGCAGTCGTCGGGCCGAGGCTCGAGGCAGCGAGGTGCTGCATCGCGAGGGGAGATTCCACCTCCTCGTCGAGCGGCGTCGGGTTCCAGCGCATGCACGCCTCCACGATCACGGAATCGGATGAGGGGAACGGTTCTTCACGACCAGCCCCGCCACGCCGAGGAACGGCCATGCCTCGATCGCGTGGAGCGGAGCGAGGCCCGGCACGATCGCCTTCACGACCGAGAACCCGGCGCGGCGGAGGTCCGGCATCGTGAGGTCCTTCCACCACGGAGCGAGCCCGGCCGCGAGGAGCGCCCGGCGCGCGTCCACTTCGCGAGGGTCGGGTGCGCGACGCGGCCCGGCGCGGAAGAGGTCGAGGACGCCACGCCGCTCCGGATGGTCCGTGTAGTACCGCGCGTGGTCCTCGAACGACTCCATCGCCTCGCGCGGAGGCGCCCTCCGCACGAGGGAGCGGACGTAGATCTGGCCCAGCTCGGCCTCCAGGCATGCCTTCGCGAGAGCCTCCTCCATCGTCCGCGCGGCGGCCGTTCCGACCGAGAGGACGTCCCGCTCGACCAGGACCGACGCGACTGGCACGCCGAGCGGGCCTGTGAGGTCGACGGCGCCAGGCGCCTCCAGCCTCGGTGCAGGCACGCCCGCGAGCCACCATCGCACGAACGCATCGCGCTCGATCGCCTCGAGGAGGGCGGCCTCGAGCGCGGCCTCCGTCGTCGGCCCCGCGGCGAGTCCGGTCGTGAGCGACGGCCCGAAGATCGCCTCTCCGGGCGCGGGCTCGTAGGGGATGTACACCGCAAACGCGGGCGCTGCGCGCGGCCGCCCCGACGCGAGGTCGACTCCCTCCACCCACGCGCATCGGCCGTCGCTCGCGAAGGGGAAGTCGGGTCGCCGTCGCTGTTCGTCGGAGAAGGGCACGACGTCACACGGGAGGACCGCGCCCGGCGGCGCGGGCCCGACGACGAGGCCTGCCGGCACCGCGGCGGCGTACCGCTCGGCGGCCTCGCCGAGGCAGCGCATCAGCGCCTCCTCCCGCGTGGAGCCTCCGCCCGCGGCGATCCCGATGCACGCGCCGCGCCCGAGCGCCGTGGTGTCGCACAGCTCCGCCGCGAACGCGACGATGTCGGCGTCCGACTCCGAGCGGACCGCCTCGACGACGCGGCGGACGATGCCGACGTGGCGTCCGACCATCGCGCGGTACGCGCTACGCGCCGCAGTCGGGGCATCCGGGGACGGCGTGGGCGACTTCAATCCCTCCCTCCAGCGTATCGAGATCGACGACGAAGACCCGTCCCGCGAGGAGCGGCGGCGCGGGGCCGCGCAGGAGGCGCGAGAGCTCCCCCGCGGCAAGTGCTGCGACCGCCGCGAAGTGCCGCTCCGGGCCATTCGCGCCCAGGGGCCAGTCGAGCGCGGCCCAGGCGCGCTCGGCCTCGGGGTGGGCGCGGTGGCTCGCCAGACGCGCGCGATAGCACGATGCGCAGGCCGTCTCGCCGGGGACGAAGAGCGGCCCGATGCGCGCCCAGGCCCCCTGCAGCGACAGGAGGAGCCACGGTCGGCGCGAGGCGAGTCGCGCGCGGTTCCACTCGGCGAGGGCGGACGGGCGAAGGACCTCCTCGTGGAGGACGGCGACCTCGTCGTCCGCCTCGACGACATCGGCATCGATCAGCGGGCGGAGGCAGCGCCAGAGCGGGCTCTCGCCAACGAGCCGGATCCGTGCCGGGCGGGACGGGGCGGCGGCCGAGGCCTCCTCGAGCACGCCGACTTCCTCGAGGCGATCGATCGCGCCGTCGACCTCCGCGGGCGTGACGCCGGGCAGGGCGACCGCGGCGCGCTCGCGGCCGTCGAGCAGGGGAAGGAGGTCGGCGAGCCAGGCGACCGGCGCCCCGTCGAACAGGTAGATCTCCCGATCGCCGCCGCGGACATGGAGCGGGGGCCCGGGGACCACGAAGAGCCCGGCGCGAAGACGCGGCCGCCTCATTTCGCGTCGTCCAGGTAGCGCGGGTCCTCGCGGCGGAGGCGGTCGATCCGCTCGTCCACGCGGGTCAGCACGACCTTGAGGGCCTCGCGCAAGATGGCGCGCTCGAGGAAGCGCGGCACGGGGAGGCCCGACTCGACGTGGACCTCGTACCGGGCGAACGTACGGTCCGCGCCGAGCGGGGTGAGGATCCACTCCCCCTGGTTCACGGGGAGCGATCCGTCGAAGCGCTTCCAGCGCTCGATGCGGACCTCGGGGCGCACTTCGACATCGACGTCGATCTGGGTGAACCGCTCCACGAGGAACTTGATGTCGATCCGGACCCGGCGATGGGTGCCGGAGTCCTCGAGGACCTTGAGCTTCGCCATGCGGGGCATGAACTCGGTCATCCTCTCGTGGTCGTGGACGACCTTCCAGACCTGCGCGATCGGCGCATCGACGGTCGCGGAGATCTCGACCCACTTCGCGCCGTCGCGCACGATGAGGCGGCTCTCGACCTGACCCTTCGCGAGCCCCGTAGCGTCGGTCCGCTCCGGCTGCGTCCACGTCCCAAGCCACGCGGCCCAGGCGAACGCGCCGAGGCCGACGAGGGCGAGCGCGCGGCGCACGCGCCTCCACGCCTTGCGCGGCGAGGCGACCACGGGGGCTGCTGCGGGCGTTGCGTCGGGCATGGCTAGCGGAACGATCCGATGAGGAGGTCGACGACGAAACCGAGCCCGGCGCCGATGATGCCGCCGAGGGTCGCGTAGACGAGGGTGCCGAAGAAGGCGCCGAGGAGGATGGAGAAGCCTGCGCCGCTTTTCCCCGCCGCGGCGCGGCCGGTGCGGATCCCGCTCGCGAGGCCCATGCCGCCGCCGATGACGAGGCCGAGCCCGGCGCCCACGAAGGTGATGCAGCAGCAGGTGCTGGTGCAGCAGAGGAGCCGGTTCCCCGGCGCCCCGCCCGACGGGAAGTCGTCCGATCGCCTGACCGACCAGTCGCCCACTCGGATGCTCCTCGAAGGGGGTTGACTCTATGCCCGACGCGATTCCCTGTCAACGAACGCCGCGGCCAGGATAAAATCCGCCGGCCCATGGACGTCTTCCGCGCCCCGTCCGCGAGAGGATAGAGGATGCCTTCCCAAGCCCCCGTCGTCAGCCCCGCGATGGGGAAGAAGGCGGTCGACGACTTCAACGCCCAGCGCCGCCAGATCCTCGACGAGTACACGAAGATCCTCTGGCTCGCCGCGCGCGACCTGTTCGAGGGGAAGTTCGACGCGGGGACGGAGCTGACCGTCTCCGCGATCGAGAAGGAGCCGACGCTCGCGGCCGCGGAGAAGCACCTCCTCGTCAACCTCGTGCGGTACATGGAGGACCTCCGCGAGAGCCGCTTCACGGTCGGCGTGCTTGGGCGTTTCAAGAGCGGGAAGTCGACGATCCTGAACGCCCTCGCCGAGCGCGACTGCTCCCCCGTGAACACGCGGGTGACGACGGGCGTCCTGACGCTCACCGCGCGCGCCGCGAAGGCCCGCACCTGGGTCCGCTTCCTCGACGGCCACGAGGAGGACATCACGGGCGCGCTCGTCCCGCAGTTCGTCGACAACCGCTGGAATCCCGACAACGAGAAGGGGGTCGAGTCGGTGTCGGTTTTCTCGCCGGAGCTCGACCTCCCCGAGGAGATGGTCTACGTCGACACCCCGGGCCTCCACGCGTCGAACGACGTCCACGAGCGGATCACGATCGACTTCGTGAGGCTCACGAGCGCGGCGGTGCTTGTCAGCGGCTACCCGCCGTTCGGGTCGGAGGAGCTGAAGTTCTACGAGAAGATCCGCGACCACGTCGCGCACGTCTTCCTCGTGCAGAACCTCCCGACGGACAAGATGGTCGACTGGGTCCCGCTCGAGTGCCAGACGATCGGCAACCTCTACAAGCTCGGGCTCCTGACGAAGGGGGCGCCTCCGGACGCGCAGCGGAAGGAGTTCGACGCGGCGCTCAGGAAGATCGCCGACGTGAAGGACGCGGCGGCCCTCGTGAAGGTGAAGGAGCAGCTCCGCCTCAAGCTCTTCTCCGTCGACGCGAAGCTCGCCGAGGAGGCGATCGCGGCGATCGTGAAGAAGGGGGCGAGCGACGCGGAGCTCGCGAAGCGGCTCGAGAGCTCGCGGTTCCCGATGTTCAAGCAGGCGCTCTACCGGTACCTCGGCGGCGACCGCGGGCGCGTCCTGCTCGAGGCGTTCCGCAAGAAGGCGGAGGTGCTGCTGGACGAGCTCTCCTCGCTCGCGAGGAAGCGGAAGACGCTCCTCGAGAAGGGGCTCGCGGAGATCGAGCGGGAGATCCAGGAGAACGAGAAGAAGAAGGCGCAGGGGGCGGACCGGAAGGACGCGATCGTCAACCGCGCGAAGGTGGAGGCGACGGAGGGGTTCCGCCGCTTCCGAGCGAAGGCTGCGGACGAGATCGCGCGACGGGTGGCGGACACGCTCGTCGGGCGGTTCGGCGACGTGAACGAGTACCGCCTTTCGAAGGACCAGAAGGCGGACGTGAAGACCACGCTCGACGCGATGAACAACGAGGTCGCGCTGGAGTACCGCGCCTTTTCCGACGCGGTGGCGAAGCAGGTCACGGAGGCGCAGGACCGGACGCGCGAGGCGGTCGGGAGCACGTGCCTGTTCGACAAGCTCACCGCGGAGCGGAAGTGGGACCCGGTCACGCTGAAGGACCTGATCGCGGCGACGAGCCTGGAGTCGAAGGCGGGGTGGATCCTGACGGTGCTCTTCGGCGTGGTCCTCGGGTACCTCACGAAGACGATTGCGACGTTCGCGACCGACGCGGCGTTCACGTGGTTCATGATCGGCTTCGCGGCGGGCGTGGGGCTGCGGTTCCTCCTCTACAAGAAGGTCCGCGGGATGATCGGGACGCTGGCGAACTTCATGGCGAAGTTCAAAGGGGAGCCGCTCAAGCAGGTGATCCAGACGCGCCTCACCGAGCAGCTCCGCGTCCGGCTGGAGGACGCGGATCGCGAGACGGTGCAGCCGCTGGTTGCGCGGCTGGAGACGGAGGTGGGGAGGGCGTTCGACGACTACTTCGAGTTCGTCGGGAAGGCGCTCTCGTCGCTGAAGGCGAAGAAGGAGACGGGGAAGGAGCGTTACGAGCTGCCGAAGTACGAGAAGGTGCTGACGGAGCTGACGACGGTCCGCGCGCGTTTCAAGAACGTGCTGCCCGCGGAGATGGAGCCCAAGGAGACCGGCGAGGGGCTCTGGGGCAAGCTGAAGGGGATCTTCGGGTAGGGCATCCGGGGCCGGCGCTTGACCCCTTCCGGCGCCCGTGCTCCAATCCGATCACGCCGTCCTGGGGAAGGAGGTGAGCGGATGAAGGCTCTCATCATCGTCGTTGCCGCGTCGTCGCTCGCGTTCGCGCAGGGCGAGCCGTCCTTCCAGGGGCGGACCTATCACGCGTGGCTCGCGGACCTGCAGGAGCCCGACCCCGAGATTCGACTTCAGGCCCTTTCCGCACTGGGGCAGATCCGGGACGCACCGGCCGAGGAGGTCGTTCCTGCGGTCACGACGGCGCTCGCCGATGCGCAGCCCAAAGTCCGTGCGCAAGCAGCGTGGGCCCTGGCGAACGCGGGCCCCTCGGCCGCGCCGGCCGTCGGCGCACTCGCACACGCCCTCGCCGACGCGGACTCCCAGGTGCGTAGGTCCGCGGCCACGGCGTTGGGAGGGGTGGGCGAAGCGGCGAAGGAGGCCGTGCCCGCGCTGATCCAGGCGTCGAGCGACCACGAGTCAATCGTCCGATTCGAGGTCGCTCTGGCCCTCGCGACCATCGCCCCCGAGCGCGAGGAGACGCCTCAAATCCTGGGCGCGGTCATGGAAGAAGCGGAGTCGTACAATCGTTCGCGGGCCATTTGGGCGATGGCTGGCCTCCTGGAGAAGAACCCCGCCGCGGTGCCCTACCTCGACCGCGCCCTCGAGGGCAAAGACGAACGCTCGCGACTCCAAGCCGCGCTCGCGCTGTGCAAGGCAGGCGACCCGACTGACAAGGCCGCGATGGTGCTCGTACGGGCCTCGGCGTCGGACCAGGAAGGGGTCTACGAGGCTGCCCGGGAAGGTGCAGCGCGCCTGGGGAGGGACGCCGCTCCGGGCCTTGCGCGATGCCTGTCCTCCGAGGATCCGGACCTCCGCGCCGCGGCCGCCGACCTCCTTGGCAGGCTCGGCGCGGCGGCCGAGACGGTGATTCCGCAGCTTCGCGACGCCCTCCGCGATCAGGAGCCGAGGGTCCGCATGGCGGCGGCGCTGGCGCTCGCGGCTTCGGGCGCGAAGGACGAAGACACGATTCGCGCCCTCCTCGACTCCGCACGCGGAAAGAATTACTACGTGGCAAGATCCGTGGCAGAGAGCCTGGTACGCATCGGGGCGACGTCCGTCCCGCTCATCACCGTCGCGCTGTCCGACGCGGACCCCTTGGTCCGCTTCGCCGGGGCGATGGCCGCGGGTGACCTGCGCTCCGCGGCGCGAGACGCCATACCAGCGCTGGGCGCGCTCCTCGCCGATCCCGACCCGACGGTGCGCTATGCGGCGGTCGGTGCCATCGAGAAGATGGGCGCAGCGATCGAGCCTGCTATTCCGGCAGTCGTCAGGGCGCTGCGGGGCGCGGATCAGAATTCAATTACCACGCTGCAGGGGGCCCTCCGCGCATGCCGCAAGGCATCGATCCCATCGCTCTGCGAGGCACTCCGGGCCCCCGACGCCCCGATGAGGACGGCCGCTGCGGACGCCCTCGGTGGGTTCGGAAGCCTCCCCGAACCGTCGGTGGCCAACCTCGCCGGCGCCCTCGCCGACTCCGACGCGAAGGTCCGCGCGGCCGTGGCGAACGCGATGGGAAGGTTGGGCCAGGATCTCGGGGACTCATCCAAGGCCCTCATCGCCGCGGTAGCCGATGCCGATGCGGATGTCCGCGATCGGGCCGTAGCGGCGCTCGGCAATCACCCTGAGCTTGCGTCGCAGACCGTCCCCCTCTTCATCCGCGGGCTGCAGGACTCGGAGGAGAACGTTCGACTCGAGGCGGCCAGGTCCCTGCAGCGCCTCGGTCCTCTCGCCAGGGACGCGCAGGGCCCGCTCCTGGAGGCTGCGAAGACCGGCAGCGGCCCTCTCTGCCAGAACGCGGCATGGGCCCTGGTGATGATCGGTCCCGACCCGAAGATCGTCCTGCCCGCGCTCCCGGAGATCTTCCGCGCGCATGAGAAGGATTGGGAGGCCCGACGGGCACTCCTTGGGGTTTGCGCAAAGATCGGGGTGGAGGCAATCCCAGTGCTGCTCGACACGGCCTACGACTCGGGCATGGGAGCCACGGACATCACGGACACGGTGAAACGGATGGGCACGGCGGCAATCGAGCCGCTGATCGCCTACGCGAAGGGGGACGACGCCAAGATGCGCAAGAAGGTCCTCTCTCTTCTCCAGAATCTCGGAGAACCGGGAATGGCAGCCATCGAGAAGGCCTATGAGGATCCCGACCCTGCGGTGCGGCTCCGTCTGGTCCAGGCGCTCGACATGCGGTGGGGCATCGTCCCTCTCCCCCGTGTGCAGATCCAGGCACTCCACGACCCCGACGCGGGTGTGCGGGGAGCGGCGACGACGTCGTTGATCGATAGCCCGTACGTTTCCTCCGAGACAGTCTCTATCGTCATCGAGGCCCTCCAGGGCACGGAGGGGCAAACGCGCGCGAACCTGCTGGAGATTCTGGAACGCGCAGGCCCGAACGCCGAGGCCGCCCTCCCCGCGCTGGTTGCGGAGATGAAGGACACCTCGAAGTCGACCGGCTGGTACGCCGCCCGCGCTCTCGGTCACGTGGGACACGCGGGTTTCGCACCACTCATGGGGGCCCTGCACGCGGACGACCCCGAGCTGCGCCGCCGCGCAGCCCTGGGCCTCGGCGAGATCCGAGAGCAGGATGAGCCGAAAGCGACCGCCGCCTTGATCGAAGCTGCGCATGACCCCGACAAGCAGGTGCGCAGTGCGGCCCTGCAGGGCCTCGACTCCGATCGACGCCCCCCTGCCGACATCCTCCCGGTGTTGGTGGAGGCGATGAAGGACGGGGACGAGGACGTTCGCTACTACGCCCTCGCCGGAATCGGAAACTTGGGGATGGACGCCAAGCTGACCGAAGAGGCCGTCCGCGCGGTCTGCCGAGCCGTCCGCGATCCGAGTCCCAACGTGCGATCACGTGTTGCGGACGTGCTGCGACAGGTGGGCACACAGGCCCTCGCGGGCGCTGTCCCCTACCTCGAGGAGGCGATGCGCGACCCCGACCCGGCCATCGCGAGCTACGCCGTCGAGCTATTGGGCGGAGTCGGGGAGTCAGGCGTTGCTTCCCTCGCGAAGCGCCTCGAAGGCGCTGACGCAGGACGGCGCTTGCAGATCGTCGCGGCGATGGGACGGAGCGGTGACCGTGCCGTCCCCACACTCGCGGGACTCCTCACCGACCCGGACGTGCTGGTGAGGCGGGCAGCGGCGCAGACGATTGCCTCCGTCCTCACCTACGCGCCGAACGAGCTGGTGACCTCGCTCGCGAACGCCCTGCGCGACGAGGACGCCTCGGTGCGCGCGTCGTGCGCCATCGCGCTGGGACGACTTGGGGATCAGGCAAAGGCGGCCCGTCCTGCCCTGGAGGCACTCGTCGCGGATCCCGTCGAGGCCGTCCGCTCCGCTGCGGCGGCCGCGCTGGCCTTGATTCCCGAGAAGTGACGTGCGGCGGGCCGGACTGCACCCTACCCGGACCGCCAAGGCAGTCCGGGTCAACGCCCTCGGCGACCTCTAGTGGTGGGAGCTGTCGCCGTAGTGGTAGTGGCCGCAGTAGCAGCAGTACGGCGCGTGGTTGGCGTCGTAGTGCGTCCGGTAGGAGTGGTAGCAGGGCTCGGGGCAGGTGTAGTACGGGTCGTGGAAGTACCCGTGGTGATGGCAGCCGGTCATCATCGCCAGGCCCAGCACCAGCGCGCCTAGCATGAGCGTCAGTCGCTTCATCGATCCCTCCGCACGTGAATCACCTCTGGTTTCGATTGAGAGCTTAGCCCAAGCGGACTCACACCGTCAAGCGACCCTCGCGACCGAAGGGCCGGGACGCGCAGGCTCGCCTACGCGAGCCGATCCACGGCGCCCTCACGGGCGCCTCTCCATGAGCCTCGCGGGCGCCTCTCCAAGCTCACGGCAGCCGAGCGAGGAACTCCGCGAAGCTCCGCGGCATTTCCCCCGCCAGCACCCGCCTCCAGGCGAATTCGATGAACCACGCGTCCAGCTTCGCACGCGTGTGCATGACGTGCCCTCCCTCCTGGTAGTACCCGAACCCCTGCGTGCCGGGGGCGGAAGTGCACCTCGTACCCGTTCGCGAGCGCGCGCAGGTCCTGCGCGTCCCACTGCGCGACCGGCGGCCACCCGCGACCCGGTGCCTCGTGGTTCCGCCTCGCCACGCTCGCAGCGGTCTCGATCAGCGACTCGATCCAGCAGCCGACGGCCTCCTCCGCCACCTCCGACCGCTTCTCCGTCGGCACGTCCGGGAACGCCAGTTGCGCCTGGCGCTCGAATTCCGCCATCTCGCCGGGGACGGTGGCCACCTCCCGCTCGAAGAAGGCGTGAAAGAGCTCGTGGTAGACCGCGCCCACCCCCGCGGGCTGCTCCCAGAGCCGCTCCATCGGGAGGAGCCCTCCGCTTTCGGGGTCGCGGAACGACACGTCGAGCGTGATGGCGCCCATGCGGTACCGCGCAAGCGCGCCGTCGCCGGGGTCGCCGAACCCGATCGCCGTATCGCCCGCGACGCGCCTCACGTACGTGGTCGGAAAGCCGTGCGTCGCGGCCGATCGCAGGAACAGCTCCAGCGACCCGCCGCCGCGCGAGGCGGCCGACGACCCCGGGACCTGGAACCAGACGAGCGCGAGGAGCGCGAACGCGAGGCGTTGGACCCGACGCATCCCATTCCCCCGGGCGACTGCGAGCCACCTAAGGAGACCCTACCGGCGCTCGAGCGGCACATCCTCGTTGCGATTCGCGGGGACCACCTCCCGCGGCCGGTGGCCGGGCGCGGAGACCTCCACGCGGCATCCTTCCGGCAGCCCGCGAAGGGTCACTTCGCCATGCTCGTCCGCGACGCCCGGCGGCAGCTCGAAGGCCGCCCCGCCTGGCAGGTCCACGTACGGCAAGGCGACGGCCCCCATGACCGGCGGCCCCTGCACGCCGTCGTGCACGAGCATCCGCACGAAGCTCCCCTTCCGCGGCGTGAGTCGGAGCATGACCGTCTTCCCCGGGACGATCGTCTCGTCCGCCGTCGCGATCCAGTTCCCTGCGCGAACGAAGACGTGCACCGGCCCGGGCGCAAGCCCACCCTGCCAGGCGCTGAGGCGCTTCCCTTCGACGTGGATCTCCTCGAACGGCTGCGCCTCCTCGCGAATCCAGAAGGCGTCGGCCTGCGTCGCCTTCCCCGCGAGGGTGACGACGAGCTCGAGGTTTCCCGGTCGTTCCTCCTCGGGCGCCCACGGGAGCCGTACCTCCACCCTCGAGGGCGCGCGGACCGCCGGAATGCGGGCGGTCCCGCAGCCTGCGCGGCGGCCGACCTCGGACGGCGCAACGAGGAGATCGACCTCTTCCGCGAGGCCCCCGATCGCAAAGCACCCCTCGTCGTCGGCGATGGCCTCGCGAACCTCGGAGCCCGAGCTCACCTGCACACGCGCCCCCGGGCAGGTCAAGTTGTCCGGGCCGACGACCCTCCCTTCGACCACCGGCGCGGAAATCGGGTCGAGACGCAGGTCGACGGAGCCGGCGTCCCCCGCCGCGAGGTCGACCGCGATGTCCGCGGGCTGGAAGCCGGTCCGCTCGGCGCGCACCCAGCAGGCGGAGACCGCGCGCACGCCGCGGGCGATCCGGAACCCTCCCCGCTTGTCGGTCCGCACGGCGAGCCGCTCCTGCACGATGCGCAGATCCTCCGCGAGGAACACCTCCGCAGGGTAGCTCACGCGCGCCCACGCGATCGGCGCGCCCGCGGGGTCGTGCACGGTCCCCTCGATCGTCCGCTCCGTCGCGCGCAGCACCCACGCGCGAGGCGTCGTGCCCGGGTCGGTCTGGACGCCGTCCGCCTGCATCGGAAGACAGTTCGCCTGACCGACGAGGAGGCGATGCCGCCCCGCCGGCGGGTCGGCGATTCGGAAGCGCCCCTCGCGGTCGGTCTCGACGACGAAGGCCGCGTTCCCGCCATCCACCGGGTCGATCGCGACCGTCGCCCCCTGGATCGGGCGGCTCATCGGGTCGGTCACCCACCCCGTCCACTCGGGTCTCGGCTTGTCGTCCTCCCCGCTCACGCGATGCGCGGGCCAGAACCCCCACAGGACGAGGACCACGACGGCGGTCAACGGCCAGAACCAGCGCCTCATGACGATGCCCTCCGCAAGGAACGGAAGGTGATCTACACGCCGCGTGCCAGGAGGAGGCCTTCTCGGCGGAATGCGCGGATCGAGCTTTGCGCCAGCGGGTTTGCGTCGCGCAGCGTGCTTCGCGCCGCACGCCCCCAGTGATGGGAAGTCCATCAGTGGGTCCCGGGAGGTATAGGGGACGCCGACACCTCGCGGCTACTTCGCGAGCTCCCGGACGACGCGGAAGCCGACATAGGGGCTCGCACCTCGGGAGCCGGTCCCGATCCGCGTGGCGACGCGCGCCGTCTCCAGCTCGTAGCCCCACGCGGAGCCGCGTCGGACGGCGATGTGCGGGTCCTCCCCCGGCGAATCCGCGGACCACTCCGCGACGCCCCCGGCCATGTCCCTCACGCCGTATGGCGACTCGTCGTCCGTCGCGGTTCCAACGGGAGGCAGCGTCACGCCCGTCAGGTGGACCGGATGAGGCCGGCAGATGCACCGATCGTCGGCGATCTCGTTCCCCCACGGGAAGAGGCGGCCGTCCACGCCGCGCGCCGCCTTCTCCCACTCCACCCCCGTCGGAAGGCTGTACGTGGCGCGATCGCGATCCGACAGCCAGTCGCAGTACGCCTCCGCGTCCTCACGCGAGATCCCCTCTACCGGGCAACGCGTGTCCCACCCCGGCGGCACCTTGACGCCCTGCTGGTCGAGGTCCCACTGGGCCTGCCCCGCTGGCGTACGAGGCATCCTCCCCCACGCGACCGGCCACCCCTGCGTACTGCCGAGGTCGTTCAGGAAGGCGATGTACTCCTCGGCCGTGACCTCGAATACCCCCATCGCGAAATCGGGCACGTCGACGCGCCGCCTCGGACCTGCGCCGAAGGCCCTCTCGTCGCCCCCCATCCAGAAGGGTCCCCCCGTCACCACGACGAACCCGTCGGGGACCTCCGCGGGCGTGCGGAGGTTCACGCGCAGGTTCACATCCCCCTCCCGCGGCATCTCGAACGGGATGCGCGTCTCCACGCGCCCTTCCGCGGTCGCGACGGCGACCCAGCTCCCCATCTCGAGGGCGACCTCGCCCCCCGGCCACTCCCCGTGCGTAACGGCCACCAGCTCGCCGTCCTGCTCCTCGTAGCGATAGAGGGTGATCGACGCGGGCGGATCGGTCTCGATCGTCACGTGTCCGACGCCGCCGAGGTATTTCACAAGCCTGGCACGCATCGCGGCGCTGCACCGGTCTACGAGGCCTCGGAGGAACACCTCCACCTCGGCCGCGGCGTCCCCGGCGCCGGCCTCTTCGGCACGCATGTGGTAGGCGAGATAGATCGTCGCGGCGCGATCGGCCGCCGCCGAGAGGCCTGGCGCGATGCCGAGCGCCTCGTGGAAGGCGCCGAGCGCCTTCGCGTATTCGGCCCGCGCCGCCTTCTCGGTCCGCGCGGCCTGCGCGAGTCCCGCCTTCGTCTTCGCCTCCTCGCTCAAGGGGAGGTCGAGGGCTGCCTGGCGCGCCGCGGCGGCCTCCTTCCACAGCGCGTCCCCGCGCTCGCGGAAGGGCCCCCCGGAGCCGAGGCGCGCCTCGGCGCGGCCGGTCTCCTCCGCGTCGTGGCGGGCGCGGTCGGCCTCCGCACGGACGAGGCGCGCGCGCGGGTTGTCGGGGTCGTCCGCGAGGGCCTCGTTCACGAGGTCGAACGCGCCGCGGGCGTTCCCCGCGAGGAGGGCGCGCTCCGCCGCCTCGATCTTCCGCTCGGTCGCGAGGGCGCGGCGCCAGCGGAGGCCGAGCCAGACGCCCGGCCCGATCACGACGGCGCCGATGGCGATCGCGACAAGCGCCGCCGCGGCCTTGTTCTTCCGCGCCTTCCGGAGGAGACGTCCCACCATCGAGACGCGCCTCGCGCGGATCGGCTCCTCCGAGAGGAACCGCGCGAGGTCGTCCGCGACCTCCTCGGCGGTCGCGTAGCGGCGCGCGGGGTCCTTCTCCATGAGCTTCAGGATGATCGTCTCCAGATCGCGCGGGATCCGCGCGTCGATCGCGTGCGGCGGCAGGGGGTCGTCGGAGAGGATCCGCTGCAGGACCTCGCCGGTCGCCTCGCCGCCGAACGGCTTCTTCCCCGTCGCCGCCTCGTAGAGCGTCGCGCCCAGGGAGTAGAGGTCGGCCCGTGAGTCGACCTGCTTCGAGCCCGCGGCCTGCTCCGGCGGCATGTAGGCGGGCGTCCCGAGGACGTCGCCGGTCTTCGTGAGGGAGGAGGACTCCGCGCCGCGCGCGAGGCCGAAGTCGGTGACGACGACGCGGAGGTCGGCAGGGAGGTCGTGTCCGCGGGCTCCGACGATCATGAGGTTCGCGGGCTTGATGTCGCGGTGGATGACGCCCCTGCGGTGGGCGTACCCGAGGGCGTCTGCCACGACGCGGGCGACGCGGGCCGCATCGGTGAAGGGGATCGGACCGCCGTCGAGGACTCGGTCCAGCGAGAGCCCCTCGACGAACTCCATGACGTAGAACGGGGTCCCCTGGTCCTCGCCGATCCCGAAGACCTTCACGATGCCGGGGTGGTCGAGTCGCGCGGCGGCCTCCGACTCGCGGCGGAAGCGGGCGAGCATCTCCTCGTTCCCCGCGATCGCGGGGGGGAGGACCTTCAGGGCGACATGGCGGTGGAGGACCTGGTCCTCCGCCTCGTAGACGATCCCCATGCCGCCACGGCCGAGCTCGCGGAGGAGGACGTAGTGGCGGAGGGTGCGGAGGGGCGGAGGCGACGGCTTGACGATCGGCGTCTTCGCGTCGGAGGAGGCGACCTGCGTGACGTCCGAGGGGGAGGGGGACGGCGCCGGGACGTGGATCGTCGGCGACTGCGAGTCGTCCGTCTTCGGGTGGGAGGTCGACATGCCGTCCCTCGTACGAGGAGGCATTGTAGCCCGCACTGCGCGGCCCGGACAGCCCAACCCGGCGCCGGCCGCGTCGTTCCATGGAAGACGGGAGGTGCATGATGAGAAAGAGGCGGCGGGCCGCTGAGGTCGTCTGGGCGGTGAACTGCGCGCTTGCGATCGGCGCGCTCGCGATTTTCTGGCGGACCACGCTCGCGGCGGAGACCCCCTCGTGGCCGCAGAACCCTCCGCAGCCGCCGGCGCCGCCCGCGCGCGAGGCGGAGGGGTGCGACGCGATCTGGGAGGCGAAGCTCTTCCTCGAGCAGCCCCCTCCCCCGCCGCGCCCCGAGCTGCCGAGGTTCACGTGCCAGGGAATGCTCGGCGGAAACGTGGTGATCGATGCGGACGGGGTTACGCTTGACCCGGTGCATGTGGGCGACTATCTCCCGATGCGGTTCGACGGGAAGCCGATCCGTCTCCGGCGCATCGACAAGGACGAGCTCGTCCTGGTGATCGACGAAGAGGAGGAGATCCACGTGCCGCGCTGATGGACGTTGATCGCCGGAGGAGCCTCGCCTACGATGGCCGTGCGGGGGGAGAAACGGAGCCGCAATGGTCTCCCGCACCCTCGCCCTCGTCCTCCTCGTCTGCGCCGTGACCCTCGCCGAGGACGACTCCCCCTACCTCGTCCTCGTCGCCGATGGCTCGGGCGAGCTGTACCAGAAGGCCGCGGAGGTCGTCGCCTCGCTCCACCCGAAGGCGACGGTCCGCACGTTCGACCCCGCCCGCCTCGAGGACCTGCTCCCCGATCTGCAGAAGGCGCCCCCGCGCTACGTCTGCCTCGTGGTCCCGCGGGAGGTCATCGACGTGCGGTTCGCGCGACGGCTGTTCCTGCTCTCGACGCGCGTCGATGAGGACCCCTTCCCCGATTTCGCGTACGGTTTCGTCACAGGCGAAGACGGCGGCGGGGCCTTTGCGTTCGCGCGGGCGATCCAGAAGGCGGCGTCCAAGAAGCGCACGAACCGAATCCTCGCGGTCATGACGCACGACGGAGACGCCTCGACGCAGGGAACGGAGACCATCCTCGGGGGCGTGGAGCGCGGCTGGCTGTCCGTCGGATCGGAGGACGAGAAGAAAGAGGAGCGCCTTGCGCTCTACGCGCGCAAGCTCGACCGCCCGAAGGCGCGCCTCGAGAAGGGAAGCGCGACCGTGACGATCGAGGTCCGCGACTTCGAGGCCTCCGACCATGTGCGGAGCAAGTACCGCGCGGACGGCGACCGCTGGGGGACGGAGTGCGCCTTCGCCCTCCCGCTCCCGAACGGTCTCGACCCGAAGGGCGTCACCGTGACGAAGGCCAACGTGGATGCGATGAATGGGGTGAGCGCACACTTCGCGGTGGAGACGCGAGGGGCGGAGCGGATCCTCCACGTCGTCGTCCCCTTCGACGCCGACGAGGAGGCGGTGTCGGAGCAGGTCGAGAAGGAAGGCTACCGCCTCGAGCTGGCGATCGAGGGTCGCGAGGGCCACTGACCGACGCCGTCGTCCTGTTCTCGCGGAGGCAGCGGGCCCGCCTCCGCCTCGGCGAGCGCGGCGACCGCGAGGCAGGTCGCGACGAGCGGGTCGTCCTCCTTCATGAGCGGCTGCGGGTTCGCCCAGGAGCCGTCCTCGCGCTGGAGGCGCCCGAGCCAGGAGACGTCGGCCGCGAGGCCGCGCACCCGCCGCGCACGCACCGAGACGTACGCGTGGTAGTACCGCAGCGCCTCCGCCCACTCCACGGAGAGCCCCGAGGGGACCTCGGAGGCGCCTTGCGCGTCGAGCCACGCGCCGCTGGCGTCGGCCGCGCCGCCGCAGGCGATCATCGCGCGCACGCCGTCGCACGTCGCCGTGCCGTACGACTTCCCCTCGCCCGCCCTGTTCAGGACCCCGAGCGTCGGCACGGGCGTCGCGAGGAAGCCTCCGTCCGCCTGCTGGCAGCGCGAGGTGAACATGAGCGCACGCTCCCACACCGGGTCGTCCGCCGGCACGCGCGCGGCTTCGAGCGCATCGGCGACGAACGCGACGAGCGAGAGGTCCGCCTGCCCGAGGTTCGGCTTCCGCGCCCACTCCCCCGCGCGGTCCCACCCGCCGTAGGCTCGGTCGGAGGGGGCCCAGCCGAGCGGCTCTGCAAGCTGACAGCCGCGGAGCCAGGCGGCGATCCGCTTCACGTCCGGATCATCCGGGCCGGCGACCCGCGCGAAGACGACGGCGGCGAGGGCGGAGGCGCATGTCGGCAGCTCCGAGGTCACCTTCCCGCCCGCGCCGATCTTCGCGCGCAGGTACGCCACGCCGCGGTCGATCGACGCGCGAGGGACGCTCCCCTCGGGGCACGCGGTGAGGGCCCAGAGCGCGGCGGCGGTGCCGATGGGGCCCTCTTCGAAGACAGCGTAGGATTCCGATCGCCACGCGCCGTCGGGAGACTGCCGCGCGAGGAGCCAGGCGACGCCGCGCGCGAGGGGCTGCGACGGCGGCGCGGTGCGCGGAGGCGTCGAGGCGCACGAGGCGAGGATGAGCGAGGGGAGAAGGGCGAGGAGCGAAGGGCGAAGAACGATTCTCGATTCCATCACACGCGCTCCTCGCCCCTCGCCCATCGCGCCATGAGACTCCTCCGCGGGAGAGAGCGTCAAGAGCAGATTGCGTCGCGGGCCCGGATGGGGTAGGTTCCTGCGCGATTGCTGCATGGGAGATCGAAGCGATGAAGGACGACCGACGGTTCGTCGAGTGGTTCGGGGGGCTCGCGCTCTCCGTCTGGGTCGGGGGGCTCGCGACAGTGACGCTCGCGGCGTTCACCGTCTTCCGCACCTACGCGGCCGACCGCAAGCTCGCGGGGGGGATCGTCGGGGCGATCCTCGCAGACTTCCGGCGGATGGAGATCATCTGCGCCGCGGCGGTGCTGCTCGGGGCGATGTTCCTCCTGTCGAAGCCGGCGACGGGCCGGGATATCGCCCGCGTCGTGATCGCGGCGCTCATGGCGGGGCTCCTCACGGGGTACGCGCTCTGGATCGGGCCGCGGCTGCTGGAGCTGAGGACGCACATCGCGAACTTCAACATCCCGGTGGCGAGCGACCCGAGCCCGGCGCGGCGCGAGTTCGACGTCCTCCATCGGCTCTACAGCTCGCTCGCCGGGGCGAACCTGGTCCTGGGGGTCGTGCTGTGGTCGATCTGGAGGAGGCCGACGGGCGAATGTGCAAGTCTCAATCCGCAACCGAGCAAGGAAGCTCGTCCGTGACGAATGAGGTAGCGACTACTTCGTCTCCCCCTCCGCGCCGAAGAGGATCCGCCCGAGCCCCAGGTGCGGGTCGGCGACGTCGACGTGGAGGACGTCCTTGTAGATCCGCGTCGAGAGGTCCGCGGGGGTCGGGAGGGGCACCGTCGCGAGCATCGCGTGGATCTGCTCCGCGCGGAGGCGCTCGTTGATCCGCGTGTCCATCGCGAGGAGCGAGGAGGCCTCGTCCTGCTTCGCGAGCGCCTGCTTGATCGGCCGCTCGACCTTCTTCTTCGTGACGACCACCTGCTCGTCGAGCGACTCCTCCATGCCGCGGCGCCTCGCCGCGAAGCGCGCCTCGGTGGTGTCGAGCTTGCCGGCGATGAGGACCTTGATCGGCTCCTCGACCATCGACTTGGAGGCGTAGCGCATCTCGCCGGCGTCCGCCTCGACGCGGCCATCGGCCATGACGGCGACCCGCTCGACGCCCTGGGCCGCGAGGCGGTGGTAGGCGGCGATGCCCTCTTCGTCGAGATGAACTCCGTATTCGCTGGAGCAGTGCGGATGTTCGACCGCTTCGGCGTCGAGCCTCATCATCCCTTGGTAGAGGTCGAGAGCGCGCTGCAGGCCGGCGACATACCCCTTCGGATCATAGAGCCCCGGCAGCACGTCGAACGCCTTGCCGTCGGGGGTGCAGAGGAAGGTGATCACGTTGCCGTTGAGCGTCCGCGTCATCTTGTGGCCGTCGCCGAAGTCGATCTCGACGCGCGGCACGGGGCGGACCGACTCCCACGCGCAGACGAAGTGGTCGTTCATGAACTTGGCGACGTCGGGGTTCGAGAACAGCACGGTTCTCGCGAGGCGGGCGTTGGTTCAGCAGTATTCCTCGTCGAGGCGGCCGAGGAGCTGGAAGTAGAGGATGGGTTTGCCCGACTTTGCCGCCTGCTCCTTCGCAGCGTCGAGGGAGGTGAGCCAGTCGACCTTCATCGCGTCCGCGGGGCGGGCGATGGCGGAGAGGCCGAGGACCAGGGCGCCGACGAGGCAGAGCATCTTCATGGCGGGTCTCCTATCGAACGGGCAGCCGCACTTACGTGCGGCGGGCCTCGGCGCGCTTACGCGCGCCTCTCCATGGCACCCTGACGGGCGCCTTTCCATCTATCGCAAGGGCTCGGCCAGGACGGGCTGCTGCGTCGCATTCATCGAACCTTGGCCGGAACTGGGAGTTACAGGAACCACGCCGGACGACCCCGAGTATCCCCCGTCAGACGACCGCGTATCCTCCGTCATACAGTGGAATGCCCCGGCGACCGGGTGCTACAATCTCCCAATTCTTTCGGCCTGCTCGCCCATGTCGACGGTCTCCAACTCGACGACGGCCGACGCCTCCCTCCGACGGAGGGGGATGACCTTCTCCACCTGGGAGGGGGTCTTCGCGACCGTCTTCACCGCCCTCACGCAGGGGGTCTTCGCCTTCGGCTTCGCCGAGCTCCTCGGCGCGACCTACTTCCACTACGCGCTCCTGACGGCGATTCCCTTCCTCGCCTCGGTCGTCCAGGTCCTCACCGGCTACCTGCTCCAATACCACCACCGTCGGAAGTTGTTCACCACCATCACTTCGGTGCTGTTCCGCGCGGTCTGGGCCCCCGCGCTCGTCCTTCCGTTCCTCTTCACGCGCGGGGGTGCGCTCACCGCCTTCCTCGCCCTGAACGCGGTGAGCTTCGTGGTCTTCTCCGCCTCGGCGAACGCCTGGACGGGGTGGATGACCAACCTCGTCCCCTCCAGGGTGCGCGGGAGGTACTTCGGCCGACGAAACCTCTACGCGACGATCTCGGCGGTCGCCTCCCTCTACCTGGGAGGGAAGTTCATCGACCACTGGCAGGAGCACGCCCTGCTGCGGCGCATTGTCGAAGGGACCACGGCCCTCTTCCACGCCCGCCCCGACGTCTGGCACCTCAAGGCCGCGACGTACGGCCTCGTGTTTCTCTTCGGCGCCTCGATGAGCGTGATCTGCGGTGTCCTCCTCTCCCTGCAGACGGAGCCGAAGCGCGCCCGCGTCGCGCGGCCGAAGGTGGCCTCCGCAGGCTGGCTGCCCGAGTATCGCCAGGTGCTCGGCGACCCGAGCTTCCGAGGCTTCCTCATCTTCACGATCGCGTTCAACTTCCTGAACGGCATCGCGGTGCCGTTCTGGATCCCCTTCATGCGCGAGCACGTCCAGGTGAGCATCGAGAAGATCGCCATGTTCGGGATGATCGGCAACAGCGCGCGGATCGTGGCCCTCATGATCTGGGGGAAGTGGATCGACCGCTTCGGGAGCCGTCCGATCATGTCCCTGTGCATCACGGGGGCGGCGATCCACCCGCTCTTCTACGTGATCGCCTCGCCGACGTTCGTCTTCCCGCTCTACCTGGATGCGATCTCGAGCGGCTTCATGTGGGCGGGGATCGAGTTGGCGACGTTCCGCCTGCTCCTTGGCGCGGCGCGGCCGGAGCGGAAGGAGATGTACTTCGCGGTCCACACGGTCGTGTCGGGCCTGGCGCTCGCGGCGACGATGCTCGTCGCAGGGCACCTCGTGGACGACGTGATGGCGCTCGGCTGGGTCGCCTCGAGCCGGATGCCGCTTGTCGTCATCTTCGTCACCGTCTCGGTCGGACGCCTCGTCTCGCACCTGCTGTTGCGCCGCGTGCACGAGCCGAAGGCGGCATCGGTCGAGGAGACGGCACGGTGGATCCTGGGCGCCCCCCGGAAACACGTCGAGCCCGCCCCGGAGGTCCAGGACGGGCTCGCCGCGGAGGCTTCGGCGCCTCAGGCTAGCGTGGTGGAGGTGAAGGGAATCGAACCCTCGACCTCGTGAATGCCATTCACGCGCTCTCCCAGCTGAGCTACACCCCCACTGCTGTCGTTCACGCCTAATAACCACCGGCGGCGAAAAAAGTCAACGGAATCGCCGGCGGGAAGCCATCTCGACGGTCTGCGAAGGTCGTCGGATTCGCCCTTGCAACCGGGGAGGGCCTCCATAGAATAGGTGCCGCGACGCCCCTGTCGGAGCCCTTCATGCCCTTCGTAGAAGATGACCTCCACGACGAGGGCGGCTTTGCCCGGTCGCACCCCGTCCCCTGCCCGAACTGCGGCACGCCCCTGAGGATGAACGCGCTGCTCGACCTGCTCAAGGTCCAGTGCGTCCCGTGCGGGAAGAACCCGATCCTCTTCGTCGGCGGGGCGGAGCGGACCGTCCGCACCGCGGACGAGATCGGCCAGTTCCTCGTCGACGAAGGCGTCATCACCGAAGAGCAGTACCAGACCGCCTACTCGTTCAAGAAGCAGGAGGGAGGGAACCTCGTCGACCTCCTCCTCTCGCTCAACTTCGTCCACGAGTCGAAGCTCGCGGCCTTCGTGCAGAAGGCGTTCCCCTTCCAGTGGATGTACGTCTCCGTGAAGTGGCTCCGAGAGAAGGGGTGGATCACGGAGGAGCAGCTCGGAGCGGCGCGCGAGACACAGAAGAACGAGAAGGGGCCTCTCACGCGGACGCTCGTCGACCAGGGGGCGCTGACGGAGGACCAGGCTCTCGACGCGCTCGGCGCGCAGCTCGGGATGTCGGTGGTCCACCTCGACCACCTCGAGATCCCCTCGAACGTGATCGCGATGGTGAGCGGGACGCTCGCGAAGGTGTACAAGGTCGTCCCGGTGAAGTTCGGCGAGGGGGTCCTGACGGTCGCGGTGAGCGACCCGTTCCGGATCGGCGCGCTCGACGACCTCCGGTTCATGCTGATGTACGAGGTCCGCGCGGAGATCACGACCGACGCGTCGCTCCGCCGGGCGCTCAGGAAGTACTACGCGGGGAAGACGGACGTCCTGGGGAAGATCCTCTCCGCGAAGGAGCCGAGCGAGCTGTTCCAGGAGACGCCGAGCGGAAAGGGCGTCCAGAAGGCCCTCGCGCGGTACTTCGACATGGAGTCGGTCGACCTCGAGAAGCTCGAGGTGACTCCGGAGGTGATCGCGAAGGTCCCGAGCGAGATCGCCTTCGAGCACCGGATCGTGCCGGTGGCGTTCGAGGGGAACGTCCTGACGCTCGCGATGGGGGCGCCGCCGGACTTCCGCACGGCGGAGAAGCTCCGGAGCGCGCTCAAGTGCGAGATCAAGTGGGTCTTCGCGGCGGAGGCCGCGCGCGACGCGGCGATCAAGAAGTACTACCCGGGGACGCCGCCTCCGTCGATGCACGACTTCCTGGGGCTCCTCGACGCCTGCGCAGGGTCGATCGCGGCGCCGAAGGACGTGGCGGAGCGCCTGGCGGCCTCGCTATTCTCGAAGAAGCTCGTCGACATGGTGCTCTACCGGGCAGCGCTCGAGGGGGCGAGCCACGTGCACGTCGAGCCGAGCGGCCAGGGGCTCACGGTGCGGATCAAGGTGGACGGGATCCTGTCGACGCTGTCGACCTGGCCGGAGCTGGTGAAGGAGTTCTTCGCGGGGTACGACGCGCCCGCGTCGACGCGGCTCCTCGCGCACGCGATCGGCGCGCGGGTGAAGTCGATGGCGGGGCTCGATCTCGCGGGGCTCTCCCAGGCCCAGAATGGGCAGATGGAGACGTCCATCGGCGAGAGGACCTACGGCGTGAGGGTGACCTGCCTGCCGTCGATCTACGGCGAGTCGCTCGTCCTGAAGCTCATTCCGCCTCTCGCGCCGAAGCCGTCGATCCTGGGGCTGTCGGTGGAGGCGAAGCAGGCGGCGGACCTGCGGGCCGTGATCCAGAAGCCGAGCGGGCTCATCGTCGTCGCGGGGCCGCCGTCCTCGGGGAAGTCGACGCTCCTCTACACGCTCCTCGCGGAGGCGAACCGTCCCGACCTCAAGGTCGTGACGGTCGAGCACGCGGTGGAGCACCGCATCGAGGGGGTGATCCAGGTCGAGGTGGGCGAGGGAGATCCCGAGCGGGAGAGGGAACTGCTGCTGTCGATCTCGCGGCAGGACGCGGACGTGGTGATGATCGAGAGCCTCTCGCGGCTCTACACCCTGGAGGCGGCGATCGACATGGCGGTGGGAGGGGCGCAGGTCTTCTCCGCCGTGAACGCGCGGGGGGCGCTGACGGCGCTCGCGTACCTGATGGACCTCGGGACGGAGCGGAAGGCGCTCCTCAGGACGCTGCGAGCGATCGTGGGGTGCCGCCTGGCGAGGCAGCTCTGCATGGAGTGCCGCGCGCCGGCCACCCCGACGGCGGAGGAGGAGAAGGGGCTCCTTGCGCTCTCGGCGGACGCGAAGGCGGAGCGGATCTGGCGCGCGAAGGGGTGCGCAGCGTGCAGGGACCGGGGGTACCGCGGGCGGACGAGCCTGTTCGAGGTGCTGGTGATCACCGACGAGGTGCGAGAGGCGCTGATCAACGGCGCGGCGCCGCCGACGGTGATCGAGATCGCGAAGCAGCAGGGGTTCCGGTCGTTCCAGCAGGTCGCCGCGAGCGCGATCCTCGGGGGGCATACGTCCCTCGACGAGGCGCAAAGGGTGCTGTCGGACCTCTAGCCCGCACTATTCACGAACGCGCCGCGGCGCGCTCGTGAATAGTGCGCCCGCGGCTCTGGGCTGCCGCAGCAGCCTAGCCGCGG